>Ga0187865_1003251_pt1 | contig 13712 bp, 14 predicted proteins | sample June2016WEW_11_1_2_FD_132989 | JGI IMG/M metagenome (GOLD analysis project Ga0187865, IMG submission 132989) | Peatland microbial communities from SPRUCE experiment site at the Marcell Experimental Forest, Minnesota, USA - June2016WEW_11_100 | ecosystem: Environmental > Terrestrial > Soil >...
ACGATGGCTCCCAGCGCGACCCGACGGAACATCCGACTGTCCTCTCCTCAACCTCGCACCGACATCGTGCGATCGCGACACACCGACGTCAACCTCGGTCGGGATGTTTCATACACAGGCCCTCAGTGGCCGGAGGCGGACGTGGTCGTGGGCAACCCGCCGTTCCTCGGCGGCAAACTCCTGCGGACGAACCTCGGCGACGAGTCCGTCGACGCGATGTTCGAGGTCTTTGAGGGCCGGGTGCCTGCTGAGGCCGATCTGTGTGCCTACTGGCATGAGAAGGCGCGATCGGCGATTGAAGCCGGCCGCCTCAAGCGGGCCGGGCTGCTGGCGACTCAAGGGATACGTGGCGGCGCGAACCGCCGTGTTCTGGAGCGTATCAAGAAGACGGGCGACGTCTTCTTCGCCTACGGCGACGAACCGTGGGTCCTCGCAGGGGCGAACGTCCACATCAGCTTCGTAGGCCAGGACGATGGTTCGCAACCTGAGAGAACACTCGATGGCGCCCCGGTCGCTGCCATCAACGCGGACCTGACTTCCGGCCTCGATCTGACTCAGGCGCGTCGGCTTGACGAGAACCTCGGTATTGCGTTCATGGGCGACACCAAGGGCGGCCCCTTCGATATCGACGCTGACGTTGCTCGCCGGCTTCTGGCCTCGCCCAATCCCGACGGCCGCAACAACGCCGACGTGGTACGACCGTGGGTGAACGGGCTGGACATCACCCGCCGCCCACGCGAGATGTGGATCATCGACTTCGGGATCGACATGGCGGAGACCGAGGCCGCGCTCTACGAGGCTCCCTTTGAGTACGTCCGCGGGCATGTGCGACCCGAGCGCGTCGGCAACAAGCGTGCTGCCTATGCCGAGCGGTGGTGGCTCCACGTCGAGGCTCGCTCCGGGATGCGCAAGGCTCTCGCTGGTCTGCCGCGATACCTGGCCACGCCCAATCTCACCAAGCATCGAATCTTCGCGTGGCTCGACTCCGCCGTGCTGCCCGATCACCAGATCATCGCCATCGCCCGCGACGACGACTACGCCTTCGGCGTGCTGCACTCCCGCGTCCATGAGGCGTGGGCGCGAGGAATGGGAACGCAGCTGCGGGAGGTGGAGTCCGGCTTCCGCTATACGCCGACGACCTGCTTCGAGACGTTCCCCTTTCCGCGCCCGACCGACACCCAGCGCGTGGCCATCGCCGAAGCAGCCCGCGACTTGGACCGCCTCCGGATCGGCTGGCTCAACCCGCCGGGGCTCGCGGACGCTGACCTCGCCAAGCGGACGCTGACCAACCTGTATAACGCCCGTCCAACTTGGCTCGCCCAGGCCCACGACCGTCTCGACGCCGCAGTCCTGGCCGCCTACGGTTGGCCCGCTGAGATCGAGACCGACGATCTGCTCGCTCGGCTTCTAGAGCTCAACCTGGAGCGGGCTGAGGACAGCGGAAGACGATTAGGAGGGAGCAGATGAGCCCACAGGTCGCCGCGGCAATCTGGCTGTACACGAGGATCGGCCCGTATGAGCAATCCGGTCCGATTGGGAAGCTCACATTTGGTCCCGTTGCCTTCGACCACGGCCGTGGCGGCGGCCTCCTGCTTTCCTTCGACTACCAGCCGGCCAAGGATATCGACCAAGACCGCTGGCTTCGCCTAGACATTCAGATTCGGAGCCGGCGAACCTCCGCACCCCGGCGGTATGGCACGGCGAGCGTTAACTGGAGAGACCACCCGCGGCTCTCGCCCACGGTGGGCGGACCTATCGAGGTCAACTGGATACTCCTGCCTGAAGACATCGAGCAGATCGAGCTGGACCACGGAATCGACACGGCGGCAGGGGCGCCCTGGGAATTCCAGGTCATGGTCGAAGGTCTGTCGTCGGGGCCATCCGGCGTCGTCGCGACCGCCGGCGACGGCACTCTGACGATCGCTGGATCCGATTGGCAGAACCTGATGCAGCAGGCTGGTTACGGGCTGGGTCCAGGGGCGCGTTCCGCCCTTTCGCAATCGACCCATGATCACCCGACGTGGCTCGAGGCGGAGAAGCGACTCGCACGTGCTCGGGAGCGTCTGCGAGCCGGCGAAGGCCGGACGGCCCTGGAGGAATGTTTGAGCCAGTTCGAGGCCCTGGCGAGCCTCCCGTATCGGCCGGACTCTTGGCGAGGCCGCTGGGCGGTCCCACCACAGAAGGACGCCGGATTGGTGGCCGCGCTGGCGGGTCACTGCGCCTATCTCAACAAGATCGGCCACCACCGGGACTCAAAGGCAGACCCGGCGAGTCGCGAGTATTCGCAGATGCCGCTCGATCAGTGGGAGGCCGAGCTGGCGGTCGCCGCCTCGCACCACTACTTGGCTTACGTTCTCCGGCTCGATGCCGTCGCCCGGCCACCATCGAAACCGACAACATGAGCAGGTAGTGTCGTTGCCGGGTCCCAATCGAGCCGAGACGGGGCGATCCGGAGGCATGCGACCCTGGCACTGCAATGGGACCTTGTGACTCGCTGTCGCCTAGACTGAGGAGCTGAGAGCCATGCCGAAGCCTGAGAGGGACAGCGCTCATGCCCGAGGGCGAAGAGCAAGGAGCAAGACAGGCCATATCTCGGCCTGTCTGGGATGACGTCTTGGCTGCGGGTGCCGGTCCTAATATCGAATTCGAACGCCGGGAGCGACGGCAGCTGGACCGAGCGTGAGGACCAATAGACCCTCGCGCCGCATTACTGTGAACCGGCCGGGTGTCTGTGGCCCCTTGGCATTCGCCGGCGCGTTGGTCATGGCGCGCGTGTTCCTGCGCGTGGCGTGGACGATTCGCGCGCTACCGTTTCGGATTACACGGCCCAGGCGGGATGAGGCGAACCCCCTTGCGCCAGCCAGCTTGGTCACGACCGTCCTGCGCCTTCCGCCGCCGATTGCGTGTCAGCTCCGGGCTTGCACGAGCGAACTCGAAGTCCTTGAGCCCGATCATTACTACTACCCGCCCGAGTCGATGCACGTCACTCTTGCCGCTCCGGGGTCCACTGATGACGAGAGGACCGTCGTGGCAAACGTTCAAGCGATTGCGCCACGTCTCGTTGGAGCGCGTGCAAGGGTGCTTGGCGTCGGCCTAACGAAACGGACCTTGTTCGCGGTAATCCTCCCAGACCAGTCTCTCCTGGCCGCACGGCGATCGCTGAGACAAGACTGGGGCCGACCCCGCAGGCGCCCAAGACCTGATCTCGTTTTCGGACTCGTCTGGTACGCCAACTTGGTGCGGTTTCGGGTCGATCCGTCTCCGCAATATCTAGGCCGGGCCCGAAAGGCTCGCTCATTTCGATCTGGTTGGTTCGAGCTGCCAGCCGTTGAAGTGGTGCGAACCAACAAAGTGATGTCGTCGGCAGCCACCGTAGTCCTAGCGAAGATCGTGACCGCGAGGGTTCAGAGGTCGGCTGGTCTCAGCAGAACGGGCTCTGGCGACAATTGAAGGCAGGAAACCCGGCGTCGGCTGTCAAACGCTGTTCAGAGCTTCGAGTCCGGCCCCGACAAGGCCAGCGTCCGCGACAAATCGAGCAATGTGCAGGTCGCCGCGGAGCCACTTGGATCGCGCGGCGCCTGCTCTCGCGAGGGACTCGGCGATTGAGTCGAGCAGGAACTGACCCTGCCTAGAAACGCCGCCTCCGAGGACCACCACCTCGGGGTCGAGGATCGCACCGATGTTCAGTAGGCCCTCGACCAGCCGATCCACATAGTCGTGCCAGAGTCGCAGCGCGTGATCGTCGCCGTCGTGAGCGGCGGATACTACCTCCTCGCTCGTTCGTTGATCGATGGGGGCCCCGCTGCTCGTCTCCTTGGCGAGGCGCGCGAGAGCCGAACCTGAAGCCAGCCGCTCCCAGCATCCCTGCCGGCCGCAGGGGCACGGAGGGCCCTGCGGATCGATGACCATGTGCCCGAGTTCCCCCGCGGACCCGATGCCCCGATAGAGCCGACCGTCCAGGACGATACCGCCGCCGATACCCGTGCCAAGCGTAAGGACAACGACCGAGCGATAGCCCACACCAGCGCCTAGCCTCGCTTCAGCTAGTGCGGCGGCGGCGGCGTCGTTGACCACGAATACCGGCCTGTCGCAGCTGGCTGAGAGGCGATCACCGAGCCGCACGTCCGCGATATCCAGCGCCGCGGCCCAGGTGGGAACTCCGTCACGATCAAGCTTGGCGGCGACCGCGATACCAACGGCGACGACGTCTTCGTCCATCATCTCACGAGCCAGCGCCGCGGGCAGGTCCAGCTGGGCAAGTTGGCCGCGTGGGGTGGGTGCCTCGATTCGACCCGAAAGGCTTCCATCGATCTCGACGATCGCGGCGCTTGTCTTTGTGCCACCCAGATCGATGGCGATAGCCCGCTTCATATGACCACGGCCTCCGGCAATCTATCAGGCGAGGTCCGATACGAGACCCATGCTGCTGCGAGGCGCCGGATACCTTCTTCGAGTTCAGCCTCTGGTAGGCCAAACGAGATCCGGAGATGATCGTCATAACTATCGTCCACCGCGAGGAGCGGACCGGCAACCACGGTTACGCCGAACCGCAGCGCATGCTGGGCAAGACCTCGTGCGCTCCCATGCGGGATCCGCACCCATATGGCCACACCGCCGCGCGGACTTGACCATGTCCAGTCCGGCAGCAGCGATCCGAGCAACTCCTTGGCGACTAAGAGCCGTCGGCTGAGGACCTCGCGTCGTTCCGCCCTAATCTGGCCTTGCACCGGAAGGAGTCGCGCGGCCACGAGCTGGCTCAGTAGGGGCGTACCCAAATCCGCCAGAGTCTTAGCGTGGCTCAATCGGTGGATCAGGCCGTCGCCCGCCCTGATCCATCCGATCCGTAGGCCGCTCCAAAAGAGCTTGCTCATCGAGTCCACGATCACCACCTGGTCTGCGGACGAGAAAGACGCGACGGCCGGAGGAGGGGACCCCTCATCGAGCGGCAGCCACGACTGGCTCAGGTCCTCGATCATCGGGATCTGCAAACGGTCAGCGAGCCCAGCGAGGGCGCGGCGACGCTCCACCGGCATGACGGTGCCGGTCGGACTCTGATATGTCGGTATCGCGTAGACGCACTGGCGTGATGGATCGCTGAGTAGCTCGCTCAGGGCATCGACGTCGGCTCCATCGGGACCGACGGCAATCCATCGGGCGCGCGCGCCGGTGGCCCGAAAGGCATCGAGCGCGCCCGGTGACGTGGGATTCTCAACGATGAAGGTGTCTGACGACCGGAGGAAGTGCGCTGCGAGGAGCGCGATGGCCTGCTGACTGCCTGTCGTGATTAGGACCTGATGAGGCGTCGTCGGGACTCCCAGTTCCGATACGTACTCTGCCACGGCCCTTCTCAGCTGAGGGAGGCCCTGGGGCGCGTAACTTGCGGCGTCGGCCAATTCGCGCGCGTCGTCGGGGGTGAGAGCGCCGATGGTCCTGATGACATGCTGGGATGGGGCGACAGTCGCGGTCGCAAGGTCGATGGTCGTCAGCTCCTCATCGCGTACCGATGGGTTGCCGCGAAGTGAAGGGATAGGGTCTGCACCTCTGAGTTCACGATCGCCGGGCCGACGTCGAACCCAGGTCCCGCGTCCGTGGCGCGCTTCGACCCAACCTTCGTCTTTCAGTTGTTCGAGTGCGGCGATGACGGTCGTCCTGCTCACCGCCAGCGTCTGCGCCAGGACGCGCTCGGGCGGCAGCACCTCCTCCGGCCTGAGGTCTCCGCGCAATATCGCATCGCGGAACGCTGCGGCAAGACTCTGGTAAAGCGGCCTATGGCCAGTGGCCCAGTTGCCGAGTACCTCACCGATTGATGCGACGTGCGACCGCGTCATCATTCTCATACCACCAGGTCAGAAGTGGATCTTTCGGGTTCCCAACCAAGGATGCCATATTGGGGGCCGTCCGGGAAGGACCATCGAGGCCGGCCGCCAGAGTCGTATCCAATCAGCCACCAGAACGCGAGACGTCAATGCCACCACTCCAAATTGGACTTATCGGTCTCGGCAAGATGGGCGCCAAGATGGCGCCTCGGTGGACGACAGCTGGCCTTCGGGTCATCGGCTTCGACATCGACGAACAGGCGCGCCGCGATCTCGCCGGGCCGATCGAGGTGGCGGATTCGCTGGCAGGACTCGTAGGCGCCCTGCTTCGCCCGCGCATCATTTGGCTGATGCTGCCCCCTGGCGACGCCACCGCCCGCGGCATAGTCGAGGTCGTCCGGTTGCTTGAGCCGGGTGATCTCGTGGTCGATGGTGGCAATTCAGACTTCCGCGTGTCCATCAGGCACGCGGAAGAGCTCGCCAGCCGCGGCATCCGCTTCATGGACGTCGGCGTCAGCGGCGGCATCTGGGGCTATATCGACGGCTATGGTGTGACCGCGGGCGGATCGCGCGAAGACTTTGAGTCGATCGAGCCCGTCCTCGAAGCACTCGCTGCGCCAGGCGCGTATGCCCACGTCGGGCCAATGGGAGCGGGCCACTACGCGAAGATGGCCCACAACGCTGTCGAGTACGCAGTGATGGAAGCGTACGCGGAGGGCTACGAGCTTCTCCGAGCGTCCGAGCTGCCGGTCGACGTTCTCTCGGCGATCGCCACCTGGCAGGCCGGCTGCTCAATTCGTTCTTGGCTGCTCGGCCACTTCGTTGACGCTCTCCGCGCGAATCCGAAGCTCGAAGGAATCCCGGGTTCAGCGAGCGACTCTGGGATGGGCCGTTGGGCGACCGAGGAGGCGCTCCGTCTCGGCGTCCCGATACCCGCCATCACTGCTGCCCTCTTCGCTCGGTTTGAGTCTAGACGCCCAGAATCGCCGGCGATTCAGGCGGTCGCGGCGATGCGTAGGCAGGTCGGCGGCCATGCCGTTGAGTCGGCCAGGCTGTCATCGGAAATCGCGTCTCTCCCGAGGGAGGCGATGAAGTGAGTAGCGTTGTAATGGCTAATTACGCCGATATCGTTGACGAAATCGGCCGAGTCGGGCAGCTGATTGATCCCGAAAGCGGCGACGGTTTCGTCCGCGCGATTCGTGAGGCGAATCGTATCTTCGTCGCCGGCCAGGGCCGGTCGGGACTCGTCGGCCGCGCGTTCGCCATGCGCCTGATGCACTTGGGTTTCGCGGCATTCGCCGTCGGAGAGGTGGCGACGCCAGCGATTGGGGGTGGGGACCTCCTGGTCGCGGTTTCGGGCTCCGGAGCGACCGACACTACACGGCGTCAGATTGAGAAGTCTGCAGGGGTCGGAGCGCGTGTCGCGCTCGTCACGGCGAAACTCGAGGCACCCGAGGGCGTGCTGCTGGTCCAGCTTCCGATCCGCGGGTTTGGCATCCGGACGCGCCAGCATGCTGGCTCGCTCTTTGAGCAGTCGGCGCTCGTGCTCTTCGATGCGATAGCCCGGACGCTGCAGGACGCTTTGGGGCTGCCGGACGCGACTCTCGACGCTCGGCACGCCAATCTGCAATGACCTGTCATCAAACATGAACGACGATTTCTCCTCTGCAACCGCTGACCCAGGCAGCCCAGCCGCGACGACCCGGGCCAGGCTTCGCAACAAGGTGGCGAGCGGCGGACGAGTCATCTGTGTGGGCGCAGGGTGCGGGCTGACCGCGCGTGTCGCCGAAGGTGCGGGGGCCGACCTGATCGGTCTGTACAACTCGGCGCCCTTGCGGCTTGCCGGACAGGGATCGCTAGCCGGCCTTTTGGCGACCGGCAACGCGAACCAGATCGTCCGCAACCTTGCGGTCGAGGTGTCTGCGGTCGTAGGCGATATCCCGCTCGTCGCGGGGCTCCTCGCGGCGGATCGGTCTCGCCCCTGGTCGATGGTCTTCGATGAACTGCGCAGACTCGGCGTGGTCGGTATCCAGAATTCACCGACGGCAGGGCTTGTCACGGGATTCCTTAGAGCGAACCTCGAAGAAACGGGTGCGGGCTACTCGGCCGAGGTCGACCTCATCCGTCTAGCCAACCGGGCTGGCTTCCTCACGTGCGCCTACGCGTTCACGACCGAAGAGGTGAGGGCGATGGTGGACAGCGGCGTCGACTTAATCGTGGCACACCTTGGGCTGACCGGTGGTGGAGAGTTGGGTGCTCGCTCGACGGTAAGCCTGGACCAGGCAATCTCCCATCTCGAAGGACTCGCCGCAGCCGCCGACTCTCAAGGGACAGACGCCATCCTGTGTTGCCACGGCGGACCTATCGCGACCGCGACGGAATTCGCCGAGGTCGTTAGACGCGTTCCCCGCGTCCAGGGCTTCTTCGGTGCGTCGGCATTTGAGCGACTGCCGATGGAGCGGGCGATCGGCGACGCGATCCGCTCGTTCACAGAACTTGGAGTCGGGGCATGAGCGTTCTGCCGAGCTCGCGCCACGTGTGGTTCGTCGGGGTAACGACGAGTCAGTCGGCGATCAATGCGCTGTTCCCAGTATGGGCACGAGAGTTAGGGCTCGACGCTGATCTCACGGGCCTCGATCTACCGCTTGACGCAACGCCGGACATGTACCGCTCCCTGATCGACGAGATGCGATTGGCCGACGGATTCATCGGTGCGGTGATTACGAGCCACAAGGTGCGTCTGCTTGCCGCTGCCCACGACCAATTCGTGGACCTCCAACCGGTGGCACGGGTTCTAGGCGAGGTCAACTCGGTCGCGCTTCGGTCCGATGGGCTCTATGGGGCCGCGACGGACGGTGCAGCCATCCGTAAGACGCTCGATGAAATGCTTGAACCGCGTTACTTCGACCAGACCGGCGCAGAAGCGGTGTGCTTCGGGGTTGGAGGATCCGCTCGTGCCTTCGGGCTCGCCCTTCTATGCGAGTTCGGTGCGAGTAGCCCGCCGTTTGGCCTTCGCGCCGATGCTCCGAAGTTGCTGCACGCCGTGGGCCGCCGGGCCGAGAGCCTGGCCGAGTTCGCCTCGGTGATGAATGCGGCGGGCATTCCCGAGAGTCGTTTGTCACTCCATCTCAACGTATCGCCGGCCGACAACGACGCGCTCACGACGAGGCTTCCCGAAGGATCGCTCATCGTCAACGCGACCGGCCTCGGCAAAGACACCCCGGGATCGCCGGTCACTTCCCGCGCCGTGTTCCCACGAGGAAGCGTCGCATGGGATTTCAACTATCGCGGCGGGCTCGATTTTCTTGTCAACGCGGCCGAGCAGCGTGCGACTCGCGACGTGCAGGTGCATGACGGCTGGCCGTATTTCCTCCATGGCTGGACCGAGGCGCTGGCGCCGGTCCTCGGGACGGCCTTGGAACACGCGACCTTCAGTCGCCTGGCTCGCGCCGCCGCCCCCTTTCGGCCGTCATCGGCCGGCTGGGGTGGCGACCAAGGAAAGGAGGCCAGGTAGTTCGTTCGAATGCTCGAAATCGCGTCAAGGGTCTCGGTCGACTTCGTGTCTTGCGAATAGATCCGCGTCCCCTGGATCAGTGGAGTTGGAGGATCGAAACGTGAACGGATTACCCAGGAGCCGATGGTTCCTGAGGATGACAAGTCTGGTGGCCTCCGTGGCCATCGTCGTCACTGCTTGTTCGAGTGCCGCGAGCCCGAGTCCGGCAACGACTGCCGTTAGCACAAGTCAGGCAACGACTGCCACGAGCAGTCAAGCTGCGCCCGCCGCGACCAGCGAGAAGGAACTCGAGATCATCTCGCCGTGGACATCCGGCGGCGAGAACGCAGCGCTAAATGCCCTGGTCGCTGTGTACCAGGGTCAGTACCCAGGCGTCCAGTTCGTGAACGCGGCCGTCGGCGGTGGCGGTAACACCGCCGCCCAGCCGATGACGCTCACTCGCCTCCAGGCTGGTAACCCACCCGACATCTGGCAGGGCCACGGTGGGGCCGACTTGCTCACCAACTACGTGAACCCTGGCTACGCGAAGTCTCTCAACGATCTTTGGACCAGCGAGGGCTGGTATAACGTCGCACCCAAGGCTCTCGTCTCGGTCCTGACGAAGGGCAGCAATGTCTACGCAGTTCCGTTCGGGATCCATCGCGTGAACATGCTTTGGTACAACAAGAAGGTGCTCGACGCCCAGGGAATCACCTTCAGCGACACGATGACCCTCGATCAATTCTTCGGCTACGCCGACAAGCTCAAGAGTGCCGGCATAACGCCGCTATGCCTTGGCGACAAGGATCCCTGGACCTCGGCCGTTATCTTCGAGGACAGCCTGCTCGCTAACCTTTCGGCCAACCAGTACAGTGGCCTGTGGACCGGTGCGACGCCGATGACCGACCCGGCCGTCAAAACGGCAACTCAAACCTACGCCAAGTACCTGGGGTACATCAACTCCGACCATTCTGCGCTTACCTGGGACCAGGCAACCCAGAAGGTTATGGAGGGCAAGTGCGCCGCTACACTGATGGGTGACTGGGCGTATGGCGAGTTCCACAATGCCACCCCCGCCCTTACCGACAATGTCGATTTTGGATGGGTCCCGGCCCCGGGCTCCGGAGCCATGTTCTCGGTGAACAACGACATCGCCATCACCGCGACGAACGTGGCCGATCCGACCAACGCGATGAACTTCCTGAAGGTCGTCGGCAGCGTGCCAGGACAGATTGCCTTCAACAAGCTCAAGGGCGCGATCCCATGGCGCACCGACGTGGACCCCTCAGTCTTCCCTCCCTATCAGCAGTACTCGATGGCGGCCTACAAGTCGCTGACTCTTGTGTCGTCGGTGTCCCAGGGCCTCGCTGCTCCGCCAGCGTTCGTCCAGGCATTGAACGATGCGGTCACGCAGTTCGGCGTCAGCAAGAATGTGGATGCATTCATCCAGGCGCTTGCCGCGGCGCCCTTGAAGTAGCTGGACCGTAAAGTCGTGGTCGGGGTGGAGTCTCGTCCACCCCGACCACGTATCTGCAGGTCGGCCCAGACATCTTGAGCCGGGTGGGCAACAAGTTGGATTTGTCAATGTCGGAGTCAACCGCAGTGTTCAAGCGACTGCGGCTCAGAGAGCGCTCCATCGCCCCGGTGGCACTTGTGCCGTCTGTCCTCGTGTTCGGCCTCTTTGTCTACGGCTTCATCGCCGCAACTGGCCTCGTCTCTCTAAGCAACTGGAATACGGCGAAGATCGATCTCAGCCTCGCATCGAACCCTCTCGGATCCTATGAGGAGCTCCTCGGCAGTTACCGATTCCAATGTGACCTGCGAAACACCTTCGTCTTCACGATCCTGCTGCTAATCGGCACGATTCTCCTTGGGCTGGCCCTGGCGATTCTTCTTGAGACCGCAGTTCGGGGTCGACGTCGGACCGTCTTTCGCCAGCTCTTCCTGTTCCCCTATTCTCTTTCGTTCATCGTCACTGGCGTTGCCTGGCGGTGGATCTTCAACCCTGAGACGGGGATCAACCTCCTGATAAACGCCACAGGCGTCAATCACGTCCTCGCTGTAGCTGGGATAGGTCCATTGCAGCCCGGATGGCTAACCGATCCCCAAGTCGTCCTCCCGGTGAATAACGCGTTGGCGAGTGTATTCCCGCCACTGGCAGCAATCCAAACGCAGCTCGGGATTCCCGTTGCCCTGATTCCGGTCACGATTGCCTCGATGTGGCAGCTTGGCGGTTTTGCGATGGCGATGTTCCTCGCTGGACTCAGCACGATTCCGGAGGAAGTCCGTGAGGCGGCGCGCATAGATGGGGCGACCGAGGCGCAAATATACCGACGGATCGTGTTGCCTATGCTTCGACCGATCATGGTCAGCATCATCATCATCGTCGGCGCGAGTTCGCTCAAGATATTCGATCTCATAGTCGGAATGTCAGGAGTAGGACCCGGCTTTGCTACTGATGTGCCCGGCCTGTTCGTCTATGACATGGCTTTTGGAGCCCAACGCTACAACCTTGGGGCGGCGGCGTCGCTAGTCATGCTCCTCCTCGTGACGGTTGTGGTGCTCCCGTACCTTGCTCGGTCTCTCCGAAATGAATAGGACGCTCAGCATTACGCGACCGTTCCAAGTTCGGCGCCCGCGGCTAAGCCGTTTGGTCATGGCCGCGGCCATCGTCTTCGCCTCTCTGTTCTTTCTCATGCCGATCTACGTGATGCTCGTGACGGGCCTCAAGTCCGCCGACAATGTGAGCCTATCTACGATGTGGCAGCTTCCGTCTCCCATCACTGGCGGCGCGTTCCTTGAAGCGTGGGATCGGCTCGCCTCCAGCATGCGCAATAGCTTCATCGTCACAATTCCCGCGACTGCCTTGTCATGCATGATTGGGTCAATAAACGGCTATCTGCTTTCTAAATGGCGGTTCCGCTTCTCGAACGTAGTATTCATCGCGATCGTCTTCGGGATGTTCATCCCGTTTCAGAGTGTGCTGATTCCGCTCATCAAGACCCTTCAGTTCCTTGGGCTGTATGGATCGCTCCTGGGTTTGATCCTCGTCCACACAATCTACGGGATGGCGGTCACGACGCTGATCTTCCGGAACTTCTACGTCAACATCCCCAACGAGCTTATCGACGCGGGGAGGGTCGACGGTGCGGGCGTGCTCGGCATTTTCCGCCACATTGTTCTGCCTATCTCGATTCCAGCTTTCGTAGTGGGCGCCATCTTCCAGTTCACTGGGATTTGGAATGACTTCCTCTTCGGGCTCGTCGTGACGCCCGATCCGCGTGTCCAGCCGGTAATGATTGCGCTAAACAACCTCTCGAGCACTTTCTCGGTCGCCTGGAACGTCCTAATGGCTGGAGCCCTAGTCGCTGCTCTGCCAACGGCTATCCTCTATCTGGTTCTTGGTCGCTATTTTATCTCCGGCCTCACCGCAGGGTCCGTGAAAGGCTGATCCGTCGGCTGCTGATTCAGGTGAGACGCGGGGCGAAGTTCGTGTTTCTGCCGATTCTGGCGTCGCGCTCGGGCGCTGGTATATGCGGTCCGAGTGGATTCGGTACCCGGGTCAGACGCGATGATGCCGACGTTGAGTGGCCCAACCCCCGGCTGGGTGCATCACCGACTCCGCCCGGAATTGGGCGTCCTGTTCATGTTGAGCTGCGCGGCCGGCGCACTCCCGGCAGGCGCCGCCGCGGCTTGGTGAACTGTTTGACACGGAGCAACTCGCGACGGTTGTCGGGGCGATGTTCGGACGGAATCAGTGAGGATGGCGCCAGAATCAGTCCGATCGTGCCTGCTCGGGTGACGGCGGTCCACGATGCAGCCATGGTGTTGCTCGTGGCGCCGGTGGCTCCGACCCGAAACGAGGTCGTTTCGATCACCTCTTTGTCAGGAGGAGGAAGAGGGCGCCAGCAACCACGAGCACCGCGATTCCGGCGACAAAGACCCAGTCGCCCCACCAGATGTCTCTGTTGATCCGGCCGACCACGATGAGGATCGCGGAGACCACCGCCAGCAGGGTCAAGAATGGATGGGCCTTCACACGAGACGGCATCTGATTCCTCCTCCGATCGCTGCGGCCCGACAGGGCCGGAACATGCTGTACCTACCCACGAGCGTTACCCACGGAACGCATCCATGAACCGCACCCGTGTGCCGAGGCGCATGGCGGCATTGGCATAGATGCGGCCGGCGAGCCAGGTCAGGCCGACGATGGATGCCACGGTTAGCGCTATCGCCAGACCGACCTGCCAGAACGGCACGTCGATGTCCGCCATCCGCACCGCCATGAGGATTGGGGCGAACGGCGGCAGCAACGAGCACACCGTGGCCAGGGGGCCACTCGGATTCGGCAGCGCGGCGTACATGAGCAGGTACCCCGCGATCTGGAAGATCGAGATCGGGGC
>Ga0187865_1003260_pt1 | contig 13679 bp, 13 predicted proteins | sample June2016WEW_11_1_2_FD_132989 | JGI IMG/M metagenome (GOLD analysis project Ga0187865, IMG submission 132989) | Peatland microbial communities from SPRUCE experiment site at the Marcell Experimental Forest, Minnesota, USA - June2016WEW_11_100 | ecosystem: Environmental > Terrestrial > Soil >...
AATCAACGACCTCGGAAATGCCTTCAATTCTTAACCCCCAAGGAGGTGCTCCAACCTCATACCGTTGCACTTAGAATTAGAGTCTAGGCGGTCCATCGGAATTGAAGCTTGTGGTATCATAAAGCAGTCCCCTGGTGGTCAGGGGGCTGCAGGCTAAGCACCGTCGCAGCGGCGCCGAGCAACCAAAAGGTTAGCATACTTTATGCCCTGCGACAATAGTTGTGGGGCCTTGTTCATGGCCCGAGAGAGGAGCCTCCTTCACGTTTGCGGATCCGTCATGCACCGTGAGGCGGCGTCTCAATGGCATTGAGAAGGTCGAGGGTTCGAATCCCTCTGGGTCCACTGAGTGACACCCTTCTAAATCGAAAATAATCGGAGCCAAGCCGGAGTAACCTCCAGAGAGGTGGTAGGCCATCCGCCAGCGAGTGGGGACAGTGGGCGAGCCAGCCGAGTGAGAGCCCCACATGGTGCCTGCGGAGCGCAGCGAGGCCGAACTCGCCGGCACCGGCCTGGTTTTGCGACCAGGTCAGCCACTGCAGGCCAGGCGCATCCCGGGAAGGGGTGATGAGCCTGCAGCGGGAACGCCCGTTATCGCGATGAGTGCCCCTCCTAGTGCAGTTTCAGGCAGGGAATCAGGGTGGTACCGCGGAGCCTCCCTTCGCCCCTGAGCGACGGGAGGCTTTTCTTTTGGCCTCGCGGGCCTGGCTCGATCAACAAGGGCGTGTTCCGGAGAAAGAAGGGGAGGGCGATATGGCCGGAATCGACAGGAGAAACCCAGGGGGAAAGAACCAAGGGAAACGGGCGGGACGCAGTGCGGGCTCAGGGGGCCACTCTGACAATTCCGCGGGCGCAATTCCCATTCGCGGAGGTATTCCGGTCCGAGCCCTGTTTGATACTGCAGTGGTCTTGGTGCTGGCGGCATGCGTCGCAGCTCCAGTTTCGCTTCCGACTCCGCCTCCGACCCTGGCCCCATCGCCTTCCCAGGTCGTCCTCACGTCTACGCCGACCGTTCCGGCGGCCACCGCGACCCCGGTTGTGGTGACGAACACTCCAATCCCGACCGCTGTCCCGCCGACCGAAGTCCCGACCGCGATTCCACCGACCGAAATCCCCACGGCAACCTTTATGCCGGTCACTTTGATCTCGGTTTCAATATCTGAGTCCAGGCTTCCTTGCAATGGCGGATCGGCCCATGTCACCTTCGAGGTTCTGCTGGGGATGCCCAAGACGCGGATCACCTATGTCTACTGGCTCGACGGCGGCCAGCCCAGCAAACCGAGAACGGTCCTGACTGACCAGACTGACTGGTACGTTTATCGTGGCATCTTCAACTGGTCAGGATCCGGGTGGCATAGCATTACCTTCGAAGTGGTCTTCCCGCTTCCGTATACCTCCCGGACCGCTCGGATCAAGACACTGTGTTGAGGAGGGCTCGATGGGAATCCCGAAAGCCAAGGCGATGAGCAGTCCGGGTCGGAAGAGGTGGGTCCTTCTCGCGGGCAACGGGGTGTCGTTTCCGAAAAGGAAGACGAACCTCCGGATTTGCGAAGATCGCCATGCTCTTCGGGCCTCGGTGCGGGATGCGATTACTCAACACCGCTCGACGGACCCGGTCCAGGGTCGGTCGGAGCAGATGACTCCGGTTGCTGCTCGCAGGGGGAGTTCAAAGCCGGCCGGGCGCAAAACTTCCAAATCGTTTGCGTCCGCCCGGGTCGTCTCTCGGCCGCCCACGCCCTTGGGAGCAAAGCGTCGCCCTTCCCGATCGACCAGGGGGCGAAGAGGGCCGTTCTCGACCTCGCGCGAATACCGCCCCCAGGAATTCGAGGCCCGCTGGATGGAGCAGTGGAACCGGGACGGCGTGTACCGAACGGGCGAACCCGACCGGCGGCCGAAGGCCTACATCCTTGATTTCTTCCCCTATCCCTCAGGAGATGGCCTCAGCGTAGGCCACTGTCGCAACTACGTCCCCACGGATGTCCTCAGCCGCTATTCCCGCATGCGGGGCTACAACGTTCTCCACCCCATGGGTTGGGACGCTTTTGGCCTGCCCGCCGAAAACGCGGCCATAAAGATGAAGACCAACCCAGCGAAACTGATCGCCCAATACTCTGCCAACTACCGACGGCAGTTTGGTCTGATAGGAATCTCCTACGACTGGAGTCGCGAAGTCAACTCCTCCAAGCCCGAGTATTACCGTTGGACCCAATGGATCTTTCTTCAACTGTACAAGTCGTGGTACGACCCGCGCCTCGACCGGGCGGTCCCAATCCGCAAGCTCCAGGCCGAACTGGCGCGGAGCGGAACGCGGGACATCCCCGGGGCCGAGCCCCTCAGCGCGAAACAATGGAAGGGGATGAACGCCCGGGAGCGATCCCAGTTTCTCAGTCGCTTCCGTCTGGCTTACCGCGCGCCTGCGCTCGTCAACTGGGATCCGGTGGACAAAACCGTGCTCGCCAACGAGGAGGTGGTCGACGGGCGCGGCTGGCGCAGCGGGGCCCTGGTCGAGAAGAAAGTCCTGATGCAATGGTTTTTCCGCATCACCGCGTATGCCCAGAGACTGCTGGCCGACCTGGAGGACATCGATTGGCCCGAGCACATCAAGATCATGCAACGGAACTGGATCGGGCGTAGCGAGGGAGCCGAGGTCGATTTCGAGACCGAGGCCGGCCGGCTGCGCGTCTTCACGACTCGTCCGGACACACTTTGGGGAGCGACCTTCATGGTCTTGTCCCCTGAGCATCCTCTGGTCGAGAAATTGACCTCGCCGGACCAGAGGGCGGAAGTGCAGGCGTACGTCCGCCAGGCCGGGATGAAACCGGAGATGGATCGCGTGGCGGCCGAGAAGGAGAAGACGGGGGTGTTCACCGGCGCCTTCGCCGTCAATCCCGTAAACAGCCGCCGCCTCCCGATCTGGGTGGCGGACTACGTCTTGCTCACCTACGGGACCGGGGCCATTATGGCTGTGCCCGGTCACGATGAACGCGACTTCGCATTCGCATTGAAGTACGGGCTCCCCATTCTGCCGGTGATCGATCGGCCGGATCAACGCACAAAGTCCTTCGTCCTGGGGGGAACTATGAGGGAGGGCTTCGCTGAGGCGCTTCGCAGCGAAGGGATCCCCTTCCAGGAGCGCCAGGGGTCCCTATACCTGACCATTCCTCCTGAGAAGATAGACCGTTACATCGAACTGGCGCGCCGCTATGTTCGCCCGGACTCCTGGAATGAGGTTGTGGGGACCCGCTGGCTGTTCATTTTCGCGGATGGAATCGAGGCCTGGGGCACGGCGGAAGCCGAAGAACGCATTCTGAAGCGGTGTCACGAACTCGAGCCGGACGTCCGCAGCAAGCGAAGCGTGATGGAAATGCTCTCTGCGGTAGAGTTCTATCGCGATGTTCTCTTTCACACGGAATTCGGCGCGATGATCCACTCGGATCAATTCACCGGAACTCCCGGCGAGAAAGCCGTCGGCAAGGTAACCGAATGGCTGGAGGGGAAAGGGAAGGGCCGGGGCAAGGTGACCTACAAGCTTCGAGACTGGGGGATCAGCCGGCAGCGCTATTGGGGAACGCCGATCCCGATTATCCATACGGGGGAAGGGGAGCGGCCGGTGAACGAGGCCGACCTGCCCGTGCGCCTGCCCGAGGTCAAGAGTTACGAGCCGACCGGGACGGGAGAATCTCCGCTGGCGGGTATCTCCCGCTGGGTGAAGGTTCGTCTTTCGGACGGCACGCAGGGTAGGCGGGAGACCGACACCATGGGAACCTTCGCCTGCTCCTCCTGGTACTACCTGCGTTTTGCCGACCCGCACAATGAGGAATCCGCCTTCGGAAGAAAACTGGTTTCGTACTGGTTGCCGGTAGATACTTACGTGGGCGGCGCCGAACACGCCGTCATGCACTTGCTCTACGCCCGCTTTTGGACGAAAGTGCTTCACGACCTGGGATATCTTCCTTTCCAGGAGCCCTTTCGCCGGCTGCGCAACCAGGGCATGATCCTGGCTCCGGATGGGAAAGAGCGGATGTCCAAGAGCAAGGGCAACGTCATCACGCCGGACGAGGTGGTGCGGGAGTACGGGGGCGACGCCTTGCGTGCCTATGAGATGTTCATCAGCGACTTTGAGCAGACCACGCCGTGGAACACCAACGGCCTTTCGGGAACCCACCGCTGGCTTCGGCGTGCCTGGGAGCTGCTGCTGCGCCCGGCTCCGCGGCCAAAACCAGCCGACCCGAAGGGGATGGCGGATCGAAGCCTGAGGCGCATGCTGCACAAGACCATTCGCAAAGTGTCGGCGGACATCGAGGGGTTCCGGTTCAACACAGCGGTTTCCGCACTCATGGAGCTCACCAACGCTCTCTACGACGCGCAAGCTCAGCCCGTGAGCGATGAGGCTTTCCAGGAGGCGCAAGACGGATTGCTCCTCCTTCTGGCCCCGATAGCCCCCTTCATGTCCGAGGAGATCTGGTCCCTGCTGGGACGACCGTACTCAATCCATCAGCAGCCTTGGCCGAAATTCGATCCGCAACTGGCGGAGGACGAGACGGTAACCCTGGTCATCCAGGTCAATGGTCGCGTGCGCGAGCGATTGCCGGTCCCGGCGGGAATGCGCCAAGCGCAGGCGCTGGAGGCCGCCCTGGGACTGGAGAGCGTGACCAAGTGGCTGGGAGGGAAATCGCCTCGCCAGGTCGTCTTCGTGCCTGACCGCCTGATCAATCTCGTCGTCTAAAGAGTCCCTGCAGGGCGTGAGGGGCCGACAGGTACCGGGATTGCTCGGCCCCGGAAAGCCGTCGAGGGGAAGGCGTGTTGCCAGCTTGGTCCAAGGTGACAGGGACTTTCTGTCTGGTTTCGCAGGATTCAGGGATAAATGCTACAATGATGGTAGGAGATGTAGTGGAGACTAGCTTAGCCGTTAACCGGCAGTTGAGCACGCTGCACCGGATCAGCTTGGAGCTCGTTCGGGAAAGGTCCCTCCTGGGGGTCCTCCAACAAATTGCAGACGGCGCGCGAGAGCTCGTCGATGCCCAGTATGCGGCGATCGGGATCCCGGGCAGCGCTGGAACCCTTGAGCAGTTTGTGACCTCTGGACTTTCTTCGGAAGAGGTGGCCGCGATCGGAGCCCCTCCCCGCGGGCACGGGCTGTTAGGCGCAATGATTCGGGAGGGAAGGGCGATCCGGCAGGAGGATATCGCCTCGGACCCTCGTTCAGTCGGTTTTCCCCCGCACCATCCCTACATGAAGAGTTTCCTGGGGGTTCCCATCCGCTCGATGGATCAGGGAATTGGACACATCTACCTGACCGAGAAGCAGGGTGCCGCCGGATTCAGTGACCGGGATCAGCAGCTGATTGAAATGCTGGCCGCCTATGCCGCGGTGGCTATTGAGAATGCTCGCCATGACCAGCGGCTGAGCGAGGACGAGGCCCAGCTCGAGGATCGCAACGAGGAGCTTGCTATCCTGAATGAAATCGCCCTCCTGGTCGGGACCAGCCTCGACCCGGATGTCATTTTGGAGAAGACCCTTTCGCGGGTCATGGGGCTGTTTGAGGCCGAGGTCGGTGAGGTTTACCTTGACGAAGAGGGGACGAACGAGTTTTCTGTCGTGCTCCGGAAGGGATCGCAGGCTCCGGCCTTCCTCGGGCATGATCATTACCGGCTGGGTGAGGGCTTAGTCGGGCGTGCCGCCAGCCAAAAGGAACTGGTCTCCTCGTCAATGGATTCCCGTGAGCTTGGGCTCCCGCCTCATGCCGAGCGGGCCGGTTTTGCCACCTATTTGTGCATCCCCCTGGTTTCCAAGGATCGCGTCCTCGGGGTCATGACCCTGGCCGCCCTGCGGCCAATTGAGCTGACCTCGCGCCTGCGGGATCTCTTCCAGGCCGTTGGTCTGACCATGGGCGAGGCGGTCGAGAATGGCCTTCTGCACCGCAAGTCGCAGCGGCTGGCTGTGCTGGAAGAACGCGAGAGGATCGGGATGGATCTTCACGACGGCATCATCCAGTCCATTTACGCGGTGGGATTGATGCTGGAAGACGCCAGCCTGTCCCTGCATGAAGATCCCGGGTCGGCGCGCGAAAAGCTTGCCAAGTCTATTGATGGCCTCAACGATGTGATCCGCGACATCCGCTCCTATATTCTCGATTTGCAGCCCCGGCGCATGGCCACGGAAAACCTGGGCACAGGCCTGCGGCAACTGGTCCGCGAGTTTCGGGCTCAAACCCTGACCGAAGTGGAGCTGCACATGTTGAATGGGGCCGCCGAGGGCCTTTCGGCCGCTTCGATGAACTCTCTCTTTCATGTGACCCAGGAGGCCCTGGCCAATGTGGCCAAACACGCCCAGGCAACCCACGTTGTGATCAACCTGCGCCGCGATGAGGATTGGATCGAGCTGACGGTCAATGACAATGGCAAGGGATTCAGCACCGAGGGCCAGCGCAAACTGCTGGGACACGGACTCACGAACATCGAGGAGCGGGCACGAGCGGCGGGCGGGGAAGCAACAATCCATTCGGGGCGGGGCAAGGGAACGGTGGTAAGGGTTCGGATTCCTGCCGTGGTGAGCAGTCCCTCACCTGCATGAAAGGGCTTTCGCTGGGGGGACTGGGGGCGGTATGGGCTGGCTTTCGGGGTGACAGGTTGCCCATTGGCTCCAGACGATTATCACTGGAGCCAATTTGATTCTGGCCTCTATACTCGTTCCTAGGAGCGAATGCATCCCCCCTTCAAGGGAATGGCCCAATCGGGCAAGGTCGTGTGGTTGAATCCTCGAGCCGCCGCAACGCGTGTTTTCCTCATTGAGGAGCACGAGAAGGTCCGCCAAGCGCTTGCGGCGCGGCTGCGCATGTCCCCGGGAATCATCCTGGTCGGGCAGGCGGGGGAGGCCGAGAAGGCTCTGGAAGAGGTACGCAAGAGCCGCCCGGACGTCGTCCTGGTCGAGATCAAACGCGGGGACGGTATGGGGCTGGAGATTGTGCGAGAAGTCGCAAGCCTGCCGTGGTCTCCCCGCGTGGTCGTCCTGACGACCTATGAGAGCTCGTGGGAGCGAACGGCCGCCAAGCGGGCGGGGGCGTGCGACTACATCCTTAAGCAGCTCGACTCGGAAGAGTTGGTGGATTCGATCCAGAGACTGGCGGCCTGAGTCCCCTATATCCCTTTGCCGGTAGTTCAGAATCCAAGGGGCCCCTCGCGTTTTCCGCGTGAGGGGCCCCTTTCAGTTTGAGGCCTTTTCAGACTGCCGCTGAAAGATGGGGTTCGATCTTGGCGCAAAGCTTGTCGCGAGGCATGAAGCCGACAATCCGCTCGGACGGCTGGCCCGCGATGAACAAGATCAGGGTGGGGACGCCCATGACGCCATAGCGGACCGCCAAATCCGAGTTCGCATCGACATCGACTTGGCCGACTTTGACCCGGCCGGTCCAGGATTCCGCCAATTCCTTTACGATCGGCTCCAGCATGTGGCAGGGATGGCACCATGACGCGGTGAAGTCCACCAGAACCGGTCCGGGGGCCTGAAGCACTTCGCTGTCAAACGTGGATTGACTGAACTGAGTTAGCTCTGCCATACACCTCTCTTTAGTCCACCGATTCCATCCAAAGGCACCCGGAGCACCGCCGCTCCAGCGGAGAGGGAGGGATTCGAACCCTCGGTGGCCACAAGGACCACAACGGTTTTCGAGACCGTCCCGATCAACCGCTCCGGCACCTCTCCGGTTTTCATCGCGCGATTATATCACGCGACTTTCGCCATCCGCCGCGCCAGCGCGGGTCGGTCAGGTTGGACACCGGGAGCCTACGTGTGGAGAGGGTCCGAGTTGGCTAGAACCTGCAGGATTTCCTCGCCATAGCAGCGCAATCGAGAGGGCCCGAGGCCCTCTACCGCGGCGAGCTCTTCCAGGGAGCAGGGTCCTCGCTCGGCAATGCGCCACAGGACCTCTCGGCTCAGGATGACGTCCGACTCCACACCTCGAGCCGCCGCCCGTTCCTTGCGCCACCTGTGCAAGGCCTCATGGCGCGCCACCGTCAACTCGTTCCGCTCACTGCCTCGCGGGGGGCGAGGGACGGGAGCCCTCCTCCCTTCCCGAACCGCCTGAAGGATCTCTGGACCCCAGCGGGCCGTTTGCCCCGGGGTCACGCCGGGCACATGGCGCAGTTCCTCCAAAGAGCTCGGGTGAGCCTGCGCGATGTCCGTGAGGATCTTCTGGGAGAGGACCTTGAAGGGGGGCCGATCCAGCCCTCGGGCCAGTTCCTCGCGCCAGAGGTAGAGCTGATAGAGAATCGCGCGCTCCTGGTGACCTAGCTCGAAGGCTCCGCGAATCTTCCAGAAGCCGCTGGGAGCAGGGGCCGCGGGAGGCTGGGCGCAGGCGTGCGCGAGGCGTGCGCATTCTTCCTCGACCTCCGCTACGAAACCTCGTTCGTTGAGTTGCGCGAAGAGGTGGTCGCGGAGAGCCAGAAGATAGTGAGTGTCGAGCTGTGCATAGCGAGCTTGAGCCTCAGGCAGGGGCCGAATTCCCCAATTCGCCCGTTGCCAGCGCTTGTCGAGATCCAGCCCGAACTCGCTCTTCAGAATCGCCCCCAGCCCCGTCTGGCGGAACCCCAGGGCGCGCGCCGCCAACATCGTATCGAATAGACCCTCGACCCGGAAACCAAAGTCCCGGGAAAGGCAGAGCAGGTCATACTCGGCCGCATGGAAAACCTTCCGCGGAATGGGCCGGGAGAACACCTCGGCCAGGCAGCCAAGATCCAGACCGGCCAGCGGGTCGACCAGGTAATCCGATTCCGGGGTCGAGAATTGGATCAGGCAGACCTTCTCATGATAGGCAAAAAGGCTGTTGGATTCGGTATCCACCGCGACGCGGGGTTGATCCAGGAGATGTATGATGAGTTCTCGAAGGTCGGCGTGGTTTGAGATGAAGCGAGCTGGGCTGGCCGCAAGCATGCGGCCAATTATAAGCGAGGCCTCCGCCTCCGAATCGGGCCTCAGAGGGGAGAATAACGGGGGATTTTCGTCAATATTGGGAATGACGCTTGGCACTACGGAGGCTTGGCCTTGCGAGGATAAAGTAGACTATTGGCAAAAACATTGTCAGGATTCCTTCCTGGCCGATAGGAGACAGAGCCAAAATGCCTGTGAGAGGCCGGGTTGACATCGATGAGCGCTTCTGCAAAGGCTGCGAACTCTGCGTGGAAGTCTGCCCGCAGGAGGTGCTCGCTCTGGATACGGAAAGCCTCACCTCGAAGGGTTATCACCCAGTCAAGCTGACGGCAGAGATCGGCTGCACTGGCTGCGCCGTTTGCGCCATCGTGTGCCCAGAGGCGGCGATCACGGTTTACCGGGAATTGGCCCGGGCGGCGGCAGTCCCAGGTTGAGGGATTCGTCATGGCGAAGGAACTCCTCAAGGGAAATGAGGCGATGGCCGAAGCGGCCATTCGGGCCGGGGTGGAGGCGTATTTTGGCTATCCTATTACCCCCCAGACCGAATTGCTGGAATGGATGGCGCGCAGGATGCCTGAGCTGGGGCGCGTCTTCGTTCAAGCGGAGAGCGAGGTGGCGACCATTAACATGGTCTACGGGGCCGCCTGCACGGGTGCCCGAGTCATGTCCTCCTCGTCCAGCCCGGGGGTGAGCCTGATGATGGAGGGTTTTTCCTACATCGCAGGCACCGAAATCCCCTGTGTCATCATCGATGTGATGCGCGGAGGGCCGGGCTTGGGCAACATCGCGCCGTCCCAGGGCGACTACAACCAGGTTGTGCATGGAGGCGGCCACGGGGACTACCACCCGATCGTGCTGGCCCCGGCCACGGTGCAGGAAGCCATCGACCTGACCGTGCTGGTCTTTGATCTGGCGGAGAGGTATCAAACCATCGCGGTAGTACTGGCGGACGGGAATGTTGGACAGATCATGGAACCCGCGGAATTGCCGCCGATGCGGGAGGTGCGGCGGGCCTCGCCTCCATGGGCGCTGACCGGAGCCCAAGGCCGGGAACGGCGCATCCTCACTTCAATTTATCTGGATCCGTATGAGGAGGAGATGACCAACCGCCGCTTGCAGGCCCGCTGGCTGGAGGTTCGGGCGAAAGAAGTCCGCTTCAAGGCGAGCCAGCTGGAGGATGCGGAGATCGCGGTGGTGGCTTTTGGGACGGCCGGCCGTGTTTCGCTCTCTGCGGTTCACGCCGCGCGAGCCGCAGGGCTCAAGGCGGGACTTTTTCGACCCGTAACCCTCAGCCCGTTTCCCTACGGAGAACTCGCGGCCCTCGCCGACCGAACCCGGGGGTTCCTGGTTGTTGAAATGAATGCCGGGCAGATGTTTGAGGATGTGCGCTTGGCGGTCGAGGGAAAGGTGCCGGTCGGGTTTTACGGGCGCATGGGGGGAGTCGTCCCCTTCCCTGATGAGGTCCTGGGCGAGATTCGCCGGATGGCTCAGGGCGGCGCGGAGGACTCGGGGGACGTCCGAGCAAAGTGGCTCGAGCGTTTGGCCCAAGCGCCAAACTGAAGCGAGAGGAGGGGGATGGTTGCGACGAAAATGGAGACGCTGGTCTACGGACGGCCCGAGTCGCTGACCGAGGCGCCCACGCATTATTGCCCGGGCTGCACGCACGGCGTGGCTCACCGCCTGATTGCAGAAATCCTGGACGAGATGGGCGTTCGTGAAAAGACGATCGGCGTGGCCCCGGTGGGCTGTTCCGTCTTTGCCTACAACTACTTCAACGTCGATTTTGCGGAGGCGGCCCACGGGCGCGCCCCTGCGATGGCCACCGGCATCAAACGACTGCTCCCGGACCGAATCGTTTTCACCTATCAGGGGGACGGGGATCTGGCCTCGATTGGTATGGCGGAAATTCTTCACGCCGCGGCCCGCGGCGAGGACATCACGGTTATCTTTATCAACAACACCAACTACGGAATGACAGGGGGCCAGATGGCTCCCACGACCCTGCCCGGCCAGAAGACCACCTCGACCCCCAACGGGCGTGACGTGGAGTTGACGGGCTTCCCCATCCGTATGGCCGAAGTGCTGGCCACGCTGGAGGGGGCTAGTTATATTGTGCGGCGCAGCTTGCATGACCCGAAAAACATTCGTCTGGCCAAGAAGGCGCTGCGAACAGCGTTTGAAACCCAGAGGCAGGGGTTGGGATTCTCGATGGTCGAGCTGCTGTCGACCTGCCCAACCAACTGGGGCCTGTCGCCGCTGGAAGCGCTGCGCTGGCTCGAGGACAATATGATTCCGGCCTTCCCGCTGGGGGACTACAAAGTCGCCCCCGGGGTCGCCAGTTTGGCGAAGTGAAGGCCTGCCCATTCGGGTAGGCCCTTTCCCCCAGGGGGACGAAATCCAAGCGATCCGTTGAAGAAGAGACACACGGAGGGGTTCATCCATGAAGGGCAACGATCGGATCCTGGAGCATTTGAACGCCCGACTCGCGGAGGAGCTGACCGCAATCAATCAATATATGCTGCACTCGGAGATGTGCGCGAACTGGAGGTACCCGAAACTGCACGAGGCGATCGAGAAGCGGGCCGTCCAGGAAATGAAACACGCGGAGAAACATATCGCGCGAATTCTCTTTCTCGAAGGGAAGCCGGTGGTCAGCAAGCTCAATACTCCCAACATCGGCGCCACGGTCGAGGCCCAGCTTGCCAACGATCGTACCGGCGAGCAGGACGCCATTCGGGCCTACAATGAGAGCATCCGCCTGGCCGCCGAGGTGGGAGATAACGGGACGCGCGAAATGCTGGGGTCCATCCTCGAGGACGAAGAGGGCCACCTCGATTGGCTTGAGGCCCAGCTCGATCAGATCCAGCAAATGGGCATCCAGAACTACCTGGCGGGGCAGGCCGGATAGACGGGCCGAATCGGCGGCCTGACAGCACGGTCCAGGGAGGCCCGGGAGGAAGACTTCATCGCCCCCCAGGGCTTTTCAGGAGCGATCTCACGCAAACCGAGATCATCATCTCCGGCTTCGGCGGTCAAGGAGCCCTGTTTGCCGGCCAGCTGCTGACCTACGCGGCCATGGAGGCCGGCAAGGTCGTTACCTGGATTCCCTCCTATGGTCCGGAGATGCGCGGGGGGACAGCGCACTGCACGGTGATTGTGTCGGATGAGGAGATCGGCTCGCCCCTCGTGCGCCAGCCTCAAGCCGCCGTCGTCCTGAATCTTCCTTCCCTCGATCGCTATGAACCTCTAGTGAAACCCGGCGGAGTTCTGGTTGTGAATGCCTCGATGGCAAACCGCGAGGTTCGCCGCGCGGATCTCCACGCTGTTTCTCTTCCAGCCGATGAGATGGCCGAGTCGCTCGGTGATCGCCGCCTGATGAACATGGTGATGCTCGGGGCGCTCTTGGCGAGACTTCCCATCCTGTCCCTCGAGGCCGTGGAGGAAGCCCTGGATAGCCATTTGCCCTCGCGCCACAGGGACCTTCTGGGGAAGAATGTCCTGGCCTTGCGGGCCGGCGCGACCCGGGCTTTGTCGAAAGTCCTCCCATAGAAATATTCGCGGTGGGGGCTGTCGCCTTCAGGCGACCGAGGAACCCGTGTCCGCTGTTAGGCGGCCTCCTTTCGGATGTTATGTAGTTGACAGGTATAGTATAATGGTGCTAGACGACTCCTATGGCTGACCCGCGCTATCGAAGACATGCCGGCTGTGTATTTACCCTCAAATATCACCTGGTCTGGTGTCCGAAGTACCGGCTTCCAGTTCTTGTGGGCCCCGTGGCGCGTGATCTGCGTGTTTTGCTTCTAGAAAAGGCAAAAGAGTTGCAGGTGACCATTGAGGCGCTGGAGATCCTGCCCGATCACGTTCATTTGTTGGTTTCGTCTGACCCGACCGAAGCTCCCCAACGGCTCGCGAACCAATTCAAGGGTCACACCTCTGGGAGGCTGCGCGCCAAGTATCCGCACCTCCGCTCGCGGATGCCTACCCTTTGGAGTCGCAGTTATTACATCGGCTCGGTCGGTCAGGTATCGGAAGCCACGGTCAAGCGATATGTTGCGGAGCAGCAGGGACGAAGCTAGATGCTGCGCACCTACAAGTACCTTCTTCGCCCAACGGCGGAACAGGGACGGGGTCTGGAATATCTGCTCGGGCAGGCGAGGCTTGTGTACAACGCCGCGCTCGAACAGCGCATTTCTACCTACCAAGACACTGGCAAAGGCCTCTCGTACAACGCCCAGTGGGCCCATTTCCGCGATCTTCGCAATACCCAACCGGATCGGCTCGGCCAATTGAACGCCTCCGCCCTGCAACACACTTTGCGGCGGCTGGATAAATCCTTCGTGGCCTTTTTCCGCCGGATCCAAGCGGGAGAGAAGGCGGGGTTTCCGCGCTTCAAGAACCCCAATCGCTTTCACAGCCTTGAATTCACCTACGGCGATGGGTGCAAACTGCGGGTAGAAGAAAACGGGCGCCGCTCGTTCTACCTTCAGAATATTGGCATTCTGCGCCTGTGTTTTCATCGTCCCTTGCCGGCGGCGAGCGCCATCAAGCATGTCGTCGTGAAGCGTGTCCATGAGCGCTGGTATGTCTGCCTGATGCTGGAGATAGCGGACGCTCTTCCCGCTTCGGATGCGCCCCCCACTAAACCGCTGGGGATTGATGTGGGTCTGCACTCGCTGGCTGGTCTTTCGACCGGCGAGACGATTGAGAACCCGCGCTGGTTGCGGCAGAGTCTGGTTGAGTTGCGTATTCTCCAGCGG
>Ga0187865_1003271_pt1 | contig 13649 bp, 13 predicted proteins | sample June2016WEW_11_1_2_FD_132989 | JGI IMG/M metagenome (GOLD analysis project Ga0187865, IMG submission 132989) | Peatland microbial communities from SPRUCE experiment site at the Marcell Experimental Forest, Minnesota, USA - June2016WEW_11_100 | ecosystem: Environmental > Terrestrial > Soil >...
CGGAAGGCAGAATAAGGACGCAAGGCGTAAAGCCCAGGGGGTTCATCCCGCGGAACGCTTTCGCGATTTTTGCTGAGCACTCACCCTGACACTGTTTAAAAACCCGACGCCCGGGAGCTCTTTTTTCCAGGGGGGTCGGAAGCTTGAAAGGAGGAAGGATTATGAAAGGGGTATGGGGAAAAGTACTGAAAGTGGATTTGACCAATGGTACCTGTAAGGCGGAAACATTACCGGATAAGGTTTACGAGTATTTCCTGGGGGGGGCGGGTTTGGCTGCCTACTACATGTGGAAAGAATGCCCGGCCGGAACCACCGCCTTCAACCCTGCCAACCGGATTACCTTCGCCGGGGGGCCCATGACCGGGTTGAAACAGACCGGGGCCGCCAAGTGGACGGCCGGCGCCATCTCACCTTCCATCAACATGAATGCGGACACAGCGGCTACGGCCAGCTTCGGCATCGAGATGAAAGAGACCGGCTACGATGCCATCGTGGTCCATGGCCGGGCCGCGAAGCCCGTCTATATTGTCGTCGACGACGGAAAAGCCAAGATCAAAGATGCCAAGAAATTCTGGGGCAAGGATGCCTATGTGACCGAGGACGGCATCAAAGCGGCGGAGGGCAATGATTTCGAAGTGGTGACCATCGGCCAGGCCGGAGAGAAACTCGTCCGGTACGCCAACGTTCAGACGAAAAAGAAATCTTTCCTGGGCCGAAGCGGCCTGGGAGCCGTGATGGGCTCCAAATTGCTCAAAGGCATCGCGGTCCGGGGATCTCAGAACTGCGACCTTTATGACTCCAAGGAAGCCGATCGGCTCAACAAGGACATCAACAAGAGGCTGGCTGAACTGGACGCCATGAAGCCGGAGTGGTTGCAGATCAAGCGCGTGGGTACGGCCATGGCCACCGAGCTCTTTGCTCCTCAGGGAAACCTGCCGATCAAAAATTATCAGCTGGCCGACTTCCCCAGCGGGGTAAAGACTTTTCACGCCTCCAACTATGCCAAAGAGCTAAACGCCAAACCGTGGCCCTGTAAGTACTGCGTAATTCAATGCCATAACCTCTGTGAAGTCAAGAGCGGCCCTTACGCCTACAAAGGAAAGGGGCCAGAGTATGAGTCTTTCGCCATGGTGGGCTTTAACACGATGGTCGATGATGTCAAGGCCGTGGCCTACGCCTGCGAGCTGGCCAACCTGTATTCCATGGACACGATCTCGCTGGGGGTCGTTATTGCCTTTGCCATGGAGTGCTACGAGAAGGGCGTGATTACCGGGAAGGACACCTATGGTCTGGACCTGAAATGGGGCAACGCCGAGGCCATGGTGGAAATGACGAAGAAGATCGGCGAACGGGCGGAAGGCCTGGGCTACCTGTTGGGCGAGGGATGCAAGATTGCCTCGGAGCAGCTGGGCAAAGGCTCTGAAGCCTGGGCAGTCCAGATGAAAGGCCAGGAGATCGCCGCCCACAACTGGCGGGCTCAGTATATTTCTGCTCTCAACTACTGTACGGGCGTGGCCGCCGGCCCCAATCATGAAAGGGGCAACTCCCAGCACATCTGGGTCGGTCACATCCGACTGCCGGAATGGGGGATCGGAGAGGTGGAAAACGAAGAGCGATGGTCCTGGAATAAAGCGGGCGACCGCAACGCCAAGTTCCATGACTATTGCAATATCATCAACTCCGCCTGCCATTGCAAGTTCATGGAGTTCCGGGGCTACACGTTGACCGATATGTGCAACAGCATCAACGCGGCCACCGGCTGGGGCTGGAGCTTGGAGGACCTCCGTCGCTGCGGCGAGCGGATCACGACTCTGCAGAAGTTTCTAAATATCCGGTATGGCTGGAAGAAGGAGCACGACTTCCGGTACCCGAAGCGTTTCATGGAGCCGGTAGATTCGGGCCCGGCGGCCGGCAAGATTCCGGTCGGCCTGGAAGAAGCGATCCGGGATTACTACCGGGTGAGAGAATGGGATGAGAATGGCAAACCAACCTCCCGACTGATCAAGCGACTGGGTATGGAGGAGTACGTAGAGTCTGTTGAGTAAGGGTGGAAGGAGGGGGTGGCTCTCTCGCCCCTTCCCTTCATTAACCTCCGGGGAGTATCCATGAAAGTAAAGATTAATTATGAGGATCATGAATTCAAGCCTGGGACCCGGTTAACCAAGGTCGTCAACATGGTCCGGGAAACGAAGAAGAACGAACCCATGATTCAAACCCTGGTAAAGGAGACGGGTGTAGATCATATCGTCTTCGTATTGAACGGCCGCATCGTCCGTGCCCCCGAATACGATTCCATCGAGCTCAAGGAAGGCGACGACATCCGGTGGATCCATCCCTTTTTCGGCGGTTGAAAGGATTGGAGTTATGGCAGAATAATTTCCAATTTCTCCCAGCTCATTTTTTTAGGATTCTTAATACCAAGGTCGCCAGCCGTGAGCCATGAAAATCCGGCAGGGCAATAAGAAGGCAACGAGAGCCGGGCAAGGTTATTTTCTAGGTAATCTGATTTGGTTGGAGAGCTACCTTTTTACTCGACCTTGATTCTCACCTGGAAGTGATCGATGGCCTTGGCACTTCCTTCCCAAATGCGGTAGTAATCCATCTTGATTTCGACGGTTCCCGGCTCCATAGCACGGAAGGTCCACAGACCCAGAACCGGCCCGCCCACCCGACCATCGGATACGGACTTGGTCTTCTCCGAAAGGAGTTCCATGCGCCGGGCATCAAGATTTTCCACATACCACCAATAGCCAGTTCCCCCCAACCCCTCCAGCTGAATCTGAATACCCTGCCCGGCTTTTATGGTGATCTCTTTCCCACTATCCTGTTTCTGGAGGACCACATCAGGCTCGTTTCCCATACATACACCTGCCATCCCGCTGAATTCGGTTAGCCCCCAAAGGGAGGCTAAAAATGTAAACAGAACCATCTTCATTATGATTGCATGCCTCTTCTTCCCCATGGCTTCATCTCCTCTCCTGCATTCCTACTGGGTGTTGGAAACGTCATTCCGAGGTCCTGGAGTCGGTATCCGAAATCGAAATTCACTCCTTTGTACAATTTGATCCCCTATTGCACAAATTCGATCCTCAGGGCCATCGAATCTCAATTTTATATTATCCTAAAATCGGGAACATATATCTTCTTAATTTTTAATTCCGTAACTTTGGGAACAAAAAGTCCCCGAAAATCGAAAATTACGATGTTTCAGCAGATCGGCACACTATTTGCAATCATACCAGGGGGGTGAAATAGAAACCCTTGGCGAATTAAATAAAAAATTAAAATAAAATAAGTAGTTAACGAAATAAAGAAACCAGGCTGATTGAATAAGTCGGCCCGCCGGTGTCCAAAAAGGTCTAACCGTGGCCCTGAGAAGGAAAAAAATTCCTAGCCTTGAAAGATTCTGAGAATTCGATGTCATTTTAGCATGTTCTCCATGAAAAAGATCTGCCTTCTATTCAAAAAAACTCTCACCCCTATAACGATCATGGTCATTCCTCATGAAAACCTGAGATCCCTGAATATTAAAATCCCGGCGTTAGGGATACTTTTTGCTCTGCTGTTGAGTGCTGTCGGGGGCTTCTATATTCTTTCCCTCGCCGCGAATGGCTTGGAATATCCGGCTCTGGTCGAGAAGGTGGATTTTTACAACAAACAATTTTCCGAATGGAGCTCGACGGCCTCCGCCCTAAAAGACGTGGAGGAGGATTTCCGAAGGATCTTTTCCCTTAAATCCAAAGAAAAGGTTCTGGAAAAAATGGACACCTCCTACAGCGGGTCCATCGATTTCCAACACCTGATGAGCGAGCTGCAAAGGTCGGTTGAAGAGGTCGATGAAATCAAGGATTATCTGCGTATCCAGAAAGATATTTATCTGGCTACCCCCAAAGGATATCCGGTGAATGGCAATGTTACTTCCCGTTACGGGAAGAGGGAAGATCCTTTCAGCAAAATACCCAGTTTTCACTCCGGGATTGACCTATCCACAAGCCCGGGGACTTGCATCCAGGCCACCGCGGACGGGGTAGTGAGCTATTCTGCGTGGAGTACGAATAGCGGCTTTGTGGTGGTCTTAGAGCATGGACTCGGTTTTTCAACCATCTATGCCCACAATAAAAAAAATGCAGTAAGAGTAGGACAGAAGGTGAAGAGGGGAGATACCATTGGTTACGTAGGTTCCACCGGGAAATCGACGGGACCGCATGTTCATTACGAGATTTGGCAGAAGGGGAAGAGTGTAAACCCGCAAAAATTTCTTCAGGGGAGATCGTGATGTTCTCGAAGAATTCTGAGAAGCTGGAATCTTTAATAGGGGCGCGGGCGGATTTTCAGGGAGAATTCACAGTGCAAGGGGCGGTGAGGGTTGATGGCCGCGTGGATGGACGGGTGAATGCTGACTGTGTGATTCTGAGTGAAACTGGAGTTATTAAAGGTGAGATCACCGCCCAAAAAATTGTTGTTGGGGGAAAGGTTGAAGGAATTTTACGAGCCCAGGAGATCGTTGAAATTAAGGCCACGGGAAAGGTTATCGGTAACATTTTTACGAATAAAATTTCTGTGACAACAGGGGGAGAGTTTAACGGAAGAATGGAGATGAAGATGGAAGGAAATAAGCTTTTGGGTATTGAATCGATGAACCAAGAAAGCTAGATCTCCATCTCCCCAACTCCCGGGACGCGGCTCTGCTCCCTCCAATGGATTTAAAGGCCAACCCATTTTTAAACCCACAAACATTCCAGGTAGGTTCTGGTAATATCCGTGCCCCTCAAAAAAATTTGGCGGGGGTACATAAGAATCGAACCCGCCGAGTTCGCCGCTCAACGCTCCACCGACGGAGATAAGGTCTGATGTGTAAAGTCTGAAGTCCAGTCTATGAATTGCAGCCATCCCATCTCTTTAATCCTCAAAACGCCAGAAATGTAGTAAAATAAATTATTTTCATCGGGCCATAAAAGAGAGGATTCGGGGCTTTTGAAGGACTCGATTCATTTTTCGTGAATGGGATATGAATAAGGTAAGGAAGAAAGGACAGACGAAAAATCGAACCCGTAGACCTAAGCGAAGATGGAGTGGGGGAGGAATTTTCATAGCCTTTCAATTTTTCTAATTCTAAGTGGTAATGATCGGACCCTACGGCGCGATCCAACCTGGTAATTGGGAGTGAAAAAGGCGGGTACTGCATTTGATAAGACCCAGTATCGAATCTTCAGGCACACGTATTCTGCTTGTCCGCCACGGAGAAACCGAATGGAATCGGAGCCGCCGATTCCAAGGCAGGAGCGATTTGCCGTTAAATCAAAAAGGTAGAGAGCAGGCAGACGCTCTGGCTTGGGCGCTGAAAGACGAATCGATCACGGCGATTTACTCCAGCCCTCTGGTCCGGGCTATGGAGATGGCCCGCCTAATAAAGGTCTTTCACCCTTCAACACCCCTTTTTGAGGAAGAAGGTTTGGTTGAGATGGACTTAGGGGAATTTGAAGGAATGGAAGGCCATCGGTGGGCCGAGCAATACCCTGATTTTCGTAAAGCCTGGCGGGAAAACCCGGCATCCGTCTCTATGCCGGGCGGGGAGAGTCTTCGAGAAGTCCAGGCCAGATCTATCAAAACGCTGGAACGCATAACCAACCTTTATCCCCCGGAGAGCACCTTGGTGCTCTGCAGTCACAATTTTGTAAACCTCGCCATATTGTGCTATGCGATGAAACTCCCCCTGGATAGAATTCGAGAATTGCGGCAGGATACTGCGGCGCTCAATATCCTTTACAAACAAGGGGAAGAGCTGTGGACCCAGGTGGTGAATGAGTGCTCCCATCTTGAAAAGTGTAACGAAAGCAAGGGTAAGTAAAATTTCACCGGGTGGAGGGCAAATTCGGCCCATACCCAATTGATCAAATCGTCCCTGAGATAGGTAGAAAGTTTCTTCTTCCGATGGGTAAGCTCTAAATTTCGCTTTCATCGGCAAACTGAAATAAGGGCACAAGTCCTGTTTAGCCCTCCAGGCTTGGGACTCGTCATATAGGACATTGGCCCTAATCGGAAATCGGAAATTTCCAATTTACGAAAGAGTCAAAAATATTTCTCTTGATCGGCAAGGGATTTAATTGCTATATTTCCTTCAGCCCCAATCCCTGTAAACTTGCCAGCTAACAACGTGGTCTTATCTGGTTCGACCTTTCGTGGGAGGTAGGATAGGTCAATTTGAAATCCCACTGTGTAAAGAAGATGGGTTTTTTATAGGGGGGCAGAAGTAAGCAAAGTTCAAATCTACCCAGGATATCGGAAATATCAACGAAAGGAAAAGATGGGGGAAACACCCTTCTATTAGGAGGAACGGTATGAAAATAAGACTTGGAATCAGCTTGGTAGTGACGTTGATCGTAATGCTTATGGCCAGCGCTTATGCCGCAGATTATCCCACGAAGCCCGTCATCGTCATGGTAGCCTACCCGGCCGGAGGGAGCACCGATATAGGGGCTAGAGTCCTGGCCGCCTTAGCGGAGAAGGAAATAGGCCAACCCATGGTGGTAGTCAACAAAGCCGGCGCTGGCGGACAGGTAGGCTGGACAGAACTAGCCAGACAGAAACCGGACGGCTATTACATTGGATTCATCAATCTTCCGGCCATCAATACAGTCATCCTGGACCCGGAACGGAAGGCCACCTTTGACATTGATTCTTTCACCCCCATCATCAACCAGGTTCTTGATCCGGGGGTGATATACGTAAAGCCTGACGGCCCTTACAAGACCCTCAAAGATCTGATTGATGACGCCAGGAAGCGTCCTGGGGAGATCAAGGCTGGGACGACCGGCATTCTCAGCGATGACCACCTGGCCATCCTGATGCTCGAAGAGGCGACCAAGGTCAAGTTCCGCATCGTCCATTTTGACGGGGATAGTCCGCAAGTAACCGCCCTCCTGGGAGGGCAGATCGACGTCAATTTCTTGAATGTAGGAGGTCTAACGCCAAGAGTGAAATCGGGGCAGTTGAGAGCGCTGTTAGTGATGGATAGGGAGAAGTGCAAATTCTATCCAGATGTGCCCACCTCGGTGGAATTGGGCTATCCTACGGTCATCTCTTCTTCTACCCGCGGCATCGTCGGTCCCAAGGGCCTCCCTGAGCCCATTGTCAAGAAACTTCAGGCCACCTTCAAAAAAGCCATGGAGGACCCCGAGCACCTGAAGAACATGGAGAAGGCGGGCTTGGCCATTAAGATCATGATGGGGGAAGAGTACAGCAAATACATTAAAAGTGTGCACGAGCAGGTGAGGAAACTGGTGGACGAAGCCCGGAAGGCCCGGTAGGATCGTAGTCAAGATGCCAGAAATAAAAAGGCAGGGCCATCAACCCTACCTTTTTATTCGATCCTTTATCTATTTTAGCTTCTTAAATTTTCTGCTTCCATCCGACCACTTTCTATCAGAAGATTATCGAATGTAATTTTTAGCTTTTCGATTAAGTTCAGTCCAGGAACCTCACCGCTTCTTCGGCTTCCGCACGGACGATATTTGAAGGACAATCTTTTCAATTGTATCCGCTATCCTCCCGATCGTGATGGGCCGACGTAAAAGGTCCGCCCAGTGGAAATCCTTGATAATGGGATTATTCAATTCAAGCATACCCCCAATTCCGATCATTGGCACGTTGGCTCCGGCCATTACTTCAAGAGCGCGCCGCGTGATCCTTTGTCCTCTCAATTCTAGGACAATGATCTGAGGTTTCTTCCCACCAACCCGATCGAGCTCGGGCAAAGCATGGGACAGCCTTTCGAAGCTGATGGGGTCATACCCTCGCTCCAGGAGTTCGGCTCGAAGATAAACCCGAGGCCATTGCTCGTTATCTATAATCCAGATAACGGGTTTAGATTGTCCATTTTTTCCGTTGATTCCGGCTCTCTTCATGTTATGAAAATTATTCTTCTTCCCAAGGTCCCTTTGGAGTTATAACATACTCGCAAAAATTAGTTTCCATGAAAATCATGGCCACGTAGATTGTCCAAGGTTCGTGAAAAACATTGAGAAGAATCGGCTTGACACAGTTTTTGGCCTTGTTATCATTCAAACGGTTCTTTTTCCCTTGGGATACAGGGGAGCGGGATTCTTATTTTTTGCCCGAGATTGCCAACAGCCGAGAACAGGCCGAAATGGTCAGGATGAAACGGGAAGGATCTTAAGATGAAATTAAGAGACCAAACCAAATTAAAATTAAGAGCAATCCTCGTCATTGTGCTTATCAGTGGAATGATTGGAGTATTATATACTAGATTGATTCGATACACTAAGCCGAGTGATCTATTGCAGGGCATTTTCATAGGAGTCGGCGTAAGCCTTAGCCTTAGCGCTAGTGAGTCGTTTTTTCTGCGGGCATGGATGAAAAGGAGAAGTTTTACATCTGCTATTTTATTAAGCACTGCTTATAATTTAATGGACATTATAGGTATATTTATCATTTCTTCTGCAATATTTAGTGAAAATGGATCCGCTGAGTTAAGCTTCGGCAATATAATGAGATCTCCCGAGGCACACGATACGATTTTCTTTTGCCTTCTAATGTCGTTTTCCTTTTCCTTCCTGCTTCAAGTCAAAGAACTCATTGGAGGGAGAATTTTCTTATCCTTTTTTACGGGCAAATATCATAAGCCGATCGAGGAAGAGAGAATATTTATGTTTCTGGACTTAAAGTCATCCACGACCGTTGCTGAAAAAATCGGGCATGTAAACTTTCATAAATTCATTAACGATTTTATTTTTACGATCTCCGAGGCCATTATTTCGAATCGAGGTGAAATTTATAAGTATATAGGCGATGAAATTATTATTACCTGGGGACTGAAGGAGGGCCTTAAAGATATGCGTTGTATACGTCTGTTTTTTGAAGCGGTGGATCATGTAAAGCAAGAAAGGGAGACATTTAAAAGAACATATGGGGTTGTGCCGAAATTTAAGGCCGGAATACACTGTGGAAGAGTAGTCGCCGGCGAAATGGGGGACACCAAGAAAGAAATTGCTTTCCTAGGAGATGTGATTAACACAACGGCCCGAATCGAAAATGAATGCAATCCCCACCAGAGACCATTATTAATTTCCGGGGACCTTTTACAGAAAATAAGTTTGGGAAAAGAGTATAAATATGAAAAAATAGGGGATTTCAACCTGCGAGGCAAAATGGAAAAAATCGAATTATATGCCATCGCGAGGAATCCCAATGGAGGCCTGCCTGCTGAAGCTATACATTCCAGCGGAGTTACCCTGGCACCCAACCCCTGAGCTTCAATGCGGGTGGCACGCATTTTGTGTCCCGCATCGGGGTTACTCGGTTCAAAGCTTCTCTCGGAATGGATTCTTCTGAACAGGGACGCGCTCATCCCATTCAGCCGTCGGGGATATATTCGTTGATGGTGGGGTAGGCCGCCATAGAACGGCTGAATTGCAATGAACTACAAGGGGGGCAAGAGGATAGGCTAAATAAAATAATTGGCGGAAGTGCATGGGAATCGAACCCACCTGGGACGCCGCTCAGCGCCCCACACTGGATTTGAAGTCCAGGAGAGCCACCAGTGCCCTATCCACTTCCGCGAGGAGTCAAAGGCCCATAGAGAATCGCCATCTGCAGCCAATTCACAACAAATTTTACTATAACCTATTTTTCGGGCCTCTGGTTCAAAAAAATTCCCGTTCATCTGCGCCTCTAAAAAATTTATGCCCAAATCCTGGATAGAAGTTCGGGTTGATATTCCCTCCCCCCTTGTGGAGGCGGTCTCTAATTTCCTGATCGAGCAGGGCTCACCCGGAGTCATTCAAGAAAAAGTCCCGGGGCCTTCAGGCCGGAAAAAGGAACGCATCGTCGCCTATTTTCTAAACGGCCGGTCCTTTACCTCCAGAGAAGGAAAGATCCGGGCTTACCTTTCTTCCATGAGCAAATCACGCCGGGACTTTTCTCTACGACACCGGGCGATTCAAGAGGAAAAGTGGGCGGAGGCCTGGAAAGCCAATTTTAAGGCAGTACATGTCACCCCGCGCCTGGTCATAAAACCCCCCTGGGGAAAATATCCAGGAAAAAAAGGCGAGATGGTGATCGAAATCGACCCGGGGATGGCCTTTGGAACGGGTACTCATCCCAGCACGCAGATGTGCCTCCAGACGCTGGAAGAGCTTACCCCGTCTTTCCCCCAGGGGCCGACAGTTCTGGACGTAGGAACCGGATCGGGAATCCTGGCCATTGCTGCCCGGAAACTGGGTGCCAGGAAGATCCAGGCCATTGATATTGACCCCATTGCCATTGGTTGTGCCCGAAAGAATGCGGCGGCCAATCACGCCAAAGGCGTGATTGATTTCCGGGTGGGTTCTTTAGGTGGCCTGCGACGCAGGTTTGATATCGTAGTGGCGAACCTCCTGCCCCAGGAACTCCTGGAATTGGGCCCGATGCTGGCCAAGCGAGTTAACTCCCGGGGATTCCTGATCGCCTCCGGGATCCTTCGAAGCCAGAAAAAAGAAATCGCCGAGGCCCTCGCATCGAGGGGTTTGACCGTGTGGCTTTCCAGGAGGCTCGAGGGCTGGGTCTGTTTGATTTTGCGTCCCACCCCATCCTTGCCCCCTTCTGGGGAAAGGGGGGGGGTGAGAAGGATTGGCCCGAGGCGTTAATAGAGATCTAATCTATGGGTTCCGCTTGGGGATAAGGATCAGCTCCAAATTGCTTGAGGCTCAGAGAGTTGGTATGCGTAGAATGAGCGGTTATCTCAGGGGCTCGGACCGAAAGCCATCTTGCTTGCAACCATAAGGCACGGATCTCTCCTTAGCTGGGGCGGGGGTGGTCTCTCATCGTCTGGACCCTTCTTTTCCCTTCCCCGCTGCGCTTCGCGGAAGGCAAGCATAGTAGATAGGGAAAGAGGTATCCCGCCGATGCTTGCGGCGCAAGCTGCCTTTTGTTCCGAGCCCTTGCCAGGCTTTCATAAAATACTCGAACAACTCATCTGGAGAAGATCCGGGAATAAATTGGCCAACGAAGGAGGAAGATGAAGCACCGACGTTTTCGGGTTCATAAGGAATCCATTCAGGGCCGGGAAGCAGTCATCGAGGACCGGAGAGAAATCAGACATATATCCAGGGTTCTCCGGCTGGGGATTGGCGATAGGGTCACCCTTTTTGATGGAGAAGGAAAAGAATATCCAGCCTGCATCAAGCATCTTTCTTCCGATCAGGTTTCCTTTACGCTGATAGAAGAACCAACCCTGACTACTAAGGAATCATCTTTAAGGATCATCCTGGGTGTGGCCCTGCTGAAATCATCCAGGTTCGAGTGGCTTCTCCAGAAGACTACGGAACTGGGGGTCTCAGAGATCGTCCCCTTTTACTCCAGGCATGTCGTTCCCCGGTGGGAAGGGAGGAAAACCAGAACCCGGGAGCTCCGCTGGGAGAAGATTGTTTCTGAGGCCGCCAGGCAGTGCGGAAGGGCCAAGATCCCCAAGATCCACGAGCCCCGGCCTTTTGAAGAAATACTGGCACTGGATTTTGATGAGGCGACGAAAATTTTTCTCTGGGAGAGGGAAGAGAGGAAGAACCTCAAAGATGCTCTGGCAGCCTTTTCTTCGGTGGTCTTTGTCCTGGTCGGGCCGGAAGGCGGCTTTTCGGAGGATGAGGCTAGCCAGGCACAAGGGGCGGGCTTCCATCCCGTTCGTCTCGGCCCTCGGATCCTGCGGGCAGAGACTGCGGGAATCGTCGTTGTCAGCCTGCTCCAGTTCCTGCTCGGAGACTTACGGTAATGCGGAATTCGAAATGAGGAGTGCAGAATAAGAATCAAAAAGAAGAATGGGGCTGGTCCTTGGGACTGGAAATAAGGGTAGATCGTTGATTCCAGGTCGGCGCGAGATCTGAATGGCTTCATTTCTTAAAGAAAGGTTTGATTCCAAATTCCGCAATCCGCATTCCGACCTTGGAAAGTTTTTCCTTGCCTCCGCCGACCCTCGAACCTATAATCTCTCTAAGTCTTTTGAACAGGAATTTATAATGAAATGCAAACGCTGCCGTTCCACGGTTCCCGATGATATGGATACCTGCCCGAACTGTGGCCAGGATCTTAGTTCTCTTCGACAGCTTTTGAGAGACTTTTACAGCGAAGATCCGGTCCGAATCGAAGGTCAAGATCCTCCGACCCCGGAGCCGGAGGTTTTCCTGAAGTCGGACCAAAAAAATATAACCATGGGCTCCGAAGACATCCGTATCGTTACGGGGCCGGTCCCTGATTATGGCCATGATTTTTCCGTGGAGGATGCACTCCCCGGGAAAGAGCCTGACGAGGCGGAAGAAAAAACCTCTACCTGGGACCGGGCTTTGCGAGGAGGGTTCTGGCTCAGGTCCATGGCTTTTGTCACCGACCAGGTGATCCTCCTTTTGATTCTGGCGATCTTCGTCGTTCTCGGTTTTATGAGTTTGACCATGGAAACTTCCGGCGGACGGGCGATTCCCTTCCTCCGTCAGGCCCGCATCGTTATACCGGTTACCCTGCCCCTGGCATTGGTCCTGAACCTGGCTTATTTCACTTTCTTCCACGGAACCTGGGGGCAGACGATTGGCAAAATGATCTTTGGCTTGCGAGTGGTTCGACCCGACGGTCAGCCCCTGACCTATTTCCGCGCGCTGATTCGCGCATTGGGTTATTTCCTCTCCGCGATTCCCTTCTTCCTCGGTTTTCTCTGGATAGGCCTCACTTCGAGCAAACTTTCCTGGCATGATGCTCTGGCGGACACGATAGTTGTTCGGGAACAATAATCAAATTCGGATTGCGCCCTGAACCACGTAGGATTCAGGGCAACCCTGCACTCGACGTAGTGCAGGGCGGATTGTGGGGGATGCATGATTGCGCTGCGACAGGCCAAAAAAACACTTGACTACTGAGCCCAGAGCATTATAATTTCTCTTCGGAAGAAGGAAAGCCGTACCCTCTCCGATACCGAAGATAGGATTGCCGAGATAGCTCAGTCGGTAGAGCAGCGGACTGAAAATCCGCGTGTCCCCAGTTCGATTCTGGGTCTCGGCACCATAAAAATCAAGGGGTTACAGAGATTTTGAAGGGTTCTGTAACCCCTTTTTCATTAGGGTGTGTCACTTTTTGTGCCCCCCTCCATCCCTAACTTATCCAGGACTTCCACTCCAGAGCGAAGGCTCTCAGGATAGTGGTGGGCATACCGCATCACCATAGAGATGTTCTTCCATCTCCCCAGCCGCTGGACGGTATAAATATCGACTCCCGCCTGAACCAGTCTTGTGGCAAACGTGTGGCGTAAGTCATGAAAGCGAAGACGTTTAATCTTTGCTTTTTTGGCAACGGAATAGAATGCTCTGCGGAGATCTCCACCATCAATCCTCCCGCAATTCCCATTGTAAAAAACATATTCGCTTCCGCTGCTCAGTCGTCTTCTCCCTTCCAATATTTTTTTAGCATTTTCATTCAATGGAAGGGTATCTTTCCCTTTGTTCTTCTGCTCCTCCAGGATAGTGATGGTCTTCCTGGACAGATCCACCCGTGGCAAAGCGCCTAAATTCCACTATGTAGAAGGGAGTGTCAAGAGGTCAAGCAAAAGATGTTGAAGGGGTTCAATTGGGGCGGGCAAACGGGAATCGAATAGAAAATAGTTTCCCTTGTGAGAAATC
>Ga0187865_1003273_pt1 | contig 13635 bp, 12 predicted proteins | sample June2016WEW_11_1_2_FD_132989 | JGI IMG/M metagenome (GOLD analysis project Ga0187865, IMG submission 132989) | Peatland microbial communities from SPRUCE experiment site at the Marcell Experimental Forest, Minnesota, USA - June2016WEW_11_100 | ecosystem: Environmental > Terrestrial > Soil >...
AAAATAAGATAAAAGTGAGGTGAAGGCTCCTTCCTGAAAATATCACTTGACCGATTTGAACCAAATCTGTATATTTCAACCAATAATCGAGCATGTGAACCGTCTTATACAGTCTGTATGTGACTCGGACCTTTGGGTCCACGATCTAGGATATCCAAAGGATTATATAGCGGTTTAGAGCATGAAAACAAAATTGCTCAATTGTCTTATCCAGACCGAAATAGTCTGCCCTTGATGGCTTGTTGTAGAGTTAAGACCGAGAAGCTGGAGAGATAGAACCATGTCCAAATCCATCGATATAATCATGAATGCAAACCTTTGTCTGAATTTTGGTTTTGGAATTTTAATCCGCGCAAAGACAGAAATCGAGTACAGGAACTCGATAGTATCCGTGCACAATGGAGTCGAGTTGCTGATGAAAATATGTCTAATGGGAAAGAATAGAGCACTAATATACCAAAAGATAGATTACACATATTTTTTGATTGACAGAACTGACACATTGAAGAAAGTCTCCTTTCGTTCAAACACTATAACCTTTGACGAATGCCGGATTAGACTGTCTAATTTTTCCACATTACCCGAACAATATTCGGTACATCTGAAAAAGTTAAACGAAATCAGAAATGATTGCGTACATTTTGAATACCACATTAACTACAGAAAGGTAAAAATCCTACTAATTGCCCATATTTTTGAATATATAACTGAAGTCTTGCACTTTTAGAGGTTAAAAAAGAATAGGCTGTTCCCTTATAATAGGCTAATAAAACCACCAAGTTTTAAATTAGCCCGGAAAGGAGAACAGCCTATGCGAATGCCAAATGCCAAACAAGATGTTTTGTTCATATTATCCTGGTTCCGAGAGGCTTTTTCAAGCCCCTCGTTCAAAATCTTTTCTTCCTTCATCGTGGGTTTCATCCAACTGGGAAAAGAAGGACACACCTCCTCCATGGTCCAATCTCTGTCTCGCTCTTTCCTTTCCCGATCCCTCTCCAGTTTCACCCGGTTCCTCGGAAAGAATTCCTGGGCCGTGGATGAGGTCTGGGCTACGGCTCTCCATAAATTCTTTCATACCCTCAAGATTAAAGCCCGGTCCGTCCTCTTTCTTCTCCTGGACGATACGATTATCCAGAAAACGGGAAAGAAGATCCCCGGCTGCGCTTGGTATAAAGATCATGCCCAAAACTTGGCCAATGTCTTCGGCCACCAATGGGTTCTGGCGGCGCTCTTCTATAAACAATCGGTCTTGCCCCTGGGGGCCCGGCTCTATCACCCCAAAGGAGCCAAAGGTTGCGGCCGCTTCCAGACGAAAATCGCTTTGGCCAAAAAGATCCTTCAAAGCCTGCGCTTGCCCATGGCCTGCAAACTCTATGTTCTGGCCGATAGCTGGTACTGGTGTAAAGAATTGGCCCTGCTTTGTCGGAATTATGGCTACCATATGATCTCTCAGCTGAAATCGAACTCCATCGTCTGGGTGAAAGGAAAGCGGACGCCCGTTGTCCAACTCGCTTCCCGAATCTCGGCTTTTCGAGAGGTTTCGGTCCTCCTGTACGGGAAGAACAAAACGTTAAAGATAGCCAAGTTTATCGCTGTCGTAAAAGGGTTCGGGCCGGTTGCCGTGGTCATCGTCAAAGAGAAACGAAAAAAAATCCGCTACCTGGTTTCCACCAACTTTCTTCTGCCTGCTCTGGAGGTCGTAAAGTTCTACTCCCAACGCTGGAAGATCGAACAGATGATCAAGGACCTCAAACAGCGGTTAGGCTTGGGAGATTACCAGGTCCGCAACCTCCAGGCCATCCAGCACCACGTGACCTTGGTTCTTTTGAGCTACTTCACTTTGATACTTTTGAAAATCCTCCAGTGGGTAAAAGATAAAAAGACCCCTCTGGACCTATCGATCCGGACTTTGGCTCTTCAAGTCCGGAGGCAGATTCTCATAGAAAGAATCACCTTGAAGCTTAAAACCCTGAAGATCCACTTTAAACAAAGTATTCTCGATACTTACTTTGAACAACTATGCGCCTAAAAAGTGCAAGACTTCAGTAAATAAGTGATCCACTTCCACGAGGGTTTATCCACACTGATAGCTTCTTCAAATTGGCCACTCTTTTTTTTTGCACAAATACGTGAGTTGATACCCTTCCTTCATTTTTATAATATTATCTTGACTCTTGAATTTTTTATTGAGAAGGCAATATGGATCAGGAAGTAAAAGAATTTTCTATGGTTTATTGGAAGATTTAAATCCGTTTATCTCACTGGCAGTGAACTGCGGGGGGTATCCGAAGGCAAATCCCCAGGCAGAATCGGTCGTTCAGGAAGATCGAGCTCAACAGTAAGGGTTTTCATATCGCGGAATAGAGTTAGACTTACTTTATCCCCTACTTTCAGCGAACGAACAAGCTTCATTAATTTCTCTGAGTCATCCAGGGACTGTCCGTTAATCTCGGTAATGACATCGCCCCCCAGCAAGAACTCCGTTCCGATAATAGTAATCGGCAACTCTCCTCCACGGATGCCGGCACGGTCCGCAGGGCTTCCGGGTTCCACGGCTTCGACTAAAAACCCATCCGCTAAGGGCACATTCATCATCTCAAGAGCCTCTTTTTTAATAGGCTTACCATGGACACCTACCCATGGACGGATGACTCGTCCCTTCTCCACCAGTTGAGGGATGACCTCTTTGGCGATGTTGATAGGCACGGCAAACCCGATACTTTGAGCACCAATAATCGTTGCTGCATTAATCCCAATAACCTCTCCACACAGATTGATAAGCGGTCCGCCCGAGTTGCCCAGGTTAATAGCCGCATCAGTTTGGATGAGGGGAAGAGTGACGCTCAGGGGAGACTCGGGTAAGATTCTATTGATCCCTGAAACAATACCCCGAGTTAAGGTTTGTTCCAAACCGAGGGGGTTACCGATTGCCAAAACATCCTCACCAATTTGGATGGCATCCGAATCGCCAAAGGTGGCGGTGGATAGACCTTCAGGCGGGAGGGGAATTCGCAAGACGGCCAAGTCAAGGATGGGATCTACACCTACTAGCTTTGCTACAACCTTTTTCCCATCATCCAGGGTCACGATGATGAGTTGTTGTCCGAAAACCACATGAGAATTCGTCAGGATGAGGCCGTCTTTAGTGAAAATGAATCCCGAACCTATGGCCGATTTCAATCGGTTTATGACTTTAAAAGGATCAATGGATGCCGCTGAGATGAATACCACCGATGGTGAAACTTGCTTAAAGAGCTCCGGAATTGAATTGGTGCAGTTAGAGCTGGCTTTTAATTCAGGTATTCCAAATCCGAGACTGATAATGCACAAGAAGATTGAAAACAACAGGATTCTCATGCTTTTCATACCAATACCTCCTTAGGTAGACTTTCCTGTTTGGATCAAAACAACAGATCTCAAAGCCTAAAGCCTCAAATTAGAAAAGGATAGGTAAAATTTGTTTCTATTTATTAAAGATTAGTTTATCTTAATTGGGTATCCGGCGCAAGCCATTGGATGGACGACTTAGGTGGAATGTTAATAGACCCCAAGGGTTGCTATTTGAAGGAGATATTTGCACCTGCCGACCCATCTAGGTCGGATGGTGGTTCCGGGCAAAAACATTGGGAGATGCCGTTGGGGAGTATATCCTTTTCCCTCATGGCCTCTTTTTATGGCCAGACTCCGGACTTACCCATAATCTTGAGCAGGAGGAGGGCATTGAGGAGATGCACCGTAACCCAGAATCTTCGTACCAAGGTACCAGAAGAAGACCCGAGGCCGCGGAATACTAATGTCGATTTTCTCGAGTGATACAACCCCTAAATTAAATTCACTTACTGAAACAGTTATGAAGGAGGTCGGATAGACATGATGACAAACAAGAAAATACAACGAACGGTAGTATGCATGTACGATGGGTTTGGATATGATTATTACGAGAAAAGCCCTCTTACGGTAATGAAGAGCATGGCAAGAGAGGGTTTTGTTAAGTCCGGCAGGGCGATCTTCCCCACGCTTACCAATGCCAATAATATCTCTATATGCTGCGCAACCTGGCCTGCAGAGCATGGTGTCACGACGAACTGCTACTTCGATGAAGAATCCGGAACTGCGCGTTTCCTTGAGGATGCAGCTTTCATCATGGCTCCGACCATCTTTGAACGGTTTCACTCCAAAGGCATCCGCTCTGCCCTTCTAACCTGCAAGGCAAAAACATTGAAGCTTGTTGGACATCATGCTGACTTCGCCGTAGCGGCGGAGGAGCCGTCAGCGGAAGTGATAGAGAGATATGGCGCCCCGCCGCATATGTACAGTTCCGAGATAAACTACTGGCTGTGGACCATCGCCATCGACCTCCTTAAAACGCGGCCTGATATCGGGCTAATTTATGTGCATACGACCGACTACCCGATGCATATGTGGGCACCGGAAGACCCCCTCTCTCTGAAACATATGGCTAAGCTTGACGAATTACTCGGCATCGCCCGGACCACGGCCCCCGATGCGCTTTTTCTTATCACTGCCGACCACGGCATGAATCCAAAAAAGAAATGTATCGACCTAAGAAAAACCTGCGCAGACCACGGCATTCAGCTGCGCTTTTCGGTCTCCCCCGTGGCCGACCGCCTTCTCAAGCACCATCGCGGTTTCGGCGGTGTCTCGTACGTGTATGTCAACGCGGAGGGGGAACTTCCCGTAGTGAGCGCCTTCTTGAGGAAACTTGGGGGTGTAGATGAGGTGCTGCCGCGTCAGGCTGCGGCGCGACGTTTTCATCTGATGCCGGAGCGCATCGGTGATTTGGTAATCCTGGCTGACATTGATACTGTATTCGGTGATTTGGAAGGGCCTGAGGAAATCCTGAGTCCCGAATATCGCAACCATGGCTCTCTCTACGAAGAGGATATCCCGCTCATACTTTCAGGATATAACGGAAAAATCCCGTCATCTGATGATTTTCAGATGAATTTTGATTTAACACGCTGGCTCTGTCGGGACGTCCTCTCATAATTTACAACAATAAAGGGAGATCCTTTAATACCAGAAACCATAAATATGTGCAGCGCATCATGGGCGATCAAAAAAATAATGTCTAATATCAAACCCTTATCCCAGATCGTATCCCATTTTTCAGGGAAATTTGAGCTCACTAAAAAGACTGCCTCCGGAATTATTGACGAGGTTGCAGCTCTTGCAGTGTCTGAGACCAAGAAGACCGGCTCCTTTACCCTTCCAGGAATCGGGAAACTGGTCCTGGTCAAAAGGAAAGCTCGTATGGGTCGCGGAATCCAGCTACTGGTGAAGCGATAAAGATTCCGGCTAAGATCGTGGTGAAGATGCGGGTGGCAAAAGCGGCTAAAGAGACGATTGTACCGGGGAGGAAGTAGGGAACAATCCTTTAGCTGAAATCTGTTGATTTAACCGACTCTTTTGGATAAAATTGTTTCAATATCCTGAGGTTTCAATGGAATAGGCCACTGAACCGTACGGATATGAAAGGAGGTCCAAATTGAAAGCAATTTTGACCTCACCCCCTAAACCCCTTTGAACAGCGGGGATAACCACAAGCCGGGGTGTTGGGTTACCAACTTGGTGACCACCCACCAAAAAGGCTACGAATGATGTGGATTTGCGGCATGGTATGAAATGAGAAGAGGGTTCCAGAGGTGGGTCTGGTACCCTCCTCTTAGCCCTTTGGGGGGTCTATAATGAATTTCCCAGATATTTGGGCTACAATTACGGGTGTGGCCGGTATCATCTCTCTCTTTCTTGCCCTAAATGAAAAATACGCAAATTGGAAAAAATTTACCCTCCCTATTTGTATAGGATTGGTTGGTTTTTGCTATCGGTCGATTTACCACTATAATTACTCCAATTGCAGGTCATTTCTCATCAAAAAATCTTACCACAATGGTTGTGGTTTGTTCTCTACTATTGGTAGCCTTGGCAGTCTTTTATATTGGGATGCGATACGGACAGCCAGGGTTCGCGTATGCCAGTATGTTCGTTTTACTTATAATTGCCCATGAAGCGAAAAAGCAAGCTGATTCCTGAGTTTATTGAATTCGTTCCGTCCGAGCTTAAGGACGGCATAATCTACATTTCCATGATTTACGGTACTGCTGTTCATAAATGTTGCTGCGGATGTGGAGAAAAAGTTGTTACGCCATTCAGCCCGACGGATTGGAAGTTAATTTTTGACGGTGAGACGATGTCCCTCTATCCGTCGGTCGGGAACTGGAGCTTCAAATGTCAGTCCCACTACTGGATAACGAATAGCAAAGTTCGATGGGCTGATCGATGGTCCAAAGATAAGATTAACGCCGCGAGAGCCCATGACCGGGCTGCTAAGGAAAGATATTTCGGCACCGCCGATACGGCGGCGGAAAGCGGCAAGCTAGAACCGGGCATTTGGCAGAAGGTGAAGAAGTGGTGGCAGGGATTATAATAAAGTTCCCGCGCGGCCCGCGAGCACCGTTTGAAGTCAGAAAATGTGATCTATCCAGGGTTCAACGGATCAGCTGGCCAGATCAAATCTTGGGAGGATAGAGTAAGCTGTCCAAACGGGGATACTCTCCAGTATGTTCCTGGAGAGGGTAGCTCGTGATCCTTACCAGGGGTAATATGGGTTAACTAACTGGGATCTCCTCTTGACCCCTTTGCTCGTAGGAATCTAGCTTTCCAGCTTAAAGGACCCTGGATTAACCGTTAGAAGGGTAGTTTGGGGGGATATCGACTGCTAACAGTAGCAGGGGTAAGATCGGATCTCTAGAAGTGCAGCTGGCTATTCCCTTCCTCGGATGGTTGGAGTTAGCTCGGCGAGATTGGATCTGAGAAGGGGAAGTAGGAATGCTATCACGCTGTTTTGGATTACTTCTTTTTACTCTTCTTTTCCAAGAAATATGGGGCTATTGTGGGGCTAGGAAACCAAAATGGACAAAAATAAAAAGGAGGCCTAACTGCCTCCTTCACGTCCCGATAGAACATGGGAGAGATACCCCTTTTAAGGCATTGGTTTTTTGGTCAGTGCTTTTTTTTAGGGGTTAAAAGAGCGGAAAATCTTCAAAATGGGGATAAATAGGGGCTAAATTAAAAAACAAGGAGTTAAGCCATTAAGGCTAGCTCCTTGTTTTTATTGGTGAGCCGTGCGGGGATCGAACCCACGACCACCTGATTAAAAGTCAGGTGCTCTACCGACTGAGCTAACGGCTCGAAAATTCATTGGGACGCAGATAAACGCGGATTTTCAAAATCCTAATGTAGGAGCGGCCCTCCGTGGCCGCCTGCAAATGGGTAACCATAAGGGGATGTCCCAACAGTTCATCCGATGGTCGGCGTAAATCTGCATCTTAACTTTATATTCTAAACGGATTTCTTCCGGCGATCAAGTCTTTTGTGGCGCACAGCCTTTTGTGATGAAAGGGGACCCTGCTGGAAAGGATTCCGACGGAGGATGGTTTCCTCCCGGCGTTCTCCCACGGATATCAGAATGACCTCGGTCTCCGTTAACTCTTCCACTCGTCGCACGTAGTCTTGAGCCCTGGCCGGAAGATCCCGGAAATCCCGCGCCTGTCTTAACTCTGCCTGCCATCCCGGGCGCTCCTCGTAGACGGGTTCGCATTCCTTGAGGATATGAACCTGAGAGGGGACGTCTTCGAGGCGTTGCCCCCGATATTTGTAAGCCGTGCAAATGCGGATGGTGTCGAACTCGCTGAGCACGTCCATCTTGGTCAGGGCAATTCCTGTGAGACCATTCAACCGGATAGCGTCCCGGAGGAGGGGAATGTCCAGCCAGCCGCAGCGGCGGGGCCTACCCGTGGTTGCGCCAAACTCCCGGCCTCGTTGCCGGATTTTCTCTCCAATCTCATCCTTCAACTCGGTGGGAAAAGGTCCTTCTCCCACCCGGGTGGTGTAAGCCTTGGAGACCCCGATGACCTCGGTGATTTTCGTCGGCCCCACCCCGGCTCCGGTGCAGGCGCCCCCGGCCACTGTGTTAGAGGAGGTCACGAAGGGGTAAGTGCCATGATCAACATCCAGGTGGGTTCCCTGGGCTCCTTCGAATAGGATATTGCGGCCCTCCTTCATCTGTTGATGGAGAAAAGCAGAGACGTTTCGGCCATATTTTTTCAGGCGCTCGCCGTAGTTTTTGTACTCCTCGAAGATTGCCTCCACTTCAAACCCCTGGTCTTTCAGACAGGTGTCCAGGTAGTGATTTTTTAAGGAGAGGACGGCTTCTAATTTCTCCCGGAAGATCTTCTCGTCCAGAAGGTCTCCAAAGCGGATCCCTTCCCTGGCTACCTTGTCCTCATAGGCCGGACCGATTCCTCGGCCCGTGGTCCCAATCTTTGCCTCCCCCTTCATCCGCTCCCGGGCCACATCAATCCTTCGGTGGTAGGGCATGATCAAGTGGGCATCCTCGCTGATCAGGAGTTGACCCTCGTCCTGGAAGTGGCCTCGCTTCCGCAGTTCATCGATCTCTCCGATCAAAACTTGCGGGTCAACGACCACCCCGTTTCCGATGATGCATTTTTTGTCCCGGTAGAGAGCGCCCGAGGGAATCAGGTGTAGAATAATCTTTTCCTCCCCCACGACCACGGTGTGACCGGCATTATTGCCCCCCTGGAAGCGGACCACCAGATCGGCATATTCGGTCAGAAGGTCTACGATTTTACCTTTTCCCTCATCCCCCCACTGCATTCCGACAATGATAATATTCGCCATAAGGATCCTTAATGCAGAAAATGACATTGCCCAAAGAACGTAGCGCAGAGCATAAAATATATCAAGTCAATGCGCCCATGGCGGCCTTCAGGCCTTTCCCCGACTCCACAGGGTGGCCGAGTTCCATTAAAGTCATCTCTAATGCGGCAATGGCCGCGAGGATATCAAATGAATCAATATATCCCATATGGGCCATGCGGAAGATCTTCCCTTTCGCCTGATCCTGCCCGCCCGCAATCGTCAGGTTGTGCTTTTCACGCAGGATCTTGACAATTTTCTGGCCATCCACTCCTGGAGGGGCAAGCACAGCCGTTACCGCATCGGAGAAGGCCTTCGGGGCATAAAGTTGAAGGCCCAAAGCTTTCATGGCCTCCCGGGTGGCTTTTGCCAATCGGGAATGGCGGGCGAAAATCTTCTCCAGCCCCTCCTGCCGGATCATTTTGAGCGATTGCGCCAGACCGATGATCAGGGAAGTCGCAGGGGTGTAGGCATTTTGGTTTTTCACCAGGTTCTTCAGTTCTTTCTTGAAATCGAAGTAGAACCTGGGAAGCGTGGATTTTTCAACGAACCTCCAGGCCTTGTCGCTCAAGGCCGCAAAAGCCAGGCCCGGTGGAAGCATGATAGCTTTTTGCGATCCGGCCACCACCACGTCCAGCTTCCATTCGTCCATGGGGAGTTCCACCGCCCCCAGGTGAGATACCCCGTCGACCACCAGGATCGTTCCCGGGTATTGGGAGATAATCGCGGCGATCTCCTTGATTGGATGGAGGACCCCGGTGGAGGTTTCGGTAGCCTGGGTGAAGACCGCCTTGATGGAGGGGTCCTGTTCCAGAGCCCGACCAATCCGTTTCGGATCGACGGCCTGTCCCCACTCTACAGAAAGGACCTGAACTTTTACGCCATAGGCCCGGCAGATAAGGGCCCAGCGTTCTCCAAATTTCCCTCCTTCCACAGCAATAGCTTTATCCCCGGCGCAGAGCGTATTGGTTACTGACCCTTCCATCGCCCCGGTTCCCGACGAGGCAAAGATCAATACTTCGTTTTTGGTCTGGAAGAGATATTTCAACCCCTCCCTAACTTCCTGTAAAATTTCTTCGTAAACCGGAGCGCGGTGATGCACAATCGGTTTCGCCATGGCCAGGAGCACTTCGGGCGGGATGGGGGTCGGTCCCGGGGTTAATAAATACTGTTTGTCCATAAGTGATTTTCCTCTATTTATGATGCTGAAAAGCATTTTTTCATACCAAAATCATTCCCGGATGTCAATGCATATTCTGACCAAGTCGTCCATCTGTTCCGCAGGAAACCGTCCATTCATTCCGATTCAAATCGTCCACCCTCTTAAACAAACCCGTGGTTCCTGTTAATTACCTCCACCCTGTCGGAGCGTAGCGACGCTGGGTTAAAGGTTATTTGTCACATTTTTCAGTTGGAGTCAAGCTCGAACCTTTCTTTCTCATGGAAGGTCCTTTTAAAAGGATCCTATGAGAGCAATGTATGATGCGGTCCAGAATGGCATCTGCGATGTTTGGATCGCCGATGGAGTCATGCCAGTTTTCAATAGGTAGTTGGCTGGTGACAATGGTGGAAGAAAGAGACTGGCGATCTTCGATGATTTCCAGGAGGTCTCGTCGTTCTGCGTCGGTGAGGGGGGCGAGGCCCAGGTCGTCGATCAAGAGAAGTCTGGTTTTGGCCAGGGTCTTCAGGAGAGAAGGGAAGGTGCCATCGCCCCGGGCCAGAGCCAAGTCTTGGAAGAGTCTGGGAGCCTGGGTGTAGAGAGCGCTGTAACCCTCCCGGCAGGCTTTGTGGGCCAGGGCACAAGCCAGGAAGGTTTTTCCCGTCCCTGTGGGTCCTGTAATCAAGATATTTTGCGATTTTTGAATCCAGTCGCAGGTAGCCAGGCTGAGCATGACGGATTTATCCAGTCCCCGGGGATGGTGGTAGTCAAGGTCTTCCAGGGAGGCTTTGATTTTGAGTTTGGCATTGCTCAGCAAACGGGCCAGGCGCCGATTTTCCTTCCAAGTCCACTGACGGTCCACCAGTAAGCCCAAGCGTTCCTCAAAAGGGAGTTCTTTACAGGCAGGTTGTTGTAATTGATCTTTGAGGGCTTCGGCCAGGCCGTTGAGTGTGAGGGCGTAGAGTTTTTCGAAGGTTTGTTGATTGAGCATGGGATCTCCTTTCATTGGTAATATTCCTTGCCCCGGAGATTCTCGTGGTAGAGGGCCGGGGAGGCGGGTTGGGGTGGACGGCCCCCAAGGGGTTGCCGGTCGAGTCCTTTTTTCAGGATGGACTGCACGTTTTTGTAGGAGTGGGCCTTAATGAAGAGGGCACGGGCGCAGGCGGCTTCCAGACGCTGGGGGGAGTAGTGTTGGCCCAGGCGGATGATGCCGAGGCAGGAGCGGAATCCTTGTTCCGGATGGGGTCGATTTTCGAGGATAGTGGTGACGAGCTTTTGGGTTTGGGGTCCTGTCTTTCCGGCCCATTGGATGATACGGGAAGGGGTCCATTGCAGGTATTTTTGATGAGCTTTGGGCATGTGCTCGGCCAGGGTGGTGAATCCTCCAGGGTGATAACTTCTGGCGTGACTGGCCACCCGGCGGTTTTTGAAGAGGACTTCGACGGTGGTGGTGGTGAGTCGCACCTCGACCTGTTGTTTGACCAGGTGATAAAGGACGCTGTAGTAATGGCGATCGACCTCCACATGATAGTCGATATTGACCCGAGCCTTTTTCCATTCGGCAAACTCATAGGGCGAATCGGGGAGCGGTTTCAGGGCGGGGTGGTCCAGGGTTTCGAAGAGGGTCCTGCGAGTGGTGGGGAGTTTTTGGAAGGGGCGGTTATTCAAATCTTGAAGTTTCTCCGCAATGGCCTGGTTCAACTCTGCCAGGCTGAAGAAAGTATGGTTTCGCAGGGCAGCCAGGATCCAGCGTTCGGCCAGAAGGACCGCCGCTTCGACTTTGGCTTTATCTTGGGGTTTTCCGATCCGGGCCGGGATCACGACGGTGCCGTAGTGTTCGGCGAGATCCTGATAGGTGGGATTCAGATCGGGTTCATAGCGGCAAGGGTTCGTCACTCCTACTTTAAGGTTGTCCGGGACCAGGATATGGGGGACCCCGCCAAGAAATTCCAGGGCATAGACATGGGATCGAATCCAGGAAGGGAGGTCTTGGGCGAGACTGCCCTCGGCAAAGGTATAATTGCTGGCCCTCAGAGTGGCCACAAAGAGATAGGCGGTCTGGGTCTTGCCGGTGAGAGGGTCCTGGAGGGGGATTGTTTGGCCGGCATAATCGACGAAGAGTTTTTCTCCGGCCCGATATTCTTGACGCAAGCAAACGTCGAGCTTTTGGACCCATTGGCGGTAAAGCCGACAAAACTGGCTGTATTGGTAGCCGTCTGAGTTGACCTGCTTATATTCATACCAGAGTAATTGCCAGGTTACTCCCTTCTTGTGCAGTTCTTGATACAAGTCGTGCATTGCAGGCATTTTCCGTTGATCAGAGGAGGAGATGGTGGTCACAGGTAATAAGAGGCGTTCGAGGGCGGTTTCATCCAGGTCAGCTGGCAGAGGCCAGGAGAGCCCCGCTTGCTGAGCCCGAAGAAGGTATTCTTTAACTGTGCTATGAGAAAGGGAGCAACTCTGGGCAATCTGCCGGTTGCTCAATTGCTGATCCCATCTGAGTCGGAGCACTTCGGTAATCTTCCGCATGGATAATCTCCTGTTGGCCATACACTCCCCCTCCATGATTTTTCGAAGAAGTGTAAGGCTCATTTTGTGAATTATCCAGCGTCGCTATCTTAACCGTCGGTCTTTAAAATTGGACGATTGGCTCTGGGACAGGTGGACGATTTGATCGGAATGGATGGACGATTTGAATCGGAATCAGTGGACGGATTGGATCGGAACGGATGGTCAGTTTGGTTCACAATACGCAATCTCTTTTTCAATCTGTATTCTTTCGGGATTTTGAAGATTATCCACCCAGTGACCAAGGATACGCACCCGGAAGCTAAATTCTCCTAGGATCCCATCTCGAGAAGCTCTTCCCTGAAATGCGGATAGCATCCCCATTCCGAATCCTTCCAGGGTCCGATCTCTCGCCTAGCTGCTCCGGATTGGTAGGAAGCAGGGGAGAAGCGCCCTTTTCCAAAGGAATCTCCATATTTTTCTTGACACCTCTATATGTAGTAGTCGATAATATTTGCTATACAAGGTATTGATCTGTCATCACTCGAAAAAAAGGAGGATGATATGGCGAGAAGGGGGGCTTCGGGAGGAAGAATGAAAGTTGAAGAAAGAAGAGTAAAACCCCACTTTGGGGTCGCCAAATTGGAGGAGAGAAAGGATCCCAGATTTTTTGTCAATTTACCGATAGAATACTACCGAATCGAATCACAAGTCAGGGGGGCAGGTCCTGTGCTCAATGTGAGCGAAGGGGGGGTGATGGCTTATCTTCCGGAACAATTGAAGGTCGGCCAATATTTGCGCCTGAAACTGTTCTTCTCTCGGGGCTCTGATTTAGATATTGTTGAAATGCTTTCCCAGGTTATTTGGGCAGATAATCAGAGGCAGGAGAAAGATTATCGATGCGGATTAAGATTTGTCAATATCAATCCGGAGGATATGAGTAAATTGAATGATTTTTTGAACGATCTCTGGGAAACCCAAAACTAATCCCGCCTCCGACCTCAAGAGCTTTCCAGTAATCTCTTTTTGTTTTTCCGCTTCCATACTTATTCATTTCTATTCCTTCCTCGTGATTTTTTTAAATACATTGGGGTCATCTCCAAATTAGTTGAACGAATATTTTATGAGAGCCTAACAAGGGCTCGGATCGAAAGTTGGAATGAAAATCTTCTCCCGGCCGATGCTGCCGGCGCTCAATCGCCCCGGCCCTATAACGCGAATTTTCGCGA
>Ga0187865_1003275_pt1 | contig 13628 bp, 10 predicted proteins | sample June2016WEW_11_1_2_FD_132989 | JGI IMG/M metagenome (GOLD analysis project Ga0187865, IMG submission 132989) | Peatland microbial communities from SPRUCE experiment site at the Marcell Experimental Forest, Minnesota, USA - June2016WEW_11_100 | ecosystem: Environmental > Terrestrial > Soil >...
CCTACTCGGGGGTATGGCACGACGTGCACATGACCTACCTCCAGATCTGCGCCGAAGGTGGCATCGCCGTGCTGATTCTCTACCTCATGTTTTTCTGGCGCGCGTTTATGAATCTAAGGATCCTGCATAAGAAGAAGAATCTCGATCCCGACATCGTTTTGTTCGTCGGAGCATTGCAAAGTTCGCTGGTCGGTTTCGCGGTGGGTGCGCTGTTTGCGCCCGAAGCGTACCAGTACTTTCCCTATTTTGCCGTGGCGTTTACGGCGACGTTGTTGCAGACGGTCAAGGAAAAAGAGCAAGAACAAGCACCCGGCTCGGCGCCTCCCCCGCCGAAAAAGCCGCGTCACTTCCTGGAGGTTTATGCCGATCACCGAACCACCGGCGCAGTCTCGCCTGTCCGCTGACTTGCAGGCAATTTTGCATTGCCTGAACTGCGGCGGGCGCCGCTACACCCATACGCTAATATTCGCACCCTCGCCAAGGAGCCTGCGATGAAGGCGCCGCACGTGCAGGAGACCGGAAGATGGGATCACCGTTCCACTGGGCTGCTGCTTTGCGTGCTTGTGATAGCCATGGTGGCGATACTCCGCGGTATCCGCGTTGGCGAGTTCAGTTACAACGTGGATGAAGCGCAGCACGCGGTTACTGGGCTCTACGTTGCAGATCTGGTCCGAGACCATCCTTTTGCGCATCCGGTAGAGTACACATACCGCTATTACGCGCAGTATCCCGCACTCTCCGGAATCATCCACTGGCCGCCACTTTTTTATTGCTTCGAAGGCCTATTTTTCCTGGTTCTGGGCCCCACCGTGGTTGCCGCGCGGTTGGCGATCCTGTTTTTTGCACTGCTCGGTTTGGTCTTTTGGTTCCTGCTGGTGAGAGAGCTTTTGGGCGAGTGGGCGGCCGCATTTTCCACGGCATTGCTCGCATTACTGCCTTCCGTGCTCTTGTTTGAAAAAACCGTGATGCTGGAGATTCCATTACTTTCATGCTGCATTGCCGCGAGTTTCTTTTGGATCTTGTACCTCCTCAAGGGTAAGAAATCCCACATCTATTGGTTTGCCCTGTTTGCCAGCGCCGCCCTCCTAACCAAGCAGAACGGAGTTTATCTAATCCCATTTTGTGTTCTGTCGGGCCTTCTGTGCGGAGGTTGGAAGCTGTTTCTGCGCAAGGAAGTGCTGCGCGCCGTGGCCATTTGTTTCCTCCTAATTTCACCCTTCTATACCCTCGTCTATGCCGTCCATTGGAAGACCATTGCGATGGATCTCAATGAAAAAAGCAGCGGGGCCGGCGGCAGCCGCTGGCTCTTCTATCTCACTGCGCTCCCGGCCCAGTTGGGCTGGGCCCTTCTGGGGCTGGCATTCCTCGGCATTCTGACCAGTCGGACATGGGCACGGGCTAAGGTTCCTGGGATCATGTCGAGTTGGATTGTGGCTTGTTATGTGACCCTTACACTCATCGGACACAAGGAAGCTCGATACGTAATCTACTGGATCCCTCCATTTTTATATTTTGCTTCCGGATTGCTGTTTTGCTTCTTTCGCAAGCCCGTGTTCAAAGCAGCGGGGGCGGCCGCCGCGGTGGTTCTGCTAGGGGCAACACTGACGTCCGCGTGGTCGTTCCACCGCCCTTACGTGACCGGATTTGCCGCGGTTCCGAAGAAGATTCTGGAGCAGAGCAAGTCCGCCGTCGTCCTGTTTGATGGACCGCTGCCCGGCAATTTCATCTTCTTCATGCGTGCAGAGGATCCCGACCGGCGATTCCTTGTGTTGCGGAAGGCGCTATACGCTTTCCAACTCAAGAAAAGCGGCGGTAGCGTGGAGTTGGTTCACAGTCCACAGGAGATCGAGAATCTGTTCCGTGAGGATGGGGTACGATTCATTGTTGTCTCGGATCAGGTTTCTCTCAATTTTGAGTCGCAGAAAATGTTGCGGGATCTCTTGAAGACTCCTTCCTACAAAGAGCTGGGCAGATTTCCGATAGGAGGGAACGACCTGTCCCCTCCGAAGAGCAGTCTGGTTCTATACGAGAACCTGAAGTGGACACCGCCCACGGGGAAATATCTGCGGATTATAATGCTGACCATGAGCCATGACATTGTCGTTCCGTGGGACAGTTTTGGTGCTCTACAAACCAAGTAGCGGCGACCGAGCAAGCCGCGACATTTCCTGGAGGTTTATGCCGATTACGGAACAACCGGTGCAGTCTCCCCTGTCCGCTGACTTGCAGGCAATTTTGCGTTGCCTCAGTTGCGACTCGAAACTTGAAAGCGACCAGGCCGCCGGCTTCCTCTGCCCGGCTTGCAAGCGCGTCTATCCCAACGTGCAGGGCATCGCGCGCTTTGTAGACGCCCAACACTACGCCGCCAGTTTCGGTTTTCAGTGGCACCGTTATCAGAAGACGCAGCTCGACCACGACGAGGTTCGCGAATCCGAGCAGAACTTCCTGATGAAGACTGCTCTCCGCCCCGAAGATCTTAAAGGCAAACTTGTCCTCGACGTCGGTTGCGGCATGGGACGCTTCGCCGAAGTCGCTACTCGCTGGGGCGCGCGCGTGGTGGGCGTTGACTTGAGCGCCGCCGCCGAAGTGGCCGCCAAGAACCTTGCCAGCCGCGACTTTGTTGCTTTCCAGGCCGATGTTTTCGCCCTGCCCTTCGCTCCCGAAAGCTTCGACGTCATCTATAGCATTGGTGTGCTCCACCACACGCCGGATTGCGAAGCCGCCGTCAAAGCGTTGGATAAATATCTGAAACCCGGTGGCCTCCTCGTCGTCTGGCTCTACAGTGGATACAACAAGTGGTATCGCTTCAGCGATTTCTGGCGCCGCTACACCCACAAGATGAAGCCCGAGACCCTGCACGGCATTCTGAAATTTGCGGTCCCGTTCTTCTACAACTTGCAACAGGGATTGAAGCACGTGCCCCTTTTGGGCCGTCTAGCCGCTGGCATTGTTCATCACATGTTTCCAGTGAACCGCCAGAAAGATCCGGAAGCCCGCATGCTCGACACCTTCGACTGGTATTCTCCCAAGTATCAGTCCAAGCACACCTACGAACAGGTGTTCAAATGGTACGCAGCGATGGGCATGGAAGACATGCGCGTGGGTGAGATTTCCATTGGTGTGCGCGGCCGCAAACCGGTAAGGGGAAACTAGTCGGCTGCTCGAAAACAGCGAAGTCCAGATTTCAACATGCGTCTCAAGGAACAAATCGCCTATGCCCGAAAAGCCCTGCCGTCCGCGACCTGGCGCGCGCTAACCTCGCCGGCCCGCGGCCCCGTACACCTGATCATCGCCCTGGCTGACCATTTCGAACCGGCCATTGTTCCCGAAGACGGCCAAAAGCGTGCACCCCGTTCCGCCCAGGAACGCAGACTGGAATGGTGGTCGCGCGAATATCCCAAAATCGTCGACGATTTTCGAGACCAGGATGGCCGCCCCTTTATCCACACCTACTTCTATCCCGCCGAGCAGTACGACCAAGGCTTGCTCGAGATGCTTGCCGATCACTGCCACGTCGGCTGGGGTGAAGTCGAGGTCCATCTGCACCACGGAATTCCGCATCCCGACACCGCCGAAAACACTCGCCAACTGCTCACTGAATTCCGCGACCGGCTGGCCTTTCGCCATCGCTGCCTCGCCGTCGAAGAAGGTTCCACTCGGCCCGCCTACGCTTTTGTGCATGGAAATTTCGCGCTCGCCAACTCCGCCGCCGGGCTCTTCTGCGGCGTCGATTCGGAAATGCAGATTCTGGCCGAGACCGGCTGCTACGCCGACTTGACCATGCCCAGTGCCTTCTGGCATCCGGCACAGACCGAAAAAATTAATTCCGTATACGAATGCGCTCTTCCCCTCGATCAGGCAGCGCCGCACCGCCAGGGGCGCGACCTGCTTGCAGGACGCGTGCCCACCACTTTTCCTCTCATCGTCCAAGGTCCGCTCGTAACCGACCTCCGGCGTACCTTTCGTTCTGCCCGGCCCGCTTTCGACAACGGCGCCATCACCGCATCGAAACCCGCGACCATGCACCGGCTCTCCCTCTGGAAGCAGGCGCAAGTCCGCGTGCTCGGACGTCCCGACTGGTTGTTCATCAAACTGCATTGCCATAGCATGGACCCGACCCAAAAAGACGCCCTTATCGGCGACAGCTTCCGCAACTTTCTTGCTGCCCTGGTCGGCGGTGCGGCCGGCAGAAAGGAAACACTGCACTTTGTTGCCGCGCGCGAGATGGCCAACATCCTGCTTGCCGCTTGCGACGGCCGCGAGGGAAATCCGGGTGACTACCGCAATTATCGCTTCAAACGTTTTGCGGATGTGCGGTCGTCGGTGGAGAAGCCGAGTTCAATTCCGGTGGCGTCGAAAGGATAAACTAAGATCATGTGCGGGATCGCTGGAGTGGTGAGCACAACTCGCGAGAGCAACATCACCGAAGCTTTCGTGCACCACATGTGCGAACAGATCGTGTACCGCGGCCCCGACGACGAGGGACTCTACGTCGCCGACGGCGCTGGTCTCGGCATGCGTCGCCTCTCGATCATCGACCTCTCAGGTGGCCATCAACCGGTCTTCAACGAGGACCGCAGTGCATGGATCGTTTTCAACGGCGAAATTTATAACTTTCTCGAACTCCGCCCCGAGCTCGAAAGCCGCGGCCATCGCTTCCACACTCACACCGACACCGAAGTCATTATTCATCTCTACGAAGAGATGGGCGCCGACTGCGTCAAGAAGCTGCGCGGCATGTTCGGTCTTGCCATCTACGATAAAACAAAACGCAAATTGACCCTCGCGCGCGACCGCCTGGGCAAAAAGCCGCTTCACTATGCCCTTCACAATGGAAATCTCTATTTCGCCTCCGAAATCAAATCGATCCTCGCCGTCGTCCCCGAACTCGCCGTAGTCAACTCCCAGGGCCTGCTTGAATATCTTTATTACGGGTACGTGCCCGATCCCATTACCGCATTCACCGGCATCCACAAGCTGCCGCCCGGACATCTGCTGGAATTCGAGAACGGAAACATTAGCGTCCGCCAGTATTGGAACCTGCCGCCCTACGACACCTATTTCCCCAAAACCGAAGAAGAGTGCCTGGAAGAGCTGGAACGCCGTTTGTTCGAGGCCACGCGCATCCGCCTAATTTCCGACGTCCCGCTCGGCGCGTTCCTCAGCGGCGGTGTCGATTCCTCCACCGTCGTCGCCATGATGGCCCGCGCCAGTTCCGGTCCCGTCAAGACCTTCAGCATTGGCTTTACCAAGGACGATTTCAACGAGGCGCACTACGCCCGCATCGTCGCCAAGACATTCGCCACCGAGCATCACGAGATGATCCTTGAGCCCGACGTCGTCCAGACCGTCGAGCATCTGACCAGTTCGCTTGAAGAGCCCTTCGGCGATTCTTCCATGCTGCCCACGTACTACGTGTCGCAGATGGCTCGCCAACACGTGACCGTGGCGCTTTCCGGCGACGGCGGCGACGAAATCTTTGCCGGCTACGACCGCTACCGTATCCACGCCGGCCGTCAACTCTTCGAACACATTCCCGCCTGGGCACGCAAGTTCTACCGCAGCCAGATCTTTCCGCGCCTGCCCAGCACCATGCGCGGACGTAAATTCAGCTTCAACGTCTCCTTGGCCTGGCAGGAGCGCTACGTCGATGGGCTCTCGTTCCTGCCCGCCTTCGAACGCGACATGCCGCTGCTCTCCGACGACTTCCGCGACGTGCTGCGCTGCAGCGACGATCCCGGCAACGCTCTCCGCCGCTACTTCACTCACAGCCCGGCCAAAGATCCGGTCAGCCAGATTCTCTACGTCGACACCAAAACCTACATGGTCGGCGACATTCTCACCAAAGTGGACCGCATGAGCATGCTCAATTCGCTCGAAGTCCGCGTGCCGATCCTCGACCATGAACTCGTCGAATGGGCCGCTGGCTTGTCATCCGCCTGGAAGCTGCGCGGCCGCCAGCAGAAGTACATTCTGTTGAAGCTCGCCGAACGCGTCGGCGTGCCCAGGGAAGCTCTCTATCGCAAGAAGCAAGGGTTTGCGCTCCCGCTCGAATTCTGGATGCGCCACGAACTGAAAGATATGCTGATGGTGCTGGTCGAGCCCCGCACTTTGCAACGGGGTTATTTCGAAGCCACCGGTCTGCGCAAGCTCATGGACGACCATGTGCACGGTGGCCGCGACTTGAGCGGCCGCCTCTGGCGCTTGCTGATGTTCGAGCTCTGGCACCGTAACTTCCTCGAGAAGTTCGTCAAGCCCGCCGGCCTGTTCTCTCTTCCCGTGGTTGCCGACTCCCGGAGAAATGTACCGAGCGCCTCCGTGTTAGCATCGGCCCCGGTGGGAGAATGACCGGGTGGACGCCAGGAATGCTGCCATCATAAATGCAAGCCGTCCCGTAGATCCGCCGATCAGCCTGTTTCTGATGATCAACACCTTCGAAACAGGCGGATCGGAGCGCCAGTTCACCGTCCTCGCGCAAAATATCAGCGCGTCAGCATTCCAACTTCACTTGGGATGCGTGAACCACCGCGGTCCTTTGGCCGAGCATTTCGGAGACGTGCCTCAGTTTCCTCTTGGCGGCAGCTTGTTCGGATGGCAGTCGCTGCGTGCGCGCCTCAATTTGAGCCGTCACCTGCGTCGCCAGCAAGTCCAGGTCGCGCACGCGTTCGACTTCTATACCGACTTGACGCTGATCCCCGCCGCCCGTTTCGCCCGCGTGCCCGTCGTCATCGGCAGCCATCGCCAACTCGGCGACCTGATGACACCCGCGCAATTCCGCGCTCAGGCCGCCGCTTTTCGCTGGTGCGACGTCGTGGTCTGCAATTCGCAAGCCGCTGCCAATCGCCTCATCGCCACCGGCCTTTCATCCGACAAAATCGCAGTCATCGGAAACGCCCTGCCGGCCCAGGCTTTCACCGCAGTACCTGCAGCTCTGCCGAAGCGTCCTGGTGTCGCCCGTGTCGGCATGGTTGCGCGCATGAATGCACGCTACAAGAATCACTCTGGATTTCTACGCATCGCCGCGCAAATTCATCAGCGCATGCCAAATGCTGAATTTCTTCTCGTCGGCGATGGTCTGCTACGTCAGCAACTGGAGAACGAGGCGTCGGCCCTCGGCCTCGGCGCCTCCGTGATCTTCCTCGGCGATCGTCAGGATATTCCCGCTGTTCTCGCTTCGATCGACGTCGCCGTCCTTACTTCCGATTCCGAAAGCTTGTCCAACGTCATTCTCGAAGCCATGGCCGCTGGTTTGCCCGTGGTCGCCTACAACGTCGGGGGTAATTCTGAACTGCTCAGCCAGCAACACGGAAGCCTGATTCCCGCCAGCAACGAAGCCAGCTTTGCCGATGCTGTCCAGAAACTTCTCGCCGACTCCGCACTTCGCGAGCAACTCGGACGCAACGCCCTGCAGTTTGCGCAAAAAAACTTTAGCCTTGAGCGTGTGCTCCAGCACTACGTGGAACTCTATGTCACGCTTCTCCAGAAAAAGCGCCGAAGGAATTCCGCCGCATGAGCGAGCCCTCCGATTTCAGCTCTACGAAAACGACCATGGCCCAGGGTGCCCCATCCAAGCTCTGCTCGGGTGGGGGTTTTCCGAAAGGCTCGCCGCCCAAGCAAAGCTCAGCGAGGTGCCTGCGAGTCTGCATCGTCGCACCAAGCTTGCGCTATGTCGGCGGACAATCCGTCCAGGCCGATTTGCTGTTACGGCACTGGCGGAACGATGCCGACATCGACATCAGCTTCCTCGCCGTCGATCCGCCGTTGCCCCGCGCTCTCGCCTGGGCGGAACGTATCCCTGGCCTGCGCACGATTCTGCGCGAGCCTATCTACTTCTCGCATCTCTGGCGAGGCCTCAAAGGAGTCGATATTGCTCATATCTTTTCCGCGTCCTACTGGTCGTTCCTGCTCGCACCCGCCCCCGGGTGGTTCTTTGCGAAACTGCGCGGGAACAAAAGCATCATCAACTACCGCAGCGGCGAAGCGCGCGATCACCTGCAACGCTTTCGCTCCGCAAGGTTCGTGCTCTCGCGCGTCGACAAGATCGTCGTCCAATCCAGCTACCTGGTCGACGTTTTTCGCGAATTCGGATTATCGGCAAGCGTTGTGCCGAACATCGTCGACCTCTCGCAGTTCCGCTATCGCGAGCGCCATCCGCTGCGTCCGCACCTCGTCTGCACCCGCGGCTTCTCCACGTACTACAGCGTGGATGTGGTCGTTCGAGCATTTGCCGAAGTAAAAAAGGAATATCCCCAAGCGCAACTCGACCTGGTCGGCGGCGGCCCTCTCGAAGGCGATGTGCGCAAACTGGTTGCGGACTTGAATCTCGGCGGCGTCAACTTCACCGGCGTCGCCTCGCGTCAGGAAATCGGCAAGTATTACGACCAGGCCGACATCTTCATCAACGCCTCTTGGCTTGACAACATGCCCGTGTCGGTCATCGAAGCCTTTGCGGCGGGCACTCCTGTGGTCACCACTTCGCCGGAGAGCATGCCCTATCTCGTCGAGCACGAGCACACCGGATTGCTCTCAGCGGTGGGCGACGAAAAGGCCCTCGCCGCAAATGTCATCCGCTTGTTGCGCGACCCCGCGCTCGCCGCTCGCTTGGTGCAGAACGCCCACCATCAATCGCGAAACTACACCTGGGAAGCCGTCCGCGAACAATGGGTGAGCATATATCGCGGACTACTATGACGATTTCGGTTGTGTCGAAGAAGTTGATGCCGTAGAGAGATTGGCTGGAAGAAGGTTCAATCGCGTGATCGGTATTAAAAAGGCGTTCTCCAAGCAGCGACGGAAATGCGCTCACGTTTCGCGCTGCACCAGGACGATCTCAGGACCGGACCGACTCCGCCACTCGCACCGGTTCTCCTTCAAGTTCGAGCGCGGACATGCTAACCAGCCGGCCGAAGGGCGTATGCAACTTCAGCCACATCTTGCCGCCGAGAAACGCGGGATACATTCCGCGCATCCACGAGTGGCGTAAGCTCCGGCGGCGCTCCGCGGCGGGAAGCGACAGTTCGTAACCATTTTCCTGCAGGCAGTCGCCCACGGTTGCTTCGATCGCGGCAATATCGGCGTGCGCCAGGCGTTCTTTCCAGCGGCCCAGCGGGTTGATCTTTTTTTTAGCGCCTTCTTCGCGAAACGAAGAGTTCGTTTCGGACAGGCGGCCCAGGCCGGCGCGCTGAATCCGATCGTAGTCCAGATCGTGATCGAGGAAGCCGCCGAGTTTGCCGAGCGTTTCGTGTGGGTTAGTGATCAGGTCTTCGTAGCGGATCTCGATGTAGTCGGCAGGGAACTTGCGGCCATGCGCGCGGCCTTGGTGAACCATCCACTTCCAGTACAGCGCAGTCGCCACCAGGCTATTGGTTTGGCTGCGGTCCCAGGGCAGAGGAGTGAAGCCACCCATTTTTTTGAGCGAGAGCGCAATGTCGCGCCCGTCGCGGATGATGTGTACAAACAGCGCGTTGGGTAGGTCGCGCTTTGCGCGCTCGACGTGCAGCACACTGTCAGCATCGTACATCGCCCAGCGCTGCAGCTGCTGGCTCCGGGCCACCGCGTCCATGACGACGCGGATGAAGTCTCCCCCGGTGCGGCATTCCTCCAGAATGTGCGCCGACAACTGCTCGGCATCGAGGCCGGTGCGCCGGAAACCCTTGCTACGGAGCCAGGTCTCGAGAATTTTTTCGCGATTCGCGCGGCTCTGCATTGAGCCGAAGCGGGGAATCAGAGTTTTATAAATCGGCAGAATACCGCGGTAGATGGCAAACCCGCCGGAGGACAACAACATGTCGTACAGCAGGTTCGTCCCAGAGCGGTGGCAGCCCATCACGAAGACAGGAGAGTGCTTGCGATCGCTTGGGCTGAGCATGGGCACCCTAAGAATCTTATCACGCAAGGCGGCCTGGGGCGTTTGAAGCCCTTGTTAAAACAGGGGTTACCGAAGTCACCAGAGACTTGGATTCGGCTTCGACTCAAACTGCTAACTCCAGCGGTGGGTTGGGCGGCAGCGCCAACTGCGCCGCCAGTAGACGGCGTGAGATCCTATAGTTACAATGATTTCCTCGCAAGCGGACATGCAGGGGTCATTTTCACGACGGAACGCCCGTCTCAAGGGCGGGAAGAAGACCGAAGCGAAATGCTCACCAATATTCAATATCGAATTCTAAAGAGGATCTCTCCCGGAGCCCCAGGTTGCTGTAGCGGATCCGTTTACGAAGGCAAGTCGAAGCTCGCGGTTCAAATGGGGGATGAAATCTTCACCAGGATTGCTGGGAAAGTTATCATCGACTTCGGCTGTGGCGAAGGAGCGGATGCCGTGGAGATGGCCGGAAGAGGGGCCAAGCGCGTGATCGGTATTGATAACCGTGAGGACGTCCTCCAAGCGGCAAGACAGAAGGCGCTCAGTGCGGGTGTTCAAAATACTTGTCTCTTCGTATCTTCGACGAAGGAGCTTGCGGACATTGTCGTTTCCATGGACTCCTTCGAGCATTTCGCCGACCCCGCGGAAATCTTGCGTATCATGAACACGCTCCTGCAGCCAGCAGGCGAAGTGCTCGTGAGCTTCGGGCCAACTTGGTATCACCCATTGGGCGGTCATCTATTCTCCGTTTTTCCATGGGCACATCTAATATTCAGCGAGAAGGCCCTTATCCGTTGGCGGTCCACTTTTAAGACGGATGGGGCAGCACGATTCAGCGAGGTGGCCGGGGGTCTGAACCAAATGACTGTAGCGAAGTTCGAAAAGTTGGTAGCCAGCAGCCCCCTCAAGTTGGAAAGCTTCGAACTTGTACCCATCAAGAAGGTTCGACATTTTCACAACCGCTTGACGCGCGAATTTACAACAGCCATTGTGCGCTGCCGTCTGGTCAGACGAACGTGATGCAGCTCAAACCCAGAAGGAATTTATGGTTTCCACCAAGCTTCGTGGTATTCCACCGAGATTACTGGTCCCATGGCAACCTGAAGGGCCAGCGGCTCGACGGGCGCCACAGACTTAGTGACATGAAACACACGGCCTGTCTTATAAGCCCAGAGCACTCCAATGCCACGCCTGTGGGTGTTGAAAAACCTTTTTTACGGTGTTCCAACAACGAAGTTCGTTCATAAGTTACTGAATGTTAGTGCGCGGTAGGCGCTGAAATTCGCATAGGAATTAATGGCAGAGTAATTCGTAGATACTTGTTAGCGAACATGTCCGTGCGTATTGCGCTGCCTCACAGACTTGTTTGACTCTGACGTACGAATGAACTTACAATGCTGATTGTGGGCAAAGTGAATCTCTGGTATTGTTAGCAAATTGGATGAAAGCAAAGCTTAAGAACTGGGTCAAGCGGCAAAGCGGACTGCTGCGTTTGGCGAACCAATTTGCGCCCGCTGGAGCTGCCATCCTAATGTATCACTCCGTTCGGGCTGAGCCGGAGCGCTATGCCAACACGATTGGCATGGGCATTCTTCATGCCACGTCGGCGTTTGAGCGGCAGATGGACTTGGTCTCCAGGCGATTTAGCCCTGTAACCATTGATGAGATTCGGCTGTTTGTAAATGGAGGGAAATCATTACCTCGGAGAGCTGTTGCCGTAACCTTTGACGACGGGTATGCGGACAATGCCGAGATCGTCGCGCCCATCCTGAGCCGCTTCGGCATTCGCGCAGCCTTCTACTTGACGGTTAGTGCCATCGGAACGAACAATGCCCCGTGGTACTGCCGGCTACGCTACGCGTTCGGTACGACGCAGAAAAAAGAATGGCGCTCTCCAGCGAACGGAAAGCCATGGGGCTTGACGACTGCCCAGGACCGGAATGTTGCGCTACTTGCGGCCTTCGATTTTTGCGCGCCCTTGGCCGGAGACACTCTCGAACAGACCGTCGAGACCATCGAGCATGGTCTTGAAATCGAAGCGTTGATCGGGGGCAGCGAGTTCATGATGGACTGGAACCAGGCTAGGGCCCTACAGCGGGCTGGCCACATTGTCGGATGTCACACACTGACGCATCCAAATGTGGCGCAGGTAGCCCCGGACGTCGCCCGTAAGGAGCTGGTGCTATCAAAGCGCAAGTTGGAAGAGGAGCTGAGTGCTCCCGTGCTGCACTTCAGCTATCCGCACCCAGCCTTGAATCCGCACTGGACTCCTGGAACGGTGGCGATGACTAAGGAAGCCGGATACGAAACCGCTGTCACCACGAGCCCCGGCCCGGTGCGCAGGGGAGATGATGCGCTTATGCTCACCCGCATCTGGACGCCCTTCTCCGAACATGAGTTTATGTGGAATCTGGAGCGCAGCTTCCTCCGCACTCGTGCGAGGCCTGCTACCTGAGTCGGGAAATACTGGAGTAAAAGGCGACGTGCAACGCGATCTTTGAGATGGATGCCCTCCGCCTTAACTATTTGGTCGCACGAACGCACACCAGTTGGTTGGAGGCGAGCCAGTTCAATAGGGAACTCCGTGCGAAGCGGTCGCTGATGCGACAGAATGCCCCTTGGTTAATGAACGGTTCAAGGCTGTACCACCCCCAACTGTGACAAGCCCAATCCTCTGGCTCCAGTTGCATAGTACGGAGCAGATTCAGCCACCGGGGACGATAGTATCGGTGATGGATAACGACAGGCAGCCTGCCACGGGGAGGCAACGGTTTCCCGCGTAAGCGGTATCGGAAGAAACGCACCAGTGGCCGCGCCAGCGCAGTCATCTTCAGGAACGCGACATCCATATAAAAGAAGGGACAGATGCTGCTGGGGGTGGTGATCACGGCTCGACCACCCGGTTTGAGCACTCGCCAAATCTCCCGCAACGCTGGTTCGTCCTTCTCCAGATACTCCATGACGCCAAGGCACATCACTGCATCGAAGGTGTTATCCGGAAAGGGAATCTGCTCGATGTCGCCGACCCGAAACCGATCCCGGTTGAAGTGCTCGCGTGCATACTCCACCATCGCGTCTGAAAGGTCCACACCCCAAGCCCCGTAACCCCGCTGCATTAGGTCTCCCGCCAGATGGCCAGTCCCACACCCGATATCCAAGATACTCGACCCCGGTGGAACCCTTGCTTCGACCATCTCCAAAGCAAAGCGCCTGCGCGAGACAAGATTCTGGGCACCCATGGTTGCCGGCTTGGGATCGCGATAGAAGCGAGCCCAATCCTCGACAGTTTTCGTGAACAACTCATCCACCTGTCCCTTAGAACTCATCTCCCCCCACATTTCATCCAGCGCAGGCGACTGCGCTCAGTTTCGTCAAGTAGTTGCCTAGCTAGCTTACTCAAATACAACTATGTTTGTTTCGCTTTCTTACATCGCTTCGTTAGCGGTGTCAAACATGCCAAAGAGACAAGGCCACAGTTCAGCGAGACTAACCCTAAGACGAAAATTCACGAATTCAGAGACAGCCATGAGAACGTGCTTGCCGATCGCTTGGGCTGGGCATGGGCACCCCAAAAATCTTATCACGCAAGGCGGCTTGGGTCGCTTGAAACCATTGTTAAAAAATGGGTTACCGAAGTCACCCAAGGTATTCCACGCCAGCAACGGCCGCTTGGACGGCGTCAATGTCGGCGCCCAAGTCACGGCCATCGGAAGCTGCGGCTGCGCCGGGAGAGGCTTTAGGACAGCCTGGCCCCTTCGCGTTGCAGAGC
>Ga0187865_1003277_pt1 | contig 13600 bp, 13 predicted proteins | sample June2016WEW_11_1_2_FD_132989 | JGI IMG/M metagenome (GOLD analysis project Ga0187865, IMG submission 132989) | Peatland microbial communities from SPRUCE experiment site at the Marcell Experimental Forest, Minnesota, USA - June2016WEW_11_100 | ecosystem: Environmental > Terrestrial > Soil >...
CAATGCCCTCAGCTGTGTGGATCAACCCGCCCGAATCGGGCGAGAAAGCGAGGTCCGACACCCAAAAGCTACAGTAAATTCCCGTTTCGGGTGTCCAGAACCCATTGACACATTCCGTGACGCCTCATAAAGCCCATTGGCGCCCAATCCTTGGATCCTCTCCCAATCAGCCGTTCGAAGACGGCACGGGACTCTGCCCCTCGACCCGTATCCCTAATCCGGGTCGCCTGTTCCCCATGGTATGACTGCAATGATCACCGAAGAGGTGGAGGGTTGCCGATTTCACCAATCTCGTCCTCGAGCGAAGGACTCATCCCTATGGTGTGCTTGTCCGGATAAGCAAGAACACGTATCATATCGGATTGGGTCTCTCGTCTTGCCAACCCAAGCGTCTTTGCTCACATGTTTAGACCATTGGCCGGGATGCAAGATCAAGTATCCATCACGCTATTGTTCCTGGCTTGGGTTATCGGTTGGGTATCCCTCTCACTCATCTTTTCGCGACTGAGCGGATGGACAACACTTGTCCAGATGTATCCACGAGGACCCGCAGAAGACGGTCAGCACTGGCGGTTCCAAAGTGCCGTATTCAGGCACCACTTTTATTACCGTGCTGTCCTAACTATCAATGCTGACCAACAGGGAACAACGTTTTCACCACTCTTTCTTTTTCGCATTGGCACAGCACCCTTTTCCGTGCCGTGGAATGAGATCTCCAGTAGAGAAACGAAATGGGGGGTATTCACGAGGGCTGTAGAGCTTCGCTTCAAGAGGACACCTGGCATTCCTGTGTTAGTCAGTCCCCGGTTGGCACATAAACTCGAAGAACCGAGTGCGGGTCAATGGCGCTATGAAACGACCATCGGGGAGAAACCCAACAAGTAGCAGAGTAGGATTGACAGTAGAGCAGCGGTAGTACAGGTTCGAGGGAATCCCCTCCCGCCGGCACAGGGCAGCGATACTGACCTCGCCCCGCAGCCCTTCCAGCACGATCCGTACCTTCCCTTCTGCTGAGTACTTCTTCCGGGTCACCCGGCGGATCGTCCGGACGGTGGCTTCCACACCTTGCTTCTTCTCGGCCATTTCGCCTCCCGTTTTGCTATACTATGGCCGAAAAGTGGGTCTTAGAAAATCGCCCTCAATGTCTCATTTGGTCTGACGGCGTACAGTCGATCCTTCGCGCTCTACTCGTAGTCGCCATAAGTCACAACGCAAGAAACAAGATCAAAGCGAATCCAACCTTGTCGAGGTAACCTCTCTTCAGGAGGAAACGGATGCCATCCGAAAAAGTTCACCTCAGGAAGGAGCAAGAAACCCTTCTTGCTACGCTATATTGCAGGGCGCTGGATAGTCAGACGAAGAACCCGATTCTGCACGACGAAGCAGCCGAGGAGATTGTCCGCCGTCTCGATTACGATTTCCGAAAGTTGAGGATCCAGAGGGATGACGTCCTCAACGTCGTGATTCGAGCGAAGCAACTCGATCAGTGGACGACGGACTTTCTCGCCGATCACTCCGACGCGACCGTGCTCCATTTGGGCTGTGGCTTGGATAGTCGCGAAGATCGAGTGACCATACCAAAGAATGTCCGCTGGTATGATCTGGACTATCCCGAAGTGATCGAGTTGCGCCGACGTTTCTACCCACCCCGCGATGGGTATTTCCTGATCGGATCTTCCGTGATGGACCCCAATTTTGTGGACAAGGTCCAGACATCTGGACCTGTGCTGATCCTTGCCGAGGGTCTGTTGATGTACCTGTCAGAACACGAGGTCAAGGAACTGCTCCAACGACTGACCAGCCATTTTCAGAGCGGCCAGTTGGCATTTGACGTATGGAGTCGGCTGGCCGTACGACTCTCGAAGGTTAATCCCCCCTTCGGCGTGACCGGCGCGAAGGGAGGCTGGGGGATTGACGACCTCCGAACGATTGAGCAATGGGTCCCCCGACTTCAGCTTGTCAGAGAATTGGCCTGGACCGAAGCACTAGAAAACGCCAGGATCTCCTTGGGGTTCCGGGTCGTGTTCGCTGTGGTAAACCGTGTCCATTCCTTGCGGAGATTTGAACGGATCCTGCTCTATCGGTTCTAGCGGGAGCAGAGCGGAAGCGTCACAACAAAAACTGCCGATAAGACGCTCAAGAAAGAGAGAATCCGTGGATGAGCTGGATGATCCTGTCTCTGTCGTCCTCCCTCTGCTGGAGGTCAGTTTCCCGTGGGTGAGGAAGAATGACATTCCCGCCTAGGGAAGTTCAAGCTGCCCTGATACCAGGGCCGAGGAACTACTCAGGCGCCTACAATCGGATGTCCAGTGCAAGTCTGAGCAGATATTCCTAATCTAACATTGTCGCTCTACTTCCACGCTGGTTTTTGGCTATCTGGCGGTGCGCTACTTTAAATGGGAATGACGGGCGGATACATTGTTCATCAGGAGATAATTAATTCCTACGCTGGCCTCATGGCAGGCAAGTCCAGCTCCCGCTACCCTGTCTCAACCCTCGACGCCCAAGCCCCGCTCGCCCAGCTGGGAGTTGTCGCGCCTGCCCGCAACCATCCCAGGAATGGGCGCCGAGGCAGGCCCGTGGGTGATTCGTAGGGGAAACGCGCGCGAAAGCTCAACCAATGGTGGGGGCTGCATGTTACAATGCTACAAGGGTTTTTTCCTCCTCCTTGCGGAGAGCTGGGTCGGGGTGTCCCGGCTCTCTTGTTTTCAGGGCAACGTAACCTCGGGCCTAATTTCGTTCATGATGCCCTCGCTCCTGGCCCCAAACATGCCCCACAGGCTGATCGCGTTGCAATTGGACTTGGATCGAACATGCAATCTACTCTCTTGATGGGTTTTAATGCCCTTAAGGGGGTCCATCCGCAAGCTATTCTTTGACCACCCCGCTATCCGACTCTTCCTCCCTCGATCAGGTTTTTCTCAAGTCCACCCTGCCCTGTCGCCATTCGGTTGTTCTTTCCACAGCGATCGACCTCAGGCGCAGCCAGACTGAACTCATCGCAGAGAATGCTCCCGTGCATCTGCACCTGAATGTCCTCCATCGCCAGGTCAAGAAGCCAGCGTTCACGCGACCGATTGCCGCTAGCTCTCCTCACCAGTTGGGTCCACCATTGGAGGGAAACGTCCCTAGTCCTCAAACCCGTTACCCTCCTGCGCGGCAAAGCAAGGGCTTCCGCCTGTTCTGGAAGTCTAAATCGCGAAACCGCAGTGCGCTTTCGTGTTCAACGACCCGGTCCGCCCCGCAATTGCTATGGCCGCTTGAGTATCGACCATGGTATCAATTATCTAGGTAGTCACAACTTTCTCCGTCCCCTTGGGTGGGGGCCGGTCACACCCGTTGCCCTAGTCGTCTAGTCCCCGATCCCCCCATGGCGGCCGCTGATGAGCCAGAATCAACCCGTTGTTCGCCCATGCCACCCCTCAGCCATCGCGCTTGGAAGTATCCATCTCGCTCATCTCTCCCTTGGCCAGGAAGACGGTCCGCTCGCAGATGTTGGTCACCCGATCCGCCATGCGTTCCAGGTTATGGGCGACCCACAAAAGGTAGGTGGCCCCATCGATCTTTTGCGGGTCCGCCATCATGATGGTCAGGAGTTCGCGATAGACCTGGTTGTACAGTCCATCCACCTCGTCATCTTCCAGAGGCACTTGCTCGGCCGCGTGATCATCCCCGGCCACAAAGGCACCGAGCGCGCGGTGCAGCATGTCCACCGCTTTCTGCGCCATTCGCGGAATGTCGATGAGCGGTTTGACCAGCGGTTGATCGCCAAGGCGCATGGCGATCTCGGCGATTCCTTTGGCGTAGTCTCCAATGCGCTCCAGCTCTGTGATGATCTCCAAGATGGCAGTGATGGTGCGCAAATCGTGGGCCACCGGCTGCTGCGTTGCAATCACGGAAAGACAGGCATTCTCAATCGCAAAGCGCTTGGCATTGATGGCGCGATCGCCCGCGATCACCCCTCGCGAAGCCTGTAGATCCCTGCGCCTCAACGCCTCCACCGCGGACAGAGTGGCTTCTTCCACCATGCTTCCCAAAACCAGCACCTCGTTCTGGAGGGCCCTGATCTCCCCTTCCAGCGTCTCTCTCGGCATCTCTCACCCCTCCCTGCCTGGAGCCCTTGGACCCTACCCAAATCGCCCGGTGATGTAGTCCTCAGTCCGCTTGTCCTTCGGTCGGGTAAACATCTGCGCCGTGACGCCAAACTCGATCAACTCCCCCGTGCGGTCGGGGCGCATCATCATCATCGCGGTCAGATCCGAGACCCGGGCTGCCTGCTGCATGTTGTGGGTGACCACCACGATCGTGTACTGGTTGACGAGCTGCCTCATGAGCTCTTCGATCCGCAGGGTCGCAATCGGATCCAAGGCGGAGGCGGGCTCATCCATCAGGATCACCTGCGGCTCAACCGCAATGGCCCGGGCAATGCAGACTCGCTGCTGCTGGCCGCCGGAAAGCGCCAGAGCGGAGTGCCTGAGTTTGTCCTTGACCTCTTCCCAGAGGGCGGCCGAACGCAGGCTCCTCTCGACCACCTCCTCGAGCTGCGACCCGCGTGTCCCGTAGAGCCTGGGACCGTAGGCCACATTGTCAAAGATCGACTTAGGAAATGGATTGGCGCGCTGAAACACCATCCCGATTCTTCTACGGACTTCGACCACATCGACCCCGGGGGCCAGAATGTCCTTCCCATCGAGCAACACCCGGCCCTCGGTCCTGGCCCCCGGCACCAGATCCGTCATGCGGTTGAGAGCCCGCAAGAGCGTCGATTTACCGCATCCCGAGGGGCCGATAATAGCCGTGATCCGGTGGTCCGGGATGTTGATAGCGATATCCCCCACGGCCCGGAAGTTGCCGTAGAACACGTTCAGTCCCTGAACCGCGATCTTCGGGTCGCCCATGGCCGGGACGCTTCCCTCTGGAAGCAAGGCACCGAACCGTGCCTCGATCAAAGCTTCTTCGTTTGTACGCCTGGCGACGGCGCCACCGTTCATCGCAATTGACCTCCTAATCGCCTCGTACGCCACCAGACCAAGCCTCGTGCCGCGGCATTAAGCAACAGCACGACCACGATCAGAACCAGTGCGGCCCCCCAGGCCTTGGCCTTCCAATCGGAGTACGGCGAAATGGCGTAGGTGTAGATAATCAAGGGAAGAGTCGCAATGGGCTGGTTGAGGGCCGTGCTAAAGAAAGGGTTGCCAAAGGCGGTAAAGAGCATCGGGGCCGCCTCGCCCGCGCCGCGGGCGATCGCCAGCAACACCCCCGTCAGGACCCCATTGGCCGCGGCGGGCAGGAGCACCGAGAGGGAAGTTCGCCATTCGGCCGCCCCCAGAGCTAAGGAGCCCTCTCGCAGGGAGCTCGGGACCAGGCGGAGCATTTCCTCGGTTGTCCGAATGATCGTCGGAAGCATGATGAACCCCAGGACAATGCCTCCCGAAAAGGCGGAGAACCTCCTCATGGGGAGCACAATAAGGGTGTATGCGAAGATTCCCATCACGATGGAGGGCACTCCCGACAACACGTCGGTGGCGAACCGCAGGGCCAGTCCGAGACCGGAGTCAGAGTGCGAGGCGGCGTAAAATGCGGCCAACACGGCGACCGGTGCGGAGACCACGAGCCCGAGCCCAACCGTCTCCGCCGAGCCGACCAGGGCATTGACGATCCCGCCCCCGGGGATGCCCACAGGAGTCGGCAGGTGCGTGAAGAACGCCCAGGTTATCACGCTCCCGCCTTTGTCGATCACATAGATCAGAATCCACAAGAGGGGCGCAACCGCGAGCAAAGTCATCACCATGCACAGCCCGAGCATCAGGGCATTGACGGTTTTTCGCTGCCCCGCCCGAGTCCGACCAAACTCAGGAGTCAGCGTCCCGCGGCTCACGCGCGCGTTTCTCCTGCAGCCCGCCGCGAGACCCGCCAGACGAGCAGCCTCGCCAGGAAATTGAGGATCAGGGTAATGAAGAACAGCACCAGCCCAATCTCGATCAGGGCGCTCTGGTACAAATTGCCGGTCGCCTCGGTGAACTCGTTAGCGATCAGCGACGCCATGGTGTAGCCCGGATGAAGAAGAGAAGGAGATAGGTCAAGGGTGTTGCCAATGACCATGGTCACCGCCATCGTCTCCCCCAGCGCCCTCCCCAAGGCGAGAACGGCCGCGCCGAGAAATCCGGAGAGCCCATAGGGCACGAGTACCTGGCTGATCATCTCCCAATGGGTTGCACCCACGGCCAGGGCCGCCTCACGCTGCGACTGCGGGATCGCGCTGAATACGTCTCGGCTCACCGCGGCAATGGTGGGAAGGATCATGATGGTCAAGACCAGTGACGCGGCCAGGCGGCTGGGCCCAAAAACCGGCCCGGCAAGAACCGGCAGGAATCCTAGGCCGGCGTTCAGGCCGAGCGCCAGTGGGCGAACAAAGCTTGGGATGAAGGCAAACAATCCCCACAAGCCATAGACGACACTCGGAACTGCAGCCAACATCTCTACCAGGAAGCCCACCGGCTGCCGCAGCCAGTCGGGTGCCATCTCCGCCAGGAAGATCGCCGTTCCCAGGCCCATGGGGAGGGCAATCACCAGGGCGACCAAGGAGGTGACCAGGGTCCCCTGGATAAAGGGAAGCGCCCCGAACACCAGCTTGATAGACGGGTCCCATTGTGCCGTCACCAGGAACTGAAGCCCAAAGGCGACCCGGGACTCGGCCGAATGGAGCCACAGCTCGTAGCCAATAAAGCCTACGAGCCCGACGACTGCGATCGAGGAGAGCCTCACGAGGACGTCGGAAACTAGGTCCCCATGACGCCAGATTCGGAAGAGCGTTCTGCCCCCCCATGGGGGGCGATGGGCGGCCTCGCGAGCCGATTCCCCGTTCACCCTGTTCCCTGGCTTTCCTTGATCCGAGGCAACTCCATATCCTCGTGGCCATTCTGAAGGAGGGAAATCTCCCTCCGGGGGATATCCCTCCTTACTTGTCTTCAGAAAGCCGTACCACTACCGATTGCCGTCAGATTCAGCTCCTCGTGCGCCAGCGCTTACGGGGTCACGGGCGCACCGTTGCAGGTCATCGTTCCGAGAGTCGTGAAGTCCTGGCTTCGGATCGCGTCCGGCAGGGGAACATAGTCGAGGGACTGGACATCCTGCGTTCCGTCGGTAAGCGCCCAATGCAGGAGTTGCACTAGCATGGTGGCCTTGGCGCAATCGGTCTCATTCAAGTACACCAGGAAGTAAGTGTACCCTGCGATGGGCCAGGAGTCCTTGCCCGGCGCGTTGACGATGAGGCGGGCGAGCGTGTCGGGCATTTGAGTGCCAAAGTCGTTCATGGCATTCTGCGTGGTTTGGACACTCGCTGTTACGGTGGAACCGGCGGCATTCACCATGTTTGCAAAGCCCAGCTTGTTTTGCACCGCATAGGCGTACTCGATGTACCCGAGGGATCCATCGTTCTGAGAGATGATCCCAGACACGCCGTCATTGCCCTTGCCCCCCAAACCGACCGGCCACTGCACCGAGGTGGAGGCTCCGACCTTGCTCTTCCAATCGGGGCTCACCGCAGAAAGGTAGGAGGCAAAGATAAAGGTTGTTCCCGACCCGTCGGAGCGATGCACCACGAGGATGTCCTTGTTAGGCAGCGCCAGCCCGGGGTTGAGGGCCACGATGGCGGGGTCATTCCACTTGGTGATCGTGCCTAGATAGATGGCGCTGAGGGTCGCCGCATCCAGGACCAGCGGCTGTTTCCCGTTCAGTTCCGCCACGTTGTAGGCCGGCACTATGGCCCCAGCCACGGTTGGGAACATGTGCAGGCTGGGCGCCGCGGCAAGTTGAGCGGGAGTCAGAATGGCATCGGAAGCACCGAAGTCCACCGTCTTGGCTGTGATTTGCTGGATCCCGCCGCCGGAGCCGATCGCCTGGTAGTTGATCTGGACGCGATTGTCGACGAAGGCGTAATCATAGAACCAGCGGCTGTAAAGCGGGTACGGGAAAGTAGCTCCGGCGCCAGTGAGCTGGACCATCCCCTCGGTTGGTGCCGGAGTGGGGCTAGGCACCGAGGACAAGGTCGGGACGGAAAAGGGCATTGCTGTGTCGGTGGGGAGCAACACCGCCCCCGTGGCTGGAGCCCCGCAGGCCGTGACTAAGACCGCGGTCAGCAGCGCGGAAGATAAGACGAGCGATCTCTTCATCATTTGGAATCCTCCTCGAAAAGTGTTTTCTCACTCTCAGCATATTTCGAGGAGATTATTGCCAGTCCAACGTCCGGTTAAGGTTTCCTCATCGAAGCACAAGCATTGGGTTAAGGAGGTCTGCGCAGTGTGAAAAAGAAGTGGCTTCCTTTTCCCTCTGTGCTGCTCGCCCAGATGCGGCCGCCGTGGGCCTCAACCACATGCTTGGCGATCGAGAGACCCAGCCCTGTGCCGCCCCCGGAGCGCGCCCGGTCCGCCTTGTAGAACCTCTCGAAGATCCGAACTAAGTCCTCTTGCGCAATGCCCACCCCCGTGTCGGCCACCTCAAAAGTCACGAACTCGCCATTCTCCCGGCCGCGAACCTCAATCCGGCCTCCGGGGGGAGTGAACTTGATGGCATTGTGCAGGAGATTCATCATGACTTGTTCCACCCGCGTCGGGTCCGCCCACACGGTCGGAAGGTCTGGTTCGCTCTCTGCCCGCATCGTTAGGCCGGCCCGCTCGGCCTGGTACTGGAGGCGGCTACAGGCCGCCTCTATCAACTCCAGGGGCCGGACTTTCTCCAACCGCAGGGGAACCTGGCCAGACTCGATCCGGGAGAGTTCCAGGAGTTCCTCGACGATCTGGACCAGTGCGTCAACCTCCTTTTCAATGTGGTCTAGAAACGGTTTCGCCGCGGAAGGATCCTCCAGCGCCCCGCTGGTCAGGGTCTCTACCATGGCCTTGAGTGAGGCCAGGGGAGTGCGCAGTTCGTGCGAGATGTTGCTGACGAAGTCCCGCCGCACCGTCTCCAACTGGCGGAGTCGAGTGAGGTCCTGGAAGAGCAGGAGAACGCTGCCCGGGAGGCTGGGGTCCAGCGGAGTGGCGACCGCCTGCAGGGAGCGTCGCTGGGCACCAATTTCCAGCATGGAAGCTTGCTGCTCGCCGGTCTCTCGGGCCTTCTCCCACAGCTCGTACACTTCGTGCCGACGCAAAGCCTGCATGAGGGTCAACCCCTCCATCTTCTGGCCGCTTGAGCCAAACATGGCGGCCGTCGTAGGATTCACCAGACGTACACGGCCAGCGGGATCCACAATGACTGCGCCGTCACTCATGCGCTCCAGGACGGTGATCAACAGCACCGGGTCGGGTTCCAATTCTTCCAGCTTCTTTTTCAGCTCTCCAGCCAGGCCAACCAAGGAACGGGAGAGATCCTGGAGGTCTCCCTTTTCCGAGGCTAATTCCAGGGCACTCCAGTCTCCCGCTCGCATGCGCTCCACGGCCTGCACGAGGCGTCGCGAGGCTGCCGCCTGGCGCCTGCCCACTTGGAAGCTGGCCACTGCCCCCAGGAGGAGGACCAGGACCGCACTCCCCCAGAGGGCGAACTGCTGCGTTCGCAGGTCATTCAGCAACCTGGTCAGCGGAACAGCTTGGCGCACCACCCAGCGGCTTCCATTCTCGGTCTGGAGTGGGACGGCCAGGTAAAGCCAGAGACTCCCGCTCCCCGGATCGGGCCGAGTCCCGTAGGCGGGCAAGCCCCGGGCGGCATCCTGGACCTCGGGGCCGCCAGCGGCTGCCGAATCGAGGGATCCGTCCGGCTCGGCGCCAGCTACAAATCCCCCGCCTTGCCCGAACACGGCGAGGCGAGCACTGAGGTTCCTGGAATGGGCGCTGAGGGCTTGTTGCAGGCCGCTGAGGTCCGCCGAGGACCCAGTCCACGTCTTTGCAACCTCTGTGGCCAAGTCCTCTGTCTGGTGCTGGGCTAGGAGGGCGTAGGTCCGGGCCTCATCTGCCTCCATGCGCTGGGGCAAGAAAATCCCGAGGAGGAACAGGAGGCCCGAGGTCAGCAGCGTTACAAAGGACAGAGCGCGGAGCAGCCGCGATGAGACCAGGTTTCGCAAGGTGCGTCACCCCTCGAAGCGGTAGCCAGCCCCTCGGACCGTGATCAGCCTCGAGGGATGGGCCGGATCCGCTTCAAGTTTTTCCCGAAGCCAGCGGACATGGACATCCACAGTCCGCGAGTCACCAGTAAAGTCCCAGCCCCAAACCCTCTGCAGCAATAACTCCCGTGAGAGCGCCTGCCCCCGGTGACGCGCCAGGAAGACCAGCAGGTCGAATTCCCGGGGCTTGAACGCCAGGACCCGTCCTCCGAGCACCACTTCGCGCCGCAGGGTGTCAATCACCAGCTCCCCGAATTCCAAGACCGGGGCGGCTGATTCCCCTTCCCCCCGGGTTTCTTCACGCATCATGCGCACCCGGCGGAGCAGCGCTTTCACGCGGGCCATCAGCTCCCGCATGCTGAAGGGCTTGGTCAAGTAGTCGTCGGCCCCCACCTCGAGGCCCACCACCCGGTCAATTTCTTCGGTCCTGGCGGTCAGCATCAGGATCGGAACGTTTGACTGCTTGCGGAGGGTGCGGCACACCTCGAAGCCGTCGATCCCTGGAAGCATCAAGTCCAGGATGACCAGGTCGGGAATCTCGCGCTGCGCGGAACTGATCGCGGAGGTCCCGTCTTCCACCGCAGTCACGCCGTACCCCTCTCGTTTCAGGTTGTAAGCCAGAGCCTCACGCAGCCCGGCTTCATCCTCAACGACCAAGATTCTCTCGCCCATCGAAATCCTGCTCACCCCAGCGCCAGAGCCTCTCTTTCAGCCCACCCTGCCAGGTAAGAAGAAGAACATTAGGCCCACTTGCGCACGTTCCTGGATGCATTCTCCTGGAAGATTATGACACAGTTGAATACGGTTTCGTCCGGACTTCGGCCTTCCTGGCCCCCCTTCCCAGAAGCCGAAGTGCCGATTCCAGGCGGGAGTCGAGGTTTTCCTCTGCCTCTGTTCCTTGCCCCGGTTCGCTGAGCCCGCCTGCTTGCCCCGTGTCGGCCCGGAAAGATCCCCTCCTGCGTAGGACAGGAACGGGCGTTTCGCCCGGGCACGCCTCCCGATTTCCTCGATGGCACCGTCCTTCTTGCACCTGCCGGGTTCCTTTCTCCTCTTGCCGTTGTTGAATCGATCCCCCCGGTTTCGCGGACAACCGCGCCCGAGCCGGACTCCTCCACCGGATGCCCAAATTCTCGCTGGGCACATATCACTGGAATCCCAGCGGTCCGCCGGGCAAGGGAAGGATAAACTGGACACCCTGTACCTTATTCCCTCGCGGCCCAGCTCAAAGGACACCCTTCAAGACCCATTTTCCTTCGCATTTGCCCCCAGTATAGGAGGCTTCCCCCAGGCAGTCCGCCGGATCACACAACGATAACCATTCCCTAAAAGGACGATAACACACCGTTCGGCTTGGCATAAAGCTGAGTAAGTAAAGTAAGACTGGCTTCAAAGTGCCTTGGGCCCGCGTCGGCTTCCTGAAGCCAGGGGTCGCGGAGAGATTCTGGCACAAGGTCCCGGCTTGAGAACGGCAAGGAGAGTAGAAGAGTAGAAATGAAGATTCTGGTTACAAACGACGATGGTATTTTCAGCCCCGGACTGGTCGCACTGGCGGATGTCGCCTCGCGGTTTGGCCAAGTCCGCGTGGTCGCCCCGGATGCCGAGCAATCCTCCATGGGTCACGCAATCACCATTCAGCGTCCCCTGGCGTACCTGCGCACCACCCTGGACGGGTTTGAAGCGTACCGGGTCAATGGAACCCCAGCCGATTGCGTCGCGCTCGGCCTTTACCACTGGGAAGGGGCTGATTTGGTCTTGTCCGGAATCAACCTAGGCAGCAACCTGGGTCATGAGGTTTGGCATTCCGGGACGGTCGCTGCGGCCAAGCAGGCTGTCCTTCTCGGTTCCAGCGGGGTAGCCTTCAGCTTGGTGATGGCGAACGGGACTCCGGACTTCGAGTCGGTGAAGGGCTGCATCGAGCAGGTCACCCGCCGGCTGCTGCGGATGCCTCGGCCCCTGCTGGTCAACGTAAATCTTCCCAGGCATCCGGTCGGGATCGAATGGACCCGCCAATCGATCCGCGCCTACAGCGGCAAGGTCATGGAAAGTTTCGACCCCTGGGCCGCCGACTGTTCTGGTTCGCTGAGGTTCCCTTGACCAATCCCGAAAAGGGGACGGACCGATGGGCGGTAGAGCACGGTGAGGTGTTCTTGACTCCCCTCCGGCTGGACATGACTGATGAGAGCGCGATCCTGGCGATACATCCTGTTGCGGAGGTAGCCGATGAAGACCGGGTCCGGTGATATCCTGACAGAGCTCACGGCGTTATCCTTGCGCTGGGATCGCTTGGGCAGCGTGGTCTCGGACCGCGGCGCTCCCCAGTCTCGACGAATGGCATTGTTCCGTTCGCCTCTCCGGGCCATCTTCCGCTCCGTTAGGAGCAGGGTGCGGGCCTCTTTCCGGTTCGTCGCCAAGCTACTGCGGTGTCCGAGGGTCGGGCGGCGCCCGGACGCATCGATCTGGCTCCTGAGGAACCGCCGGTGAGCGACTTGTCCGGCCAGCCACTGGCAGAAGGGCGCGGTCCACTTCGCGAAAGACTGTTTGCCTAGGGGATCGCGAGGAAAGATGATCCCTCCGTCCGACACTCTGCCCAGTTCCTATCGTGTAGACCTTGTCTTTTCCCTCCCGCCTCTCGACCCGCCCTCGCTTCCGCCGGAGGGCGGCATGGTAGACACGGCGCTCCAGGAACTGGGTGCTCGACTCGCCAGCCCACCGGCCTGGGCTTGGGAGGCAAGTGATCTGGCACCATTTCCTGTGAACCTCGGGGGAAAAGAGAACCGCAGAGCCCTCAGAAGTCGGATCGGAGGGTTGCCAAGCATCCTGGTGTCCATCCTTCGCGCGGCCCGCGCTGCCTTGGGTTTCGGTCGGCGGAAGTCTCTCGCGTTGGCCCGCACAGGATCGGCCCCTTGCGACAGACTGCAACGCCCGGGCGGCCCAGCGCTGAGAGAGATGTAGGCCCACCCACCTCCTTGCTCGTGCGGCCGAAATACCTCGCACAGGGTGAGCCTACATCCCTCTCCACGACGGATCGACGCACTGCACGTGTTCCACTCAGCCTGGACGCATTGAGAAACCAGCCTGACCCGAGCGTGTTCCCGATCCACGTTCCAAGTGGGACCACGCCGTGCGCTCCCTGTCGGCAACCGAGGCGCGATTCCGAAAAGTCCGAAGCCTGTTATGGCCGAAAACCCCATCCGTCCGAAATTGGGCCTGGATTGGACCTGGACAATGTTCCTATCATGGATTCTGACGGTCTGTCGAGGGATTAATTCGCAACCCGCGAATCATTCAATCTCGGTCCGCGCAGAAACTCAAACTCGATTCAATTCCTATTGACAAGGAGCAAGCTGCTCCTTATACTCGGTCATGATCAGTCCATGCAATCCAGCGGGCGCGGCTGAACTCGGGTACGAAAGTGGGGTTGATCTGGCGATCGGTTCGCTGTAAGGTGCCAGATCCTCGAGACTGACTCATAACCCGGAGGTCGCTGGTTCGAGTCCAGCCCCCGCTACC
>Ga0187865_1003280_pt1 | contig 13595 bp, 15 predicted proteins | sample June2016WEW_11_1_2_FD_132989 | JGI IMG/M metagenome (GOLD analysis project Ga0187865, IMG submission 132989) | Peatland microbial communities from SPRUCE experiment site at the Marcell Experimental Forest, Minnesota, USA - June2016WEW_11_100 | ecosystem: Environmental > Terrestrial > Soil >...
CATGGGGCCTCGGGGAGAACATACAAGAGTGCTCTGATTTGGACTGTGGCAGATAGGCCATCGGAAGTAGCCGAAGAAGCTCGGAAACTTTTGGCATGGCAGGCTCTTGAAGATGAATCTCAATCCTTGAATCTCTCGGAGCCCCAGATGAGATATCTCGCAGAACAGTTGAGGCGCTCCAAACGGGACACCAAGGAAGCCGTCTGGAGAACTTATCGAAACGTAGTGATTCTCAATAAGGACAACACATGGAAGAGAATCGATCTTGGTTTGGTCCACTCGAGCTCGGCTGAATCTCTGGTCAAACTGATCTTGACGAGATTGGTTCAGGAGGGAGACCTTGAGGAAGAAGGAGTCAGCCCAAGTTTCCTGGCAAGGAATTGGCCACCCGCCCTTAAGGAGTGGAGCACCAAGTCAATCAAGGATATGTTCTATGCTTCGCCTCAATTCCCGAGACTGACAAATCCTGAGACTCTGAAGAAGACCATTACAGAAGGAGTCAGCAAGGGATTCTTCGGCTATGCCGAAAAGGCCCCTGATGGAAGCTATGCCAACTTGCGATTTGGCGAACTCACCTTCGAGAGCGACATCGAAATCTCGGACGATGTATATCTGCTCTCCAAGGACTTGGCCGAACCCATCAAAGCAGGAATGGCTCCACCTCATCCTCTCGAAGAGAAGCATGAAGTAGTTGAGAGAAAGGGAGAAGGTTCTCAGGGTGAACCTGTCATCAAGACTGCGCGGGTCGACAAGCTGAGTTGGGAAGGAGATGTGCCTCCACAAAAGTGGATGACCTTCTACACCAAAGTCCTTACACGTTTCCCGATAGGAGATGGTCTTAGGCTAAGGGTGAAAGTGGAAGCCCAACCTCAAGGAGGCATTTCCAAAACCAAGGTGGACGAAACTAAGGCGGCGTTGAAGGAGCTAGGGTGTTCGGATGAAGTCAAGACGGAAGGAGATAAAGAGGAATAGGGAGACATAGGCGACTGACCAGCTCTTGAATAGACTCTTGGACTCGCCTTATGGCGCCCTTTTCTTCCGAGGAGCTTAGAACTTTCGTGGGTTCTAGTCCTTCCGGCCTTATCTCTCCCAAATGACCCGTGAAGACGTACCCCCAGCCCATTCCTCTACTCTGACCGTGAACGTTGAGATATCCTTGACTGCGTAGTCTACCGCAAGTTCCACTACAGCCTCTTCTCTCTTTTTCTCAACCAAGTCTTGGTAAGGATATTCGTCAATCCTCCGGAATGTAGAAGAGCCTCTCCGAGCTCCTCTTCCAAAGGCTGCGCCGGAGTTAATTGGGGAAAGGGTGATCTCGTCGTGATGTTTCTCGACCAATCCCTTGGTATCAACCACTAGGATGTCGTACGTCTTTCCTCTATATGCCCTTGCATTGAGTAGGGTAACCAGTCTTTCCTTCCTGACCCAGAAGAACGTCCTTTTGTTCAGTAGTTCATAGTATTCACTCACAGACATGTCGTCAAGCAGGTTCTCAAGGGCGCCCACATGCAGGGGTTTCTGATCACGGATTACAGCCTCCCCATAGATACGATGACGAATTGACACACACTCTGGCCTCCATTGTGATTCAATCCGGCGTCGAGCCTCACCCTTCACCCCAAAGAGATCAAGAAGGGCAGACGTACTTAGAAGTCCGAGCTTTCTAATGCTGGGCCAGCTTCCACGTTCCGCCATGTGATACACGGTCGGATATGCTTCAACAAGAACACCACTATCCAGACCAGTTCACCAAGCTCTTCTATCAATCACGTGTCTATCGCCCCTGCCAGTGGAGATCAACGAAACAGGCGCCCCAGCAACACGTTCAACTTCCTCGATGAATTCGATGGTTTCACTCTGCAACTGCTCAAATCTGACAGCGTTCGCATTCTTGGCCGACAGATAGTCAGCAAATGTGAGCGCCACATCCGTGGGACCATTCAGGAATGTCGCCTGCCTAAGAAGTCTCCAGTCAAATTCACCTACCCTCCTTTTGCGACCCGTTGTCGAAGTATGCTCTTGGTCTTCCAACTGTTTTCTTGGAATACCGCATCTCTCACTCACAATCCCCCAATCGATGTCCTTCGAGAAGTGGCCGGAGGTGGCGGCTGGCGGGCTCTCCACCCTAATCGGGTAAGTCCTACAAACCATGACGACCCTTCTGACCCGGGCGGGTGCGATGCCAACTTCACTGAGGCATCCAGCAACGGTTGTGTCTCTTGACGTGACATAAGGGTACTCACCATGATACAGGCTGAGCCCAGTCCCCTGGGTGCCCTCAATCAGGATATGTTTGTTCTGGGATAGGGCTTCGAACATCACTTCGTAGGTCGGCCGAATGTAGTGTTCCAGTTCTTTGACCTTCCCAGCAGTAACTACGGAGTCCTTGCCTCTGTCAGTTATCCTCCGCGCGGTTGCGGCGCCTACTCCCTGCCTAGTGGAGCCTATCCGACGGAAGAGTTCCTCTTCGGACGGGGGATCTTCCTCAGAAATCGTCATGACGTTAGGGTCGATGCTAAGGTCTTTGAGGTCCAGTTTGCATTCAGCGATCTCCTTGAGGAGTTTCTCAACATCGATGACCATGCCGGGGCTGAGAACATAATGCGCATGATGGGTCCTTGCACCTGAGGGAATCAAATGATAGACGTATGGAGCATCATCAGCCTCAGTAACTGTGTGTCCTGCGTTCGGGCCCCCCACCCTAACGATCACGTCATATTCGCGTGCTAGGTAGTTCACGATTTGTCCCTTCCCTTCGCTTCCGAACTGGCCTCCCACAAGGACGTCGACGAAGCCACTGTCGTGTCCGTAAAGGGACATCCTGCTCGTGGCTCTAACGAAAACGTCATCGTCTGTGCAATGCTCGGTGTCTATCACTATGTCAGCAATTTCTGCAAGCCTACCCACCAGCTTTTCCGTGGTGTTTTGCTTGGCGGTGTCATAGGGAACAGTGTCTCCCTCACGCGCTGCACGCTCATTGTACCTTCTCCTGAGCTCGCTGTCACTAGCCGTCAAATACACGAGCGTGACCCTAGGAAACGCCCGCTTGATTGCTATGACCTGCTCGGGAATTCGGGCAGAATCTATGATATACGCCGCGTCTTTCTCATCTGAAAGCGCAATCTTCGCCAATTCATCGACGACCCACTCCCCTTTGGTCTCCCTGTCCAACTTCTCTCCTTGATCTTGAAGCGATATACGGCCGGCGCGCTGAACATCGCCCAAGGAATTCTTGATTAGTTCCTTCGTCTTTATTACTCGCATTCCGAACTTTTTGGATATGCTTGTTGCGAGTGTCGTCTTGCCTGACGAAATAGGTCCTGCGACAATCACAATCCATTGAGGCAGTAACAATCACCACGATTCAACGAGAAGCAACGAACGCAGAATCCAAGAACATCTGAGATTCCTCCCTGCTCCGCGGGAGGTCGTACACAAGCACCCTCACGCCCCTGCTGATGAGTGTTTCCATGATCAAATCTTCAATTATCTTCCAGTTGCCCCCCGCGAAGCCGGTCCCAATCCGAGGCATATGCACCGAAGCCTGACGCCCAGACGCGAAGGTGCCCAGCCGCAGCAAGCAGTCTCTGAGAGCGAAATATCGAATGCGCGGCTTCGTCGATTGTCCAAATCCGTGTTGCGCTACCATGCTGACTACCCACAAATCGTCCGACACTTTACATTCATGAACTACTCCCAGATCGAAGTCCTCTCTCTTGGCAATGGACCAATTCTTGAAATCACTTTGGGCTTCAGGCCAGCGTTTGGCTATGGCCAAAGCCGCGCCCGCACCCCATATGGATGACTTATCGTTGACTATGTGGGCAATGATCCTCTGCCCAGTACCCCTGGGCTGAGTTATGTCGCCCTTCACATATGCTATAGCCAACTGCTCGCTAGCGACTTGGTTTCTTGGGCGAAGGAAACCTACGACTCGAGGGTATGTTCTCCCTGGATATGGAGGAATCCCGACACATTCCACCAACACCTCTGTCCCTCCCCACCTCTCCATACCCTTAGCTGTGAAACCAATTGCCGTACATTCCTTGAGAACGGTATCGTTTGGAATTCGTAAGCCTGGGGCCATCCTAACAGGGCTTAGGGGGCTTGGAATGCAGTAGTCCAACCTGAAGTCGGATAGGCTTCCGTCGTCTAAGCGCGCGGCGGCAAAGATCGAGACCGGTTGATTTGTCGCACTTGCAATCCGGATAAGGAATGCCTCTGGTGAGACGTCAAATCTCTGCCAGAGCGACATAAGCCTCTCTATGCTGATTTCGCCATCGACTTCATCCACTATGAAACCGGAGGGCATTAGTATCTCCGCAGCAGCAAGATTGCAGAGGAGTTCAAGTTGCCATTCATCGGGTCTAAGCCGTTCGTTTCCTCGTTCTTGGAGTAGTTGCATACGATTCCTGGTTGTTTCGGGATAATCTGGAAACAAGGTGTGCCCGATTTCATGCGCCACGGAGAATCTTACACGCGCGCGTGGCTGATTGGGGTTGTATTCGATGACAGTGTTAGCCTTTGTAAGAGCAACCAGTCTCGCATCCGGGATGTCATTCCTAGGAACTGCGGACAGTCCACAATACTTTGCCAACCAGAATGGATCGAAAGGCGGACCCTGCCAGCCATCCTCAACGGCCCGGAAAACCAGCGATTTTGCCTTCTCGGTGACAAAGGCAATTGGATCGGCGTCAGCTGCCAGTGCCCTGACTGAAGGGTTGGTCCAGAACTTATCGTGCTTACCCGACTCGACCATAGCGCGTCATCTTGACTCTTCATGCTCAGGCTGATTTAAGGTTGTTCTAATCACCTTCAGGTTTTGCCATATCTTCGACCCCAAGGTCCAGAGGACGTCAATAGGTGGCTTTTTCGGCACAATAGGACTCTGCTAATGGTATCTCAGGATTGACCTTTGGTTATGCCCCAAGCGAGTCCGATCTTCCTTGGACTTGGTGGTTGGCAGCCTCTTGCCAATCAGACGACCACTCCTCATCCGCTTTGACAGGAACTCGGCGGTTTTCTCTTTGTGGCATCTGTGGCAGAGCGCCTGAAGGTTGGTCTTGTCGAAGGGGTCGCCTCCCAAAGCAATTTCCTTGATATGATCGACTTCAGATGATGGATTGATCCCGCATCTCTGGCACACCTTGTTTTCCCATAACACCTCGGCCCGAATCCGAGTCCAGAGTAACAATTTGCCGTGATATCGGGGGTCGTCCATGAATTTCCAACCACATATTCGGCTACAATAGAGCCTCCGACCTCCCGGGAGTGGTCTACCACACCACGCGCATTTCCTGTTTTCTTTAGCCCACTTCTTGCGGGCCATTCCTTGGAGCGTCCAGCCCTCATTCTGATAGGTCGGTCTACTCGTGGTCATGCCTCCTCCGCTAAGCTTTACAAACTTTGTTACCGCCCCGCGAGTCGACAGGAAGGTGGATTACGTCGGCCTCCACGGAAACGACGACTCGTCCCCCATGTGGGCGAGCGATCTGTTCCGCGATTAGTGGGAGAAGGCGAAGCCACGGTAACCCACCCCTCTGGGTGGGTGAAGGTCCCACCATTCCTACAGTGGCCAGCGAGTAACCGAGGCCTATTGGCAGCGTATTCGGGGCTACTCAATACACATCTGATGGCGCCGACACAACTCTTGGTGCCGGCGAAGAAAACATTGTACAAATTTGTACAGCGAGATTAGAGGTTCCGTACTCATTCGGGGGCGAAGCCTTGTAGTCTTCGCTGCGAACCGGTTCTCACCATCGCGGTCTCCGTCCTCTAGGTAGTCGGTGGGCCAACTAGTTGGTGATTGCTTGGAGAGCAAACCCCTAGTCTATGGAATCTGACGTATTTATCAGCCATCACTCCGGTTGTTGCATCCTGCCATTGACCCTTTCCCACGTTCCGAGTCGAGTCATAATCTTCGTGTAGGTGTCCTTCTCTTCGGGTGATAGCTTGCTTACCCATTCGAGATGCACTTTATTCTCCAAGAGGTTCTCATCGGGGTTGATGCAGGTGGCCATCACCAGCTGCCTGTAATATCTTCCCACTGTCTCGACAAGTCCACGTTTTAGCAACAGCGCAAAGGGTTGGGCTCTTTGAGGGTTAGTCAGCGATAAGTTCCCCACGTACGCCCTGACGGCTTGCTCCTGAGGCTCGGTCAGCCACTCGGTCCATGGGTCGGCCTCAGGATTCCCGCCTTCTTCGCCCTGCGAGAGGGGGGGATAGAAGGCGCTTGCCATTCTGCCAAAAGGCGTAATCATGTACGACCGTTGGTCCGAGCCTGATTTGCTGGAGGGAATGGGCTCGCCGACCTTAACCATTCCTCCCGCTTGGAACTCCCGGAGGATGTTCTTGACATAGGTGAGGATGTCGCTTGGCTCCTTACCTGAAGGATAGGCTTCGCTCTCCCGGCTCAACCATTTAGCAAGCCTGTACGGGGTGGTGGGAGCTTCTAGAACGTAGAGGTGGCCCAACAGCATTCGTGGAACCCTGAAGTTCCGGATGCCGCCTCCCTTGGCGGCGAACAGAGGTATCCGCGGTCGGGTTATGTCATGCAAAGTCGATCATCCATGATAGTATCATGGACCAGGTCCACAGTTGTTTAAACTCTGCGTTCAGCGAAAGTCATTGATGCTCATGGCACAGCAAAGCGGTACCCAAGGAATTACCTGGAGAGGTGCTGATTGGCGATTCCATCGCCACCAATTCCCTGGGAGGCCCAGCTCGACGAAACGAATCGGTAGCCCTAATCAGCTCCGGCCTTCAGCCGCCGTGCCGATGCGACACCGGGGGAGGAGGATTGATTCACGATGACTGACTCTATGGTGGATATTTCTCACTTGAAGGGGCTTGCCCGGAACTTGCCGCTAGGGAGTGCCTTCAGGGCGGTGCTGCTGGCCGAACCTGACATAATCACCTCTTCAGATTATACAATCAAGGTAAAGGTCTGGCTCGTACTTCTGGAAAAGGTCGATGGACCTGCCCACATGCTGGGACTGCAGTGGAGGGGAGTCTGAGGTTGGCTGGCCTGATGGCGCGCGTCGTCTACTACGAGTTTGACTCCGTGAACAAACGGACGAAGCACCTGGCGCTGGTCGCGAAGAAGTTAACTTATGACGAAGCCGTCGCCATGGACAACGCACTCTCGTTGAAGATTCCTCCAGAATTCCTGGCCAAGGTTAAGGATGAGCGAAGCAAAGTGCAGCCTCACTCATTGCAGTTGACACTGGATCCTGTAGAAGCAAGTGACACGGAGAGCTGTGAGGAACTGGCTGTTACCTACCCCGATCCGGAATCCGTCCAGGCAGCAGCTGACACGGACGACGAATCGCTCGCGTGAGGAGGGAATCCGTGTTGACAATAGGACACACCCGAGGGGAACCCTCAAAGCCAGCTTCCGGAGGTTTGACTGCTAAACCAACATGTCGTTCAGCTCCCCCCATCTCAACTCGTAGCAGAATGATACGAAGGAACCGGTCGGCGCGGCACCTGTCCGAAGGTGCAGACAAGGAGACGAAGGCTAATGCCGCTCGTCGCGCCCAGATAAGGCGGCGGAGGAGGGCCCTCGAAGAGCGGAGCATCGAGCTGTACGAGCGCCTTCAGGCCTGGGGGGCTAGTGAGGCAGGGAGCCTATGGGAGGACTACGTCGCTGCTGGTGGTAAGGAGGACCTCTCCGACATCGACGGGCCGATCAAGAGAATCTTGGGGAAGTCGCGATGGGACCACGACCTGCTTGCTGTGCTCTATTTCTGGCGGTGGCTCCAAGTCCATAGAGGCCTAGAGATACTGGAGGCCGAGCTCGAGGCCACTGGCGGCCCAAGCGGCCTGTCATAAATAGCCCTTCTCCCCTGCCTACGGGGAAGCGGAAGGCAAGTCCCCGGGCTGGGGCTTCACCACGCTAGTCAGCATCTTACCGGCATCCACCTTACGTTACCAACATCTGGACGCCGTATCTGTGAGCAATGCCTTCCTCCCGACCCCCAAGGAAGCTGGCCCGAACTGTCTGGCGAGTCACATCTCTTCCGCCGAACCATGGCGGCTGCCTTGGTCCGCCCGGAGGCTCGAGTTGGCCTGCGACACCAGCAGAATGGGAGTGAACAATGATTCTATTGTCAACACCCGAGCCCCAGCATTGAAGCCGGTGCACATAGGCTCCGTGTGAGTCTGTTTGGACTTGCGTGCCAGATACATCCTTTCAACACGTTCCACCCCCATATCTCGCCCGCTTCGACCAAGTGACTCCCATTAGGGAATAGGCCTTACGCGCTCCCACGCAGCAGGTGGCAGCTCGAATGCCAAGTTGATAGGTGACCTTAGTTCGTGAACCAGCTCTCCGGACTTGGCGACCCAGGAGCATGGAGTTAGAACCATTGACAACTGACGACTTACGTAAACTACACCCGGAGAACATGGTTCCGGGCCGAGCCGATGGCCCGGAGGCGCCACCAACCCGCTTCGATGGGTATCGTCCGTAAGTTGGCCCCTAGGGCGTTCCGCGCGGGAGGGTTCAGACGACGCGCCACTCACCCTCAATCATCCCTCCCCCTCGGCAGTGGCTAGACGCGTGTCCCGTCGACCCTAAGACGCCTCCGTCGGTGAATATGGTGGGGAGCTCGACCTCCAAAAGTGGATGATAGTTACGATGATAGAACGATTTGACCGCCTTGCCGGCGCTGACCACCGTGTTGGGGGCCAGCTTCCTCTTGCGGTTGTTGGTGGGCCGCTGGTCCTCCATGTACTTGATGAACTGGTCGAACTTCTCCTCGTGAGAGCGCTGGATGTCCTCTTCGTCGCTCCTCATGGTGACCTTCCTGTCCCGTATGATGTCGTCGGGGGACATGCCGAGGAAGTTGCAATAGTGGGCGAGATTCCGCCGGAACACCTTGCTCCATGTGGTCGGCGTGACCTTGAGCTTCAGCTTGAGAGCCGCCGGCGACTGCTCCATGTCGGCCTGATTGAACCGGGCGGACATCCCGCCGATTCTTCCGCTGGAGAGGCTCAGCTGCTTGGGTTCGCTCATTGAGAACCACCAATGGCTACGGTAATCATCTCAACACTCCCCATCCCTGCCCTCCCCGGTGTCCATCAGTTGAGAGTAAGTGGCTTCCGGCGTGGTCCTATCCTCGTCCCGGCAATCGACGCACGTTATGTCCATTGAGAACCACCAACCACTATACCCGTTGGCAGACACCCGAACCAGATTCCTTGCTGAGACAGCGGCTGTTGTAGCTGAAATTGATGTGTTGGCAGATGAATGCCCATGGGCACGGCGCACCTAGTCTCAATGCTTCTCTTTCTAATACGTCGCGACCGAAAGCCTCTGGGTTCCGGGCATCCTCAGGAGGCCACTCGCTCTCAACCGGTGGCTTTTGTCCCGGGCCGGCGGCCGAGCCTGTCTTTCTGTGGGTCAATGACGCTCTCATAGCATATATATTGTCGGAAACCTGCGCAAGCCTGTCCCAAGTTCACCTCATGGTCGCCGCCCGGCCGGGGAAAAAATTTTGTCGTCTTGTCGTCACAGGCTGTCAGAAACCCAGTGGTTTACGACAAAGCAATGAGACGGGCACTTTTCCTCGGCAGGCACGGCGTTTTTGTCGGCGGGCGGGGGCGGCTGGGCCTGCTATTCCAAAAGTATATGAGTACTAAGTAATGCAAAACCCCACCCCCCAGAGGGGTCCTGTCGTCATGTCGTCAATAACTAGAGAGGGGGCTGGTGCAGCACTGCAGTGCTGCACTCATTATAGAATGGTGGAGCTTGCCAGAAACCAGCGCCCGCGAATAAATATCGTCTAATATTCGTGTGTACCATGCGATTTTTATTTAGAGGCGCGATGACCGAGGATACCGTGTCTCAACATGCGTTCCTTCGCGGCCGCCGAAGGAGATGTCTGTTGAGAGACGGCGTCAGGCACATGTCTGTTGAGAGACGGCGTCAGGCACATGTCTGTTGAGAGACGGTGGCTGGCACAATAATAGTCACATTTGGCGGCGCATGGGAACCCGACTCGAGGGTGTGATTGCGAGGCGGATTTCGTTGTGAGGCGCGCCCGTCAAGGCCTAAAGGTAGTCGTACTAGTCTCAATTCGCCATCACAATCGTCAGGTGGGCGGCCTTCCTCCAGCGAGACACATCCCGTCCCTGCCATACTAGTCTCGCATGATCAAGACGTCGCCTTTGGAAGGGGAACGTCGGCATGTTGTTCCATCAGGCACTGGGATTAGATTGGCGTCTAACCCACCTTGGACTAAACGATGCCGTTTGTCTGCCATGAGACGCGGTCGAGGTCACCCGCGATCCTGGATCTCTTCTCCAAAATATGTCGCCACGAAGTCGGAATCCTCTGGCTTGGTCCACCCAGGCTTCTTCGCGCTGTCGGGCCCCCTGAAGGCGCGGAGCAGCTCGGCCAGCTCCCCCTCCTTCCCTCGCGGCGCCTCGAAACGGACGAAGCCCAGGTAGAGGTCCTCCTCTCCGGCCAGCTCGGCCTCCGATTCTACGACGACGGAGATGCCGTCCTTGTTCCTGTATGTGACATGGTTGGGCCGCTGGTGGAAGATGGTCGGAGGAGCCGGGCTCTCAACCGCCTGGAAGGCACCATTGACCTTGAATCCGGCCCATCGACTCTTGTCCACGACTGTGAGGCTGAACCTCCACCTTATGCCGTCGTCGTGGAAGTATCGCGCGCAGAAGATCGTGCGGCCGCCCCCTGTCTTCCCGGGGATGATGACCGGTGCGGGCCTCCCTACCGGATTCTGCTTAGACTTGTGGATGCGAGGATGATAACTCATATCCGACGGTGCGGTAGCGCCGACGCTATTTAAACATCGCATTCGCTTGCAATAGTATTTGTCTGCTGTGCCCCTTTACCGGTTTAGCCTTGGACCTCTTTCAGGTGCTTTCGTTGGCAGGGACGCGGAAGGTGCTGGAGGCCCTTGCCAAGAGGGGAAAGCCCACGAAGTACAAGCAGCTCGTCTTGGCGGTCGGCTTCTCCACGACGACTTCGAGATGCCTGAAGGCGATGATGGCCAACGGAATCGTGACCCGGAGGATACTGGACGAGCCCTATCGTCCGGTGGAGTACAGGCTCACGATGAAAGGGCAGAAGCTGGCCGAATTAGCAACTCAGATCGAGGAGCTCTCAAAGGGACCGCCTCAGGCCTTCTTATGAATCATCTCCGACCGTCTGCAGGAGTAGCGCCAATGGTCAGTAAGCACGACGGCACGACCTGTCCCCCCAGCAGCCGTGGCCGTCCACCAAACGTCTTGGCCAGCGGCCTAGGGTGACTGACTGTTCCCCTCACCCATCGCCCTTTTCGGCATAGCGCGGCGATGTCGCGGCGCCTTCACCTTCTCATCCCTCCACGAGAACTCGGGCATATCTAGGCCTATCTTCTGGCCCTTCACCATCATCGCCTTCCCGAAGTCGGCGTTCGTGACAATACCGACCGCATTCCCCTTCTCCCCCTTGACGAGGACGGCACCGCGCCGTTTCACCAGGTCCACCAGGTCAGCCATCTCTGTGTCCGGATCGATCAGTGGAAGCGGGCCCTTCGCCACCCGCGCCACGTCCCAGTCCTTGACGTCTTCGGTCCCTCGCAGCACGGCGTCCCGGACGTCGGCATCGCTCACGGTCGCCATGATGCCACCGCCCACAGTCAGGGGGAACTGGCTGATGCCAAGCTTCATCATCCGGCGCCAGGCCTCTTGGACGCTTAGGTTAGCGTCAAGGGTAATGACCTTGGAGGCAAGGTCAGATGCCTTGATGTCCGCTAGCCACTGGAAGGCCCGCATATCTTCCATCCCCTCGAGCGTCTCGAAGATCCTCCTGGCGGCCTCGTAGCTTGGGTTGGCGTCGGGGGAGGCCTCGATCTTCGCGATGAGAGACCGGCTGACTTCGGCCTTCTCGGCCAGCTCCTTCTGCGTGAGGCCTAGCTTCTCCCGCATGGTGGCGACTTCACTGAGGTTGGGAAGCACAGCGTCCGGATGACCCTGACGCCTAATCAGTGTTCGTATGTGAACAATTCGACCCCATGGTGTCACATTGGTGACAAGGGGCGTCGTTCATCGAGGTTGTTGGGCCGGCCCCCATCCTCCTGCGTCTCCATGGAGTTGTTCTATCCGATGTTGCCCATCGTCAGTTGACAACTGGTCGGACAGGCGTGGTGCCCCCACTACCCTCTAGACCGCCTGGGCCATGATACACTTCAGGTTTTCGAAGGTCTGCTCCATGTCGAGTCGACGGTGGGAGGAATGACCAGAGCCGTCCTCCATAATCCCGATGTATCCCTGACTCGCATCCGGGCCCGCGACTTCCCATCCTCCTCGGGGCCGGGATCGTCTTCAGCGCTCAAGGGCTGGTAGCCTTGGCCTCACATACGCTTTGGAAATCGCAGTAGCTGCAGGTCTGGTACGAAGGGGTGGGTCCGAACTCCTCCCTCATGATCCTGTCGATATCGTTCTTCAGACGAGTTTGGAAGGCCTCCATCCTGGGCTGGTCGAAGGAGATCGTCATCGGCTTGCCCTTCCCCAGAGACAGGAGGGAGGCCGTTCGAGGCATCTTCCCTAACTTCGACTGCACGGCCAGGCCGTAGAGGTGGAGCTGGAGATGCTCGTCGAGCTCCTTGAGGGAGGGAGGGTGCTTGCCGGTCTTGAAGTCGATTATCTCCATCTCTCCCGACGGCGTCTCCTCCAGCCGGTCTATCTTGCCCTTGACCCTATGGCCATCGAAGGTGAACTCGAACCTGTTCTCGGCTGCCAGGGGCTCGTTCCTGTTCTTGGCCTGCCATTCCAGGTAGTACTTGAGCATCGCTTCGGCCCGCGCCAGGTCCTCTCCCTCCTTCTTCTTTGATGGGTACGCGTGGGGGTCCCACTTGCTCTCTAGGACCTTCCTGGCCTCAGCGAGGGTGGGCCTGTCTCCCTCCATCTCCATCTCGGTCAGCTTCCGCAGGGTTTCATGGACTACGGAGCCCAGGCCGGCGCTCACGCCCTGCGCGGTCGGTATCTGCAGCACGCTGGAGAACTTGAACTTGAGGGGGCAGTCTTCGTATTCCTCCAGGGCGGAGGCGGAGAATGTGAAATCGTCGGTCACCAGCGGCTCGCTCCTCCTGTGGAGGAGCTCGGCGAGGAATGAATCATCTTCTTCCGGCTTGAGGTACTGGCCGGGGTCGAAGCCCTTGGTGTCGCCCTTCTCTTCGAAGTGCTCCAGCTTCGCGAGGTTCACCGCGTGCTGGACGACGGCCGAGTACTTCCCCTCCCTCACGGCCTTGACGGCGAGCGCCAACTGTTCCTCGCGTATCCGCTCGACGGCGGAGCCATCGGTGATGACCGGCGTCGCCACGGTCAGCTTTGGCACTTCGACGACCTGGACCAGGGAGTTGCTGCGAAAGTCGATCTCCTTGAGGAACGGCGAGGGCCCGGATTCGTTCTTGTTCTGGCCGTACCTCCTGCTGTAGGTGATGTAGAGGCTGAACATGGCCCGGGTCATGGCCACGTAGAGGAGCCGCCTCTCCTCGTCCCGGTAGAGCTCCCTCTCGTCCTTCGCCGATTTCACGCTGTGAGCTAGATCGCCCGGCACGAAGAACTTCTTCTCCCGGTACATC
>Ga0187865_1003282_pt1 | contig 13590 bp, 12 predicted proteins | sample June2016WEW_11_1_2_FD_132989 | JGI IMG/M metagenome (GOLD analysis project Ga0187865, IMG submission 132989) | Peatland microbial communities from SPRUCE experiment site at the Marcell Experimental Forest, Minnesota, USA - June2016WEW_11_100 | ecosystem: Environmental > Terrestrial > Soil >...
CCGCGGTGAGAATGGCTGTGCGCGAAGCGCCTTGGACTGTGGCGGTCTTGCCGGCGTGGCAGACCGAGATATTTCCCAGGAGTCGATCCCATGGATATCATCAAAGGCGCGCCCACCCCGGGTATGAGTTACGATCCGAACGACCCGGTCTACTGGGATTCGAAGGGGTTGGAGCAGGAGTTGCGGCGCGTCTTCGAAATCTGCAACGGGTGCCGCCTCTGCTTCAATCTCTGTCCCTCGTTCCCTGAAATGTTCAATGCTTTCGACCACCGAGTAGGTGACCACGGCAAGATAACGCCCCAGGAAACCGATCGAATCCTCGACGGCTGCTTCCAGTGCAAAATCTGTTACGTGAAGTGCCCTTACACACCGAATGACAAGCACGAATTTCAGCTCGACTTCCCGCGGCTGCTCCTGCGTGCCCATGCATTACGCCAGAAGGAGCGCGGCATCGGGCTGCGGGATCGCCTTTTGTCGCGACCGGAGATGTTGGGAAAGATGGCCAAGCTCACTCCCGGTCTGGCCAACTGGGCAAACCGTCAACCGTTGCTGCGCGCCGCGCTCCAGGTAGGGCTCGGGATCCATAAGGACAAACTCCTTCCGGAATTCCACGGTGAATTGTTTGAGGAGTGGTACCGCAAGCAACCGCCGCCCGCCGGAGACCCCACCAAAGCTGTGCTCTTCAGTACCTGCTTCGTGAACTACAACCATCCCAACTTGGGGCGGGATCTCATGGAGGTTTTTTCCCGAAATGGCATCGCGCTGGGCCTGCCGAAGCAGAACTGTTGCGGCATGCCGGCGATGGAAGCGGGTGACATCGAGCTGGCCAAGCGGCTGGCGCGGCAGAACGTCGAGGCGTTGCTTCCGTACGTGCGGGAAGGAAAGAAGGTTCTGGCGGTCAATCCCACCTGCTCGTACATGATGCGCAAAGAGTATGGCGAACTGGTGGGCACGCCGGAAGCGCGCCAAGTAGCGGCCGCCGCCATGGACCCGTGCGAGTTTTTGTTTCAACTCAAGCAAGAGGGCAAATTCAACCGCGACTTTCGGACCACCCCGGAACTCGTGGCTTACCACGTGCCCTGCCATCTGCGCGCGCAGAATATCGGATTCCGCTCCCGCGACCTCATGCGCCTGATTCCAGGAACGACAGTGAAGATGGTGGAGCAATGTTGCGGCCACGATGGGACGTGGGCGATGCGCAAGGAGTTTTTCCCCCTCTCACTGCTCAGCGGCAAGAAGGCATTTGACCAGATGCAGGCCGTCGAGGCCAAAGTGATCGCCACCGATTGCCCGCTGGCGGCAATTCAATTTCAGCAGGCGATCGGGCAGCGGCCGATTCACCCCATTCAGGTACTTGCCCGCGCCTACCGTTCCGACGGCTTCGCTAAAGCCATCAAACCACCCGAGGAGAAGACGTAGATCCATGCGACCCATCGACGTTTCGGAAATTAAACCCATTGCCGACTATGAAATCCTGCGCGCCGAGTGGCGGCCGCAAATGATGGCCCTCAAGGACCGGCGGCGCATTCGCGTCGGCGAGCACTTGATGTTCCTGTTTGAAAACCGCGACACGGTGCGCTATCAGATTCAAGAGATGATGCGCATCGAGCGCTTGCAAACCCCGCACGAGATCGCCCACGAGGTCAAGACTTACAACGAGCTTATCCCGGGCCCCCGAGAACTTTCCGCCAGCCTGTTGATTGAGTACGAAACCCCCGCGGAACGCGACATCTGGCTGCGCGCCTTGCTGGGTCTGGAGCATCACATTTGGTTCGAAGCCGGCGGCCAGCGGTCATCCGCGCGGTTTGACGACCGCCAGATCTCGACCGACCGCCTCAGCTCCGTCCAGTACATCAAGTTCCAACTGAGTCCGCAGCAAGTGGAGGCGTTTCCGCGCGGAGCCAGCATTGTTGTGGATCACCCAAAATACCCGGCCTCACAAGAACTCACCCCGGAGCAATTGCAGGAGCTGGCTGCGGACTTGGTTTAGCGCGGATAGTAAGCGGGCGCGCCCGTGGTGGCGAAGCCTGCCCTTCTCCCTGCTTGGCCTCGCTGCTGCTGGGCGCGATGCCCGCCGCGCCGCCCGAACTTTTTCCGGCCTTACGGCTTCCAGTTCTTGAACCCGAAGTCGGTCAGCAGCCACGTTTCCGCGATCGTGTTTGGCTTCGTGTCGGGCGTTAATTGGGAGGAATATCGGTTTTCAATCTTGACCAACCCTCCCACCGGGGCGTCGGGCGATAGCCAGATGGTTGAAGTGCCGTTCCAGCCCTCTTGGATCTTGGATATGTCCGCCGGGCGGCTGACCTTGCGGGCGATTTTCGTGCAGGCAAAAGATTTGCCCTTGACGGTCACATTCTCCGCCGTGGTCGAGACGATGTCGATCTTCGCCCCCTCGTTTAGCTCATTAACTGGTTCAAAGGGCTTATTAAAATATCGAATGGATCCGCCCATGCTCGACCGAGTGCCGGCGATCATGGCATAGTTGTCAATGCGCACGCCGGTCGGGTGAACCACGGAGACAATCCGCCATTGTTCCTGATCCTGAACGCTGAGCATGGGTATGGTGGCGTTCTGGATGTTCACCGTATATTTGGCCCAATCGTTGGCGGCAGCCTTGGAGAGGAGATTATTCGCCTGGCCCCATGCAAACGCGACCGGGACAACGAAAGCGAGGCAAGCAAGAAGGACTCTTTTCATTATGGCTCCCTTGTTGAAATGAGATTTTGTAGTGTGCTGATTCTTATCCTGAAATCCTGTTTGGAATCGCTGCTGGCTGGCAATGTACTCCTCACCGCCCCCGAATGCAATCTCCGGATGGCTTTCTTGGCCTTACTCCTTCCCATTCTTGAACCTCAAGTCGGTCATCCGGCGGGTGAATGGCGCGCCTGGGGTGGCTCGAACACCCGACCTACAGATTCGAAGTCTGCCGCTCTATCCATCTGAGCTACAGGCGCGATCTTGAGAACCTATGACCTAACACGCCCGGTTGGAAACTTCTCCGCATTACTCCGGTGTTTCCGGGCCGCGAGGTTTTTCCTGCCGTAAGGATTATAGCTTGTATGCTTCCCACCGTCCAAGAACATCCTCTCTGCGGAAACGGAGGTATTTCCCGATCTTGATGTTTGGGTGCGGTCAGAAGGCAGGTCTAAGACGTTAATCCAAAAACCTCATGGAGTACTTCCACGACTTTCGGGTCGTACCGACCTTTTTCCATACCTTTGCGAATTTCGCTCAGCGCGGCGCGAGCGTCCCAAGCTTTACGATAAGGGCGCCAGGACGTGAGCGCGCTGAAGGCCTCGGCCACGGAGGTGATGCGCGCGCCCAGCGGAATTGCCTCTCCCTGCAACCCTGCGGGGTAGCCACTTCCGTCCCATGCCTCATGATGGTGAAGGACAATCTCTAAGAGGCGAGGATCGTCATAACCCATTCTCCGGCAGGCGGCCACACTCTCGTGGACGTAGGTTTCCAGCAGCTTGGATTCCTGGTCGGTCAAGCTGCCCGCACCGTTCAAGATGTGATGAGGCACGGTCTCTTTGCCGAGATCCTGGAGGTATCCCGCCAAGAGAATGGTCTTCTTCATTTCTTCATGCAGTTTAAGCCGATAGGAAATGGCATAGGAAAGGAGGGCGACGACACGGCAATGACCCACGGACCCGTCCAGCGCTTCGATCCCCAGCACGGCGTCATTGGGGATCCCGATCAGGGATTCCGCTTCGCCGTACCTCGCAGCGACCGCGGGAGGTATCACCGCGGGATCCCTCCACCGGTCCTTAATCCCCTCCACTTCGTATATGGTGATCTTTTTTTGCTTGCCCTTGAGTTGAATCTTTTCGAGTTCACCCTGCTGGATACTGGCATCGGCATAAGCAAGCTTGATTTTTGCGGAGCCAGGGTCAATTGCGTGCGCGCGCTCAAAGTACCGGACCGCGGCGGTTTCATCGTGGAGTTCCAAATTGATCTTACCCAGTTCATAGAGAAGTTCCGCGGTCTCGCCTTGGCGACGGAGACTCTCTTCCAGCGAACGCAGGCGTTCCAAATGCTCGGGATTCGACGGCCCGCCGTATTCCCGGCGGCGAAGCTTGGTGGCCATTACGAGGGGCTCGACGGCCCGATAGGTCGGCTCGTCAATGTAAATCTTGCCCGGCTCACATATCTCTTCCAGCCGCTTGGCGATATTGACGCGATCGCCCAGGGCGCTGTAAGCCTGGCGCCGGGCTCCCAACATGCCCACGATCGCATCTCCTGAGGCAATTCCCACACATAGCCGCCAGCGCAGGTCGAGCGTCTCGACCATCTGCTGCATTTTGAGTCCGGCCAGAACTGCCAATAGCGCGTGCCGGTCGAAGTCCACCGGCGCGCCAAACTCCACCATTACGCCGTCACCCATGTATTTGTCGATATGCCCGCGGAACAACTCCACAATGGATTCGATCTGGCCCAGGAAGTGGTTCATATCCTCCAGCACCACTTCTGGCGGGCTCTCGGCAGAAGAGGTCGTGAAGTCGGCAAGTTCCGCGAACAGGATGCTGATTTCGCGTTTCTCGAAGCGGAGCTTTCCTTCCGTGGCCAGCTTGGCAACTACAGGGTCCATCGTGGCGTAAAGGGTTTTCTCCACTTTCTCCTTCATTTCTTCTGAGACGCGGCTCCTCTTCAGCTCCGCATAGAGCCGACGGGTATCGTGCAAACCTCGGGCAAGGTTTTCCTGGAGCGAACCGATCGCGGCGCTGGTGAGGATCAAAAATCCGCCCCACGTGGCGAGCACCAGGAGGGCGTCAAGGTGAGTGCCCGCCACGGCAAACCACTCGGGCCTGTAATAGGCGAACAACACACCGGAGAGGAGACAAAGCACAGCACCCATTACCGCGTGTCGCTTCCCCAGGAAGTAGGCTGCTGACAACACCGGCAGAAAGAAAAAGTTGAGGAAGGCGATCTTGTACGGGAGGAGATAGAAAACCGCCACGACAATTAAAGCCACGAGCAAAATAAACAGAAATTCCAGATGCCGGACGATGAAGTTCTTGAGCCGGAGTGGCCAGGTCCAGGTCAGGCCAATCGGCGCCACGGGCTCCTTTATCGACGCAATAGTAGGGCTCTCTTTTGCCATAACCTGATCCGTGCATGTTTCCGGATGGGTTTGTCTCTGGCCTGATACGATACACTCCATGGAGTTTCGATGCAATGGTTCCCACTCGACGCTAGTGGGTCAATTTGATGTTGTAGCGGCGAGTTTATCCGTCAACTGACGGACCAAATGGCGGCGTAAAGCCGCCTCTACATCAAATTGACCCACTACCCACTCGACGAAAAGAGTCCGCTGAAGGGCTGGGCTATTTGTGCAGGAAATCGCATCCGGCTTAGGGCCCGGCTGGGGTGCGATGTGCTCCGGCAAGGCCTTTCGCAAATGGTGGACGGTCGAGCGGATTCCAGGATGTTGAGTGTGATCTACAAGGGGATGGCGGGGGCTGTGGAGCGAGGGGAGTTGCTTCCCGGCGCGCTGCAACGTGCAGGACCGCCCCTGGCCATTCTCGCCTCGTTGAAAGCATTCCCACGTTTTTATCAAATCGACCGTCAGAGGGCGCCGGTTACTCTCAAACGGAGACGGCGCTTGGGCGATTTCAGGCTCGAAATGTTGGGGTGCGGTCATTTATAAACCGCAAAACATTCTATGGCGTCATTTTCTCTGATATAATCCCGAGTGCCGAATACCTTGTGCCAGGAGTCTGTCGGAGATAGATTTCGTTGTACGTAGAATCAACAACTTAGCGAGACACAAGTGTCGCTAAGTTATGGGTTCTTCGTGGAGAGACTGTTATTTCCGACACAATCCTAAGTACTGGTACCTTCGTAATATTTACATACTGTCGCCCGTACATTAGGGTGAATATCGACTACTTAGGCGAAGGGAGTCGCAATGGGCACGGGGACCCTTCAAAAGCGGAAACCCGCATAACGATTGTTTAGGGCAAAGCCTTGGTGAGCCAGGTTAAACGCTCACAAGGGGGTACTTTCCATTCGAAGTGCATTAATCAAATCCGGAATACTCACGGTTGAGGAAGTGAAGCAGTATTCCGAGCTCGCCCGAACTCAGGGTGAGCCGTTGTGGAAGATACTGCTGGCTGAAAACAAGATTACGGAGACCTGGTTAGCGGATTCGCTTTCGCAGCGCTTGCACGTTCCCTTGGCGGGGGTGGGCCCCCTCGCCATCGACGAGGAAGCGGCGCATCGGATTACGGAGAGCCTGGCCCGCCAGCACGACTGTATCCCCGTGGGGGTGAACGGGCGCCAACTGGAAGTGGCCTTCGTTGACCCTTCGAACCTCACCTCGGTGCAGGCCATCGAATTCTTTACCGGGAGTAAGGTTCGACCTCTGGTGGGGTTGCGGTCCCAGGTTCTGGAAGCGGTGGAAAAGCATTATTCCCGAGCGCAGGCTCTCGACGTTATCGATAAGGCCGCAGATCTGCCCGAAGTTCAGATCATGCCCTCGTATGACGACCTCGACCTGGACGAAGCGGCCTCGATGAAGAACTCGAAAATCCCGCCCATCATTAAGCTCGTAAACATGATCATGGCGGAAGCCCTGCGTGAGCATGCGAGCGACATCCACATTGAACCCGCCGAGCACGAAATTCACATTCGCCTGCGAGTGGACGGGGTGCTCAGGGACTTTCTGCAAACTCCCGCCTGGCTGCAATCCGGATTGAGCACGCGCTTGAAGGTACTGAGCAAGCTCGACATCGCGGAAAAGCGTGTTCCGCAGGATGGACGCTTCAAGGTGCGCTCCCGCAACCGGATCACAGATTTACGGATTTCGACGTTGCCCACCCAGTTTGGTGAAAAGATCGTGATGCGCGTCCTGGGGTCCGCGGAGGGGATTCCCCCGCCTAACCAGTTGGGAGTTCCTCCCGAGGAATTAGCGGCCGTCCTGGAGGCAGTAAAGCAGCCACAGGGCATGATCATTGTCACCGGCCCGACGGGAAGCGGTAAAACCACCACCCTGTATTCGCTCCTCAATTACAAGCGCTCCAGCGAAGTCAACATCGTGACGGTTGAGGATCCCATCGAGTATCAATTGCAGGGCGCGAGCCAAGTGCAGATTAACCCCAAAGCCGGGCTCACGTTTGCGGCATGTTTGCGCTCGATCCTGCGCCAGGACCCGGACACGATCCTGGTGGGGGAGGTTCGCGACCACGAAACCGCGGAGATCGCCTTCCATGCGGCCATGACCGGCCACCTGGTCTTGACGACGCTGCATACCAACAACTCGGTGGCGACGGTCCTGCGGTTGTTGGACCTCGGAATCGATCCCTTTCTGATTACTTCTTCCATAACCCTGGTGGTCGCTCAACGGCTGGTGCGCGTAACCTGCGACGGTTGCCGGGAGAGTTACAACCCGAACCCCCGGGTCCTGGAGCGGTTGGGTTGGGACGATCCCGAATTCAGCTTCAGCCACGGAAAAGGATGCTCGGCCTGCCACACTACGGGATTCAGAGGGAGGATAGGTATCTACGAATTGCTGCGGATGACTCCCGCGGTACGTGAAGCCATCAACGAGCGTTCTCCCGATCCGGTCATCCGCAAGGCGGCAGTACAAAGCGGCATGGTCCCGTTGGTGGAGGCAGCCCGCAACCAAATCCGGCAGGGCAAGACGACGCCCGAGGAAGTCATGCGCGTCATTCAATGGGTGGATGAAGGTCAGACTTCCTGCCCCCAATGTGGGAAACCGGTCTCCCATTCGACCAAAAAATGTCAGCACTGCGAAACCAAATCGAAGCTGGTTTGCGCCTCCTGCGGCCAGACGGTGGATCCGGCCTGGCAGGTGTGCCCACATTGCACTTCTCCCGTTCTTCTCCCGGAGCAGCAGCTTCCTGCCAAGGTGACATGGGGGAAGGGCCAACTCGGCAAACCCTGGAAGTCTTCGGGGACACTCCAGTAAGAAGGTCCTTGATCTCTCGAGACGTTATCGTAAAGGTCGCTTGGTACGCACTGCCCATCTCCCGCGCGGCAGCACCCATCGTTTTCCAGTTATCAATCTACCGTGAAAGTTTCAGTGTAGGTGAGGGTCGCACCCGTCGCGTCCTCTTGCTTCTGCACGAGCGATCCTTGCAGCCTCTGCCCCAGGCCTCCGACCACCAGAAGAACGGGTGGGGGCTGCCAACGGCCGGCAAAGTCGGCCTTGACCCGAATCCGGAAAGCACCCGGCGTGAAGGGGCGGCCTTGGTTGAGCAGCGGGCGAGTTTCGAAGCGCCCATCGGAAACGGTGACCGGGTAATCGATGGCGACCACGGTGTCATCGGCAAAGACGCGAACTTCCAACTGCGTTGCCGTAGGCAGGTTGCAGAGGCCGGTTACCCGCAAGTATCCCGCATCACTACGTTGGATCTGCAATTGAAACTGAGGTACGATCGTGCCCACCGGGTGGGAAATGTACTGCGCAATTTCCAAAGCCTCCGCCGTTGCGCCGCTCCGGCGCTCGCGCCACGCCCAGATCGAGGAGATGGCGAGGAACAGAATCAGCAAGGCAATCAACCCCATGCCCTGGCGCGAGAAGTGTTGCCGGGGAAGTCTTATGGGCCGCGGCGCAAGCGATGAGAGGTCAATGTCCTTGAGGATGGTCCAAGTGCCGTCAGCCTGCCGCTGGTAGATCATGCCCGGGGCGTTAAGAGCGAAGCCGCAGAGGCTGCACTCCGAGTGGGTTCGATGCTGAATGTGGCCGCAGGAAGGACAGGCGACTGAGCTTCCCACGGGAGAGGAATCTTGGGCCATAGGGATTGGAATTGCGACCTTTCTCCCGCCCTTGAGGGTTCGAGTTTGCTCCATTGTATCCATTCCTGCCCTACCGCACAATGCTGTTCGGCGGTCGAGGCTCCCCCGCCCGCAGGACCACTGACCCGGACCGGGGCGGGATTCTCGCTGGTCGAGACCCTCTTGGCGCAGACGATCCTAGCGTTCGCGCTCCTGGGACTGGCCATGTTGTTCCCCCTCGAGGAACGTTTAGCCACACTGACCAGTGTAACCAGCGAAACCGCCCGACTGGCTCAGAAGGAACTCGACCAGATTCGCGAGAACATCTCCGCCCCATCGGGAAGCTTTGCGGATCTGAACGGCAATACCGTGGAAGTGGGGTGCCCGGGAACGCCGGGAACAAGTTGTGGGAATCCGCTGACCGCATCGGGGCTCATCGACTTCTCGCAGGCGGCCCCGGTGGGGTTCTCAACGCAATTGGCTGATCCCGCGGGGCAACAGTACTCGATCCGATGGAACATCTCGGTGACGAACAGCTATGGAAAGAAGACCATCGTCGCAGGCAAGGCGGTGAGTCTGACCGGGGGGCTGGCGCCCGTGGTGCAGTTCCAGACCCTGACAGCGCCATAGGGACCTTGATTTATGTGGGTAAGAAAACATCAACCGGGCAAGGCATCGCGGGGGAAAGGGACTGGCTCCCTTCCCGGCGAATCAAATTTCTCGGACACAGGTGGAAGTCTCCTCGAACTTGTCCTGGTGGTTGCCTTGTTCGGAACCCTCACGGCCATGGCGCTGGCCCTGGTGCTTCAAAGCTATCAAGGTGTACAGCTCCAGGTAAGCGCGTCGACCTTGTTTGACAGCGGGACGACGGCCCTCAACCAAATGACCAGGGAACTCCGGATGGCCGGCTATCCCTCTGCCAAACTCTTCACTTCCTCTGCGGCGGCGAGTTCTCCGGGACTTGTCGCCACGCCGTTCGTTACGGTCACGGCCTACGACGTGGTCTTTCAAGCCGATGCCAATCAAGACGGCACCGTGGAACAAATCGAGTACGTCCTTGCCTCCGGCTCACAAAATCTCTACCGGAATAGTACCTTGATAAACTTGAACGGAACGCTGGCGTCATCAACGGTGACAACTCTCTTGCTGAATAACGTCCAGAACCAGATTCAAGGGACGCCCTTGTTTGCCTGGAACACCAATCCCTCCACCACTCAATCGTTCCCTCTGAATGTGCAGACCATCTACATCAACCTGGTTCTTCAGTCGAGCGGGAACGAGAGTGGTTCTCCCGCGGCGGCAACCCTGACCGCAACTTGTCCGAGGATGAATTTCTAAGCCATGCAGCACCAGACAAGAAAGGCTGAGAGCCGCATACCCGATTCCCAAGCGTCTCAGATGGACGCAGGTTGTGAGATGAACTATTCCTGGCGGACCCGTTCAGATTCTCGGGAGCGGGGAATTGCCCTGCTGCTCGCATTAATCATCATCTTCCTGCTCAGCGGCCTGGCAGTCTCGCTAGTCCTCTTAACGGATAGTCAGGTCCGTCTGGGGCAGACTGCCCAGGCGCGGGGGCGGGCGTTTTATGCTGCCTTGGCAGGGCTTGAGGAAGCCCGCGGACGGATGAAGTGCTCGGCGCCGGATACCATCACCCCTTCGCTGCCCAACTCCGTCTCCCAGGTGCTCTACATTGTGAATAGCAGCTCCTCGGATCCCGTTCAACCCACGAACGCCACGTCGCCTTACTACGACTCCGAATACTCCGCGGAATTTCCGGGAGGCTTCGCGTCTGCCAGCGTCACTACCATCAACAGCGATCAGCCGGGCATCGGGACCTCCACCGCAATCCCCTTTAAGTGGGTCCGGATTACCCTGATGACCGAATACTCAGCGCATAGGGACATCAATCAGGATGGAGTCCTCAACAGCACGACGCCGATTTATTGGAACGGGACGCATCAGACCCATTCCTCCGGCGCGGGCACGCTCGTTTTTGTCCTGACTGCCTTGGCAGTGGATTCGACCAAGGTCATGAAGATTTTGCAGACGGAGGTCGCAGGAGCAACAGGCGGGGGAGGATGCTTCACACCCCTGGCAGAGCTCGCTTCTGGGGGTTCAGCAAGCATTTCGGGTCATACGACCACTCCGGCGAATGTCATCGTCGCGGGCAACGACAATAACCCTGGAGGCGCAGGCTGTCCGCTTCCCGTCACGCCCTTGCCGGGAATCCTGGCAGGAGGCACAATATCTTCGTCCTGGGCTTCGATCAGCGGCAATCCCGCAACGAAATGGTTCGTTGCGCCCTTTCCGCAGTCGGTGGCAACGGTGATTTCGCAATACCAGCCGACCGCGACAGCGATCACTTCCGTGGACCCCGGCCACGTTACCTTCAACGGAATGAGCTACACGGCCAGCGGTACGACGCTGGGTACTCAGCCTTCCGGGGGAACTTCCGGGACCGTCCAAATCGTTTATGCCAACGAGCCACTTACCATCACCGGCAACGGCAACACGGGCTATGGGCTCCTGCTGGTCAATGGTAACCTGTCCGTAACGGGCAATCTCAACTATCAGGGAGTGATTATCGCCAACGGCGGGATCAATTTCACTCCTCCTTCCAACGGGAATATCACCTTGAGCGGCTCTGTGCTTGGAGCCGGGAGCACGGTCCTCAGTGCGCCATATGGTTCGGGCAATGCAACGATTAGCGCTCTGTATAATTCATGCGTTGTGGCCCAAGTCCTCCCCGGCTCCCCACAGATTCTCTCCTATCGCGAGCTCAGCTACTGAGCCCGGCGCTCTTGAAGAGCTCCAATAACGACAATGGCTACGCATCGCAGGGTCTCGATCAGAGGTTGAACTGGGGAGGAAAAAGACCCCTAGCCCAACTTCCAGGCTCTTCGCCGGTTTTGGCGCTGCCGGCAGGGATAAGCTAAGTGTTTTCAACACGGGTGTCACAAATCTCCAAAATAGTGACGAATGGATAGCTTCCAAAAAGAGCCTTCGTTCGGTACTTTTTCCCTTGACAGGCGTGGAGCTCACGACGGTATGGTTACGAACATGAAACCTGCTCGCGGGCAAGCCGTTAGACTGCTCAGGAGTTACCGCAGTCTCCCGTCGAACTGCTGATAGTGACGGAAAAACTTACAACTCCTTATTTTTCAATGCCATTTTTCAAAAAGTGTGGAAGTTGGGCTAAGAGCCAACTTCTTTGTGCGCCGCGAAGATTTTCCCTTCGGCGTGTAATGTCTCTGTGACCTCCGTGCTCAGAACAGCCTCAACACAGTCGCTCATGTCGCTTGGCGTCACCCCGAAGCATGAAAATGACCCCTCACCCACCCTCCTTCGTCGGGCACCCTCTCCCCAAGGGAGAGGGAGGCAAAACGTGGAGGAACCCCGCCCTCTCCCATGGGGAGAGGGTGGCGAGCGGAGCGAGACGGGTGAGGGGTCCTGTCCGGAATTTTCATGCTTCGGGGTGTCGCCAAGCGACATGAGCGACTGTGTTGAAGCTTGAAAAGCACGGAGAACACGGAGAGCCTCCTTTTGGTTGCGGCCCGGCCGCGCTGTGGTATACTTGCGCCGTTTTACGGTTGTCGGATTCGATTTGCGGTCGACGAGATCTGCGACGCCCTAACGCCGGCAGAAAACCCTGTCCCCTTGCGGTGGGGAGGGGCCCGGCGTCGGGGCGGCGTGAGGTTCGATCCAAGCGCTAACTTTAAGGAGTGCGACTATGTCTGACCGAGGGGTGTTTCTTGCTGCCTTCCTAACCTTGGTTCTTGTGGTGGCCAGTGCTTTCGCTATTCCCGAACGTTTCGTTTACGAATTGCTGACTTCGACCATCTTCGTGGTCATTGCCGTAATGGTATTCTTCGGCGATGATAAATTTCCTTACATGTTGGGCATGATTGCCCCCATCCTGTGGTTTATCTTCAGCTTGTTGAGCGGGGGGTTCCTCAGAGAGTTTGGAGTACTGCTCCGATTCCTGAGCGGCAAACCCTCTGGTCCTATTGACACACCGCTGCACGGCTTCGCCATCCTCGCGGGCCTGGTGCTGCTGATTCTTTCCGCCCGTGCCTGGCGGAAACAAGTAACCGAGAAGTTCCTGGGGAAGACTTTTGCCACCGCCATGGTCGTCGGATTGATCTGGGTCGGAATTCTTGCCGCTTGGCAACTCCGTCACTAAGGCTCTTCCCTGCTGGCGCGCGGCCGCATTAATTCTGGGGCGCTGCGCTCCCGTGCCATGGGGCAGGCGCGCCGCCAGTTCCTTCACCCGATCTTTCGCCCGTTGACCCACGCCCGCAGTTCTGAGGTTCTGAAAGGGTGGGCCATCCATCCCGGCGCTTGGAGTAAAACCCCCGCGGTCGAGTTCCCACACCGCCCGCGGGGTGGTGTGCTCCCGGTCCGCAAACTGATTGAAGGGGGCAAGTTCAGACCGATCGATGAGCTCAAGCTCCAGCCCCATCACACGACGGTCTATCTCTGCGGTCACCCTCAGATGATTGAAAACGCCAAGGGGATCTTGCGCCGGCGCGGCCTCACCAAGGAATTTATCCGCGGGGAGGTTTACTGGGCGCCTCAAAGAGAAGCAAGCTGGGTTCCGACCCTGCCCAGTAGAAGTGTTTCGCCGACTTGACCCTGTAGCACTCCGAGCCAACTGCATTGTGCGCCGCGAACATTTTTCCTTCGGCGCGTGGTGCCTCTGTGACCTCCGTGCTCAGAACAGCCTCAACACAGAGGTCACTGAGATCCTCCGTGTCCTCTGCGTTGAAGCTTGAAAAGCACGGAGAACACGGAGAGCCTCGTTTTGGTTGCGGCTCGGCCGCGCTGTACTCTTCGATTCTATACACC
>Ga0187865_1003286_pt1 | contig 13585 bp, 5 predicted proteins | sample June2016WEW_11_1_2_FD_132989 | JGI IMG/M metagenome (GOLD analysis project Ga0187865, IMG submission 132989) | Peatland microbial communities from SPRUCE experiment site at the Marcell Experimental Forest, Minnesota, USA - June2016WEW_11_100 | ecosystem: Environmental > Terrestrial > Soil >...
GCTTTCCCGAAGATTTCGTTTTCATGCACGCAGCGTAACACAGGATATGGCATTTGTCACTCTATTTTGCAGAAATCAGTAATGTACGACAACACGCCCAATTACGATAGAGAAAGCGCCGAACGCGTTGCCGGCATGATGCTGGAGTACGCGCGGAAGAAGAAACCGGACGTCCTGTTCTGCTCCAACTACAATCGCGGCCAGCTTACGTGGGGAAGAGCGCAGAATATGATCACCACGGAAGAGGGGTCGGTGCCGGGCTATTACGCAGCCGATCCAATGCCGGGGACTCGCTACATCTACAAAGCCTCTGGCCGCCCCTCGTTTGCGAAATTCGGAAGCTCCCGGGTTTCGGCGAATGGCCAGACGGGGTGGCTGGTCAACAACGCTGGTCTGGCCAGGTATTTGATGGGAGTTAGCCAAGGCTGGCGGCCGATTATTATCGAGGAGGGGGCCTGGAACGGTGCGGACCGTATGACCTCCATCCTGTCGCCGCATCAGTACAAGCTTTCCATCGCGGAAAGCGCTGCCTTCGGCTTTGGTTTCGAAGTGCAGTTCCTGGGGGCGTTTCAACGAGACCTATTCTTCCATAGGCCCGAAGCCATCCGCGGTGAAGAGGCGATTGGAAAGTACAACGGCTTCTTTGCCAAGAACGAGAACCTCTTTACCGGGCCCGAATCAGTCGCGCAGACTGCCTTGCTCTGCGACAATACCGATGGGGCGCTGGAGCTGCTGAACCATCTGGCGGGAAAGAACTTTATCTTCGATGTGCTATTCAGTCGCACGCTATCGGCGAATCAGCTTGAGCACTACCCCAGGGTGGCGCTTGCCAACACTCACCGCGTCAGCGACACAAGCCTTGCGTTGCTGCAAGCGTATGTCAAGAACGGAGGCACATTATTGATTGCAGGGCAGTCGGCAATTGAAGACGACGATGGGCAGAAACGTTTCCAGCCGGGCTTTGCCGGCCTCGTGAATACGAACTGCCAGGAGCCCGGGCAAGTGGAATGCGCTTTCAACTTGGGCAAGGGGAAAATACTCTACTTAGCGTCCGGCAGCAACGAGGCCATCTATGATGCCCTTGCGTCGAGCACTGGAAGTCAGGTGCTCTCTGTGGAAGGCCCCGGGTATGTGATTTGCAATTTGATTCATCAACCCCAACAAAATCGCCATGTCTTATATGTTCTCAATTACTCCCAGGGGCCGGTGCATGACCTTAAAGTTCGAATCCAGAGCTCGTTCAGCAACGCAGAATTGTCTTCGCCCGACAAGGTTTCAACGCAAGTAAAGGTGACACGGGAAGGGGCGGGTTTCGTAAGAGTCGCCATTCCGGAACTTGATATCTTTGATGTAGTGGTACTGCGGTAGCTTTCCAATGTCGAGTTGCTGATCTTGGGCTCAGGCCAACTGCCAGTGAGGCAAGCTACTGGCGCGGCCAGGGGGTAGCCATGGCCAGTGCTCTCGTGACCGAGGGCTTTTCCTTGGATGACGAACCCACGGCCATTTGTCGCCGCAGCGGGTCGGGGTACAAACGCGCCCTCTTGGGGCCGGTGAGCAGGATGGTCTGGTCGGATCGCAAGCCGGTCGCGGGATCGACGGGTCGCGAGAGGCAACGGCAAAAACTGCGTATTCTGTTTGGCGCGGGTGACAAAGAAGGCGCACGCTTGAGTCAACCAATAGAGGCGCGCGAAATCCAAGGAGCCGGGATCGAACAGGTAAAAGGCAGGTAGCCATGGACAGTGCCTTTCTGTCCGTGGGCTTTTCGGTGCAAGACTCGGACTCGACCGCGACGCTGTCCCCGAGCCGGGCCGCCCACACTCCCCCGCATCGTCATCGGCAGGAACGACAGCCAAGATGAGGAATCACCATTTCGCCGGAGCGCCGCCCACCCACAATCATCCGTGCTCGAAGGGCGAGCGGAGATCTCCTGCGGCGTCGAATTCGGCGGAGAAGGGCTTTTCAGCCAGACGCCAGTGCTGGGGAGAATCGATCTCATCGCGCAGCAAAGGCGAAATGGCAATGCGGTTCAGGCTGAGGGTGTTGCGGATCCAAACGCAGCGCTGGGCGTCGGGGTCGGGGCTTCCCAAGTGGGCAAGGGCAAAATCCAGCGCGGCGCGGTCCGAGGGCATGTGCATGGGCAGGCGCCCGCCCACGGGGTTCAGAGCGGTGACGGCATTGAGATAGGTCTTCTGGAGATCGATTTTCCGGTAGAAACGCTCGTGGATGATATCGGCGTTGCCCACGCCGACGGCGTTTCCACCGCTCTCGCTGGTGAGATCGCGAGCGAAGATGACGGAGATGGCAGGACCCTCGCCGGGCGCCATGCCGCGGGCTCGGCCGACCGCTTTGGTGTCCATCCCCGCGCCGCTGATGTTCTTCCCCATCTCGTCCACGATCAGGAGATCAAGACGGGGGAAAGGCAGCCGCGGCATCAACGCTCGCGCCAGCGCGATCGCGGATTCTTCCGCCGCGACAATGCCCTCCGGCAGAGCCGCGCGCACATCCGCAACGGCGTGCATTTCATTCTCGACGATCGCGACTCCGCACAGGACCTTTCCGCTCTCGAGCATTTTCGCGGAGACGGCGCGGATGGTGGGTTCAAACCCGCACTTCAGGATTTGCTTGTGGCCTTCGGTGGCGCCCTCGCGCTTGCCCAGTCCGATGGCCATCATTTTCAACAGGCCGCTTTCGATGTTGCCGATCAAATCGGAATGGGGCTTTACGCGGTTCACCACTACGATGCCGTCGGACTCCCACGCGTGGCGGTCGGCGAAGACGGGGAACCCCTGGGGCGTCGTGCCCACCCGGAGCGTTTCCGGCGACGAGCGGATTTCCGCGCCCACACCCGCCTGGGTGATGCCATAGTCGGCCAGAATCTGGCGCTGGCCCTCCGCCGTTCCTCCCCCATGACTGCCCATGGCGGGGATGATGAAGGGTTGCGCATCTTGAGCCTTCAACCAGCCACAGATGGCGCGGACAATCTCCTGCAAGCTCGAAATGCCACGGCTACCCACGGCAATCGCGAGTCGCCGGCCACGGAGTTTCTCCGCCCCGAGGCCGAGCCCGGCCAAGTGGGCCTGAACGGAAGCACGCAGATCGTCAAGCGGCGGGCGGCTCGGCGCCTTTCGCTCCAGAAAGAAGAAGCTGGATAAAGGAAGAGGTTGACTCTGGTTCATCGCCATAGCACCAACGTAACTTGCGGGGAAAGGCCTTGTCAACATGATCGGAATTTCGGTGGTGGGTCAATTTGATGATGTAGCGGCGAGTTTATCCGTCGGCTGACGGACCAAATGGCGGCGTAAAGCCGCCTCTACATCAAACTATACCACTACCGGAATTTCCCGTGGACAAATGGCGGCGCTTGATAGAGACTCGCGTTTTCTGCAAAAGGAGCAGACCATGAGACAAAGACGCCTTGATCGATTCATCTCCGTGTGGATACTGACCTTGATAGTGGGTTGCCTGTTTGACGTGCCCCGCACTTTTTCCGAAACCCTTTGGCAAATCGGCACGTTCAACTTTTCATCCGGCGAATTCAATACGGGCAAAGGAGGGCCACCGCTTTTCGGGCAGCGTTTTCCCCAGGGGGAACTGGTCTATGTGGTAGGGAAAAGCAGTCCGGACAAGGATTGGCCTGCCTATCAACCCGGATCCGCCAACGGACGCGCGGGATTTGCGCCGCATCCTTACACCATCCAGTTCGACCTTGCCGATGTACCCCGCAGTCTGGTGACGCTGAAAGTGTCCTTGCTGGTTGAAACCCCACGCACACCCCGGTTGGGCGTGGAAATCAACGGTCACCGCGCTCTGTTCTATCGCCATCCCCAACCGAACTACGTGGGAGGCGACCGGTCAATGGTGGTTAACCCCACGGCCTCTGCCGACACGATCGTGGCCGAGATCAATCCTGCTTTCCTCCTTAAGGGAACAAACAAGCTGGTTCTAACGGCGATCGACGAGCCCGCGGAGCGCGATGATTTCACCGGTAGCGGCCTTTTCTATGATGCCATCGCGCTCGAAGAGAATCCCGACGCCCGCTTTGACAAAGGTCGAGTCACCGTGGAGGTCACTCCCACCATTTTCTACGTGCGCAAGGGAGAGGGCTTGACGGAATGGGTGGACGTCCTGGTTCGCAGCAACCAGGCCTTGGCCGCCGGGCAATTGACTCTGCAACTGGGGAAGCAGACTTTCACGCAGAAATTATCGGCGGATCGCGAGTTCGGAGAGCAAGTGGCCGAATTCGCGGTCCCGGATTTTCCCCCCAACACACCCGCCGAAGTGACTGCCAGAATCGGCGGCAAGACGCAGCGCTTCCCCTTGACGGTCAGTCCCGCGAAGAAGTGGCTCTTGTACGTTGTACCTCACGAGCACCTGGATGTGGGGTACTCCGACTTCCAGGCGAAGGTCAGCGAGGTGCAGAGCCGCGCGATTGACGAAGCCATCCAGATGATTCAAACCCATCCGGAATTTCGATACAGTCCCGACGGCAATTGGTGCGCGGAGGAATTTCTGGCCGGACGCACCCCCGCTCAGCGCGCACGATTTCTGGAGCTGGTCAAGGAAAAGAAAATCTTCATTCCCGCGCAGGAGGCCAGCCTCCTCACCGGATTCGCCAGCCTGGAAGTTTTATTCCGATCCTTGTACGGCGGCTTTCAGTTCAACCAGAAGCATGGCGGGAGTTTTGATTACGCGAACATCACCGATGTGCCTTCTTATTCCTGGTCGTATGCCTCGATTCTGGCCGACGCGGGCCTGAAATACTTTGCCGCCGCGAGCGATAACGACAACGGCCCGATTCTCATCAACAGCCGGCTGAATGAGAAGTCACCCTTCTGGTGGGAGGGCCCGGACGGCGAAAAGATTCTGATGTGGTACGCGCGCAGTTACTTGCAGGTTGCCTGTTTGTTTGGATTGCCACCCTTCTTGCCGGCGGGCCGCGACTCCCTCCCCATTTTCCTGCAACCTTTTTCCCGCCCCGATTACAAGTCGGACGCGGTTCTCCTTTACGGCACGCAGGTGGAGAACACGGACCTCTATCCGCAGGTGGCGGATCTGGTGGCGAATTGGAATCAGCAGTACGCTTACCCGAAGATGCAGTTTTCCGGCTTCGCCGAAGCGATGGAGCACATCGCCGGGCAATTGGGCGACTCCATTCCCACCGTCCGCGGCGACGGCGGGCCCTTTTGGGAATTCGGCAATGCTTCCGATGCCCGTTACGTGGCGATGGAACGAGCGAACGAGCAGCGCGCCCTTTCGGCGGAGAAATTTTCGACCATCAGCACCCTGACCAATCCCGGCGTTCAACCTGATCGCACCAGGCTCGCGCATCTATGGCGCGACATGGTCTTGGTAGACGAGCACACCTGGACCGCCGACCGGAGCGTCTCCGACCCCAACATTGACGAGTCCCGAGGGCAAATCGCCGTGAAGGAGCATTTTGCCGATGACGCCCGCATGGATGTTGATTACCTTCTCCGGCGGCACCTGGCGGCCATCGCCGGTTCCATCAACGATCGCTCCGGGGCGCTGATCGTCTTCAACCCGCTCAACTGGAAGCGCAGCAGCCTGGTGGAGTACGACCTGCGCAAGGGCGCCGCACTGCTGGACCTCACGACCAAAAAGGAGGTCCCTTACGAAATCCTTTCCTCCGGCGAGCACTACCTGCGCATTCGCTTCCTGGCGGAGGACGTTCCGCCCGTTGGTTACAAGTGTTATGCCCGGATCTCGGCCGCATCCGAACCGCCACGGGCGCCGCGTTCTTCCGGTGAAGTTCTGGAGAACGCCTACTATCGCATTACGCTGGATGCATATAGTGGCGCGGTTAAAAGCATCATTGATAAGCAAATGAACGAGGAGCTCGTCAACGCTTCCAGCCCCTACCGGTTTGACCAATACCTCTACGTTACGGGCGGGGACCAATTTCCTAACCGCATCCAGGAGTTTAGTTCTGCCACGCCCATGCCGGCGCTGGATATCGATGCCGCCAACGCCGGCCGCTTGGTGTCTGTAACCAAGCAGCCTTTCGGTACCGTGGCGAAGCTGCAAAGCTCAGCCCTCAACACCCCCGGCATCGCCACCGAGATCATCCTGTTTGACGGCGAGAAGAAAATCCTTTTCACCAATCACGTGAACAAATCGCCGTTCTTCCGGAAGGAGGCCGTTTATTTTGCCTTTCCGTTCCGGGTGGAACGTCCCCATATCCGTTATGACATCCAGAATGGCTTCGTGGATCCCGTTCACGACCAGATGCCGGGAGCGGGGAAGGAGTGGTTCTCCGTACAGCAGTGGGTGGAAGCCTTTAAAGGAAACGTGAGCGTGGCCATCTTGCCTGTTGATGCGCCGCTCATAACCCTTGGAGATATTGTGCGGGGAAAGTGGCCAACGGACTTCTATCTCTGGAGGGGAGACATCTTCTCCTACGCCATGAACAACTATTACTTCACCAACTGGCCGGCAGCGCAAGGAGGCGACTTCACCTTCCGCTACGTCCTGACCAGCGGTCCCGACATGAGTCCTGAATCCTTAAGCCGGCTGGGGCGGGAGGAAACGGCCCCGCTGGAAACCGACGAGATTACTTCCCAGGACAAGGCCGTTCCCCGGCCGGAGCCCTTGCCCGCGGATCAGGCGAGCTTCCTGGAAACCGATACGTTGAATGTCGCCCTGGTTACCTGGAAGCTGGCGGAAGACGGAGATGGAATGATTCTGCGTTTCCTGGAACTGGCGGGCAAAGAAGGCACGGTCAACGTGCGAATTCCGCTGCTCAACGCCGAGTCCGCCTGGAGTTGCAACGCCATGGAGCAAAAGGGAAGCGCGTTGCCGGTGTCTCCCCACGGGTTCAGCTTTCCCATTAAAAAGTTCCAGATCGTCACCGTGCGAGTGAGGGGAACACCCGCCATGTGAATTGCCGTGGCCGGAGAGGAGCGCACCGCGGCCTTTGGAAAAGCCAACTCCCCACGGTGCAGGGTCAGCCCCAACACTGTTCACTTCGCGCGCGTTTTCAAATGGCGTTGCGCGAAGCGCCTTGGACTGCGGTAGCAGCAGCTACCGCCTTTCTTCCTCCGCCCCTTGCCCCTTTGCCGTATGAACCGAAGGCGGAAGGCGGTAGCTGCTGCTACCGCAGTCCAAGGCGGGCTTCGCCCGCAATTAGATTCCCTGATCCGTGATGACAACTAAGTGAACAGTGTTGGGGTTAGCTGGCCTGGGCTTCTTCCTTGAGAGCGACCGGCTCAATTTGCATGAGCGGGCGGCAAGATTCGCGGCGAATAAGCCGCGTAGGAAGCGTCACAACTTGCGGTTTAACGTCCAGGCGCGAGATTTGCTTCAAGAGCAACTCCGCCATTTCCTTGCCGAGTTGGTCGGTAAAGACGCGCACCGAGGTCAGGGGGGGGATGAGGGAAGAAGCCTCGATGGTGTCATTCATGCCGGTCACGCTGACATCGGTGGGAATTTTCAGGCCGTGGTCGGCCAACGCGCGGTAAGCGCCGCGTGCGATGGTGTCGTCGCCGGCAACAATCGCGGTGATCGACCGGCCCTCGCTAAGAATCGATTTAGTGGCCAGGTACCCGAGGTCTTCGGTGTTGTCAATGTTCAAGTCACGAATGAGCGGCGAAAGGCCGGCCTCTTCCATCGCCCGGCGATACCCCTCGCTGCGGCGGGCAAACCAAGCGAGCTGGCCATTGCCGATGTGCCAGATATCCCGATGCCCCAGGGACTGCAAGTAACTGGTGGCTTCCTGGGCGCCGCCAATGTCATCAAAAAACACGGCACTGTATTTATCACTGCGCCAGTTGCCCACAATGTTGTTGCCCAGGCAAACGATGGGCAGTCTCCGGTCCGTCAGTGCGTCGAGAAGGTTCTGGTAGTTCGTACCCGCGGCGATGACCCCGCGAACAACCTTGCGATTCTGGAGGAGCCGGGGAATGTGAAGCTCCTTCCAGGGAAGCTTGGGCGAGTATTGCAGAGGCAGAAACAAAACGCCAAAGTCGTTCGCGGCGCAATGGGCCTCTGCACCCACCAACACGGCAGAGTGGAAAGGATGCAGCACGGCGCGATTGCTGAGGAGGAAGGCAACGATGCGCGAATCGTTCCGGCCGTTGAGATCAAACCCTAATTTTAGGGCGGCTTTGATGACGCGCTCGTGCAGGTTCGGTCGGACTCGCTCACTCCCATTCAGGACGCGCGAGACCGTGGCATTGCTAAGGCCCGCGGCGCGGGCCACGTCCTGGATTCTTACCTTTGATCGCGGCGTTTTTTTGGTCACGTACTGCCTCTGCGGGAAAGTGGAAATTGACTACCGCGGCTTCTTGGACGCACGTCGTGGCAAGCCGCACGGCCCCATTCCTGAAGCCGTCTTGAGAATCTACGATAGGTTCTGAAAATTTTCAACACTTATTTAAGGTGGTTTTGATCTCCTTCGCGAATTCGTTGCAGGTTGTAAGAAATTCAAAGGTAGTGCGAGCGAGGGAACCTCGTCCTCCTCAAAGTGGGTTCGAAAGGGCCCCATGCGGCTCAAACCATTGCTTCCTTCTAATGAATAAGTAACTGTATTTTGAATGGCATATATCGAAATCAGGGGCGCTCGGGTCTTCAACGCACGCCCACATGTGGTAGCTAGAAACTGCCGGAGCCAGGGTTCCTTTCAATGTGAAAATGGAAATGCTTGACGGACACCAGCGGATACAATCGCCGGGCAAATAGAGCGCAAACGGGATGTATTTGCAAATCTGCAAGAAATTTTTCTTGACAATGGGATAGTGACTCAATATAAATAGTAATTATTTTTGCTGTGTTCCACCTTCCACGCCGTGGGAGTCGTTCAATGCGTCGGGGGAGGGAGAACTTGGAAAGAAGTCGTCGTCGAGGGGTCGGGTCACAAACAAGGAAAGGAGATAAATAGTGAGGACAAAAATAGGAATCCTTCTGCTCACGGTTATGGGATTGATTCTGATTTACCCGAACGCCGCGCACGGCCAAGCGGTCAACAACGCCCAGATTCACGGGACAGTAACTGATCAGACCGGCGCGGTTGTTCCTAACGCCAGCATCCAAGCTACCCACGTCGCCACAGGGAAAGTCCGGACGACGGTTACCGGTTCGTCGGGCGATTATGTCCTGACCAATCTTTCTGTGGGAGCTTACAGCATTGAAGTTAAGGCAAGTGGTTTCGAGCGTTACGTACAAACGGGTATCGTCCTGCAAGTGGGCAATAACGTTGACCTCGGCGTTACCTTGAAAGTGGGGGCGGTGTCGCAGTCGGTGGAGGTCAACGCCGGCGCCACCATGGTTCAGACCCAGGACACGTCGATTTCCGAAGTTATCGACCAGCGGAGAATAGATGACCTGCCGCTCAACGGGCGCTTGCCCACGCAACTGGTGATCCTCTCGGGCGCGGCCACCAATTTCGTTCCCAACGGCGGCGACTTGACCGGCAGCAAGAACTATTTGAATTCGGTCACCATCTCCGTGGCAGGGGGCGAGGCGAATGGCATCGAATACTTGTTGGATGGGGCTGACCATGACGACCCGTTTTCCAATGTCAATCTGCCTCTTCCTCCCCCTGACGCGCTGCAAGAGTTCAGCGTGCAGACGAACGGGCTTTCGGCCCGCTACGGCGTTCACCCTGGCGCCACCGCGAACTTTGTGACCAAAGCGGGCACGAATGCATTTCATGGAGATTTATTTGAATTCGTGCGCAACGGGCAGTTTAATGCTCGCCTGTACGGCGCCGCGGCGGAAGACACTTTACGCCGCAACCAGTTTGGCGGCACGGCGGGCGGGGCGATCAAGAAGGACAAGCTGTTCTATTTCGGCGGGTACCAGGGCACGCGCCTGCGCACCGCTCCCGGCACCACCACGAGTTATGTTCCCACCGCCGCGGCGATACAGGGAGACTTCAGCGCTTTGGAGTCTCACGCTTGCGTGGCGGCCGCGCCGGCAGGGCAATATCGCCAACTCTGGGATCCCTTCACTGGTGGCCCGAAGTTCGGCACCGGAACTAAAGCCGGAGCTGTATACAGCACCACCCCGCCTCCGCCGATTCCCCTTACCATGCTCAACCAGGCGGCACTCAATTATGTCAAATTGGTTCCGTCATCCACGGATTCGTGCGGCAAGATCCAATACGGCATCCCCACGCCTCAGAATGAAGACCAGTTTCTGGGCCGTGTGGATTGGACCATTAGTTCCAAACAGAGCTTTTATGGCCGGTATTTTGATTCGGATTTAAAGGCCCCGCCCGTTTACAACCCGGCGCCAGCGGGACTGGGTCTGCTGACCACCACCACCGCCGGCAATTGGGAACGCGTCCAAGCGATGGTGCTTGGCCACACCTGGTCGCTTTCCCCGACCACGATCAACAGCGCACACCTCTCGTGGACACGCCTACGGGACAATCGCGGGACCGATCCGGGCGTGCCGGACGTGACGTCCGTGGGAGTGATCAACCCCGATGGAACCAAGTTGCCCCAACTGTCCCCTAACTTCATTTACGTTTCGGCAAGCAATTACTTCAGTTCGGGGTGTGGAACCTGCGCGCCGGCGTTCTTTAATCGCAACACCGTCCAAGCGGCGGACGACGTCGATTGGATCCACGGCAAGCACCAGTTGGTTCTTGGGGGTGAATGGATGCGCCATCAATTGAATTCCAGCAACATCTATGATGGCAACGGCACCTTCGCCTTCAATGGGACTTACACCAATGATGCTTTGGCTGATTTGATGGTGGGTGCGCTCCAGGCCTACAACGCCAGCATGCCGACGGCGATGGGCTTCCGGCAGAACTATATTGGCCTGTACGCTCAGGATGATTACCGGGTTAATTCCCGTCTCAACGTCCACGCGGGCGTTCGCTGGGAGCCTTTCCTTCCGGAAACCGACGTATTCGGGCGGGGGAATTATTTCTCCATGGCGGGCTATTACTCCAATCAACGGAGCAGCCAATACACCTCCTCGCCAGCAGGTATGTTGTTTGTCGGCGACCCGGGAATTCCCAAAGGCTACTCCTATAGCGCGCTTGACCTCTTCGAACCGCGCGTGGGCTTTGCCTGGGACATGACGGGGAACGGCAAACAGAGCCTGCGCGGCTCCTACAGTATCTTCTACGACCTGCCGGAAACGTTTTATGCCGACCGCTTCGCCAACGCGGCTCCGTGGGGGGCCGCCACTACTCTAAATCCTGGCGCTAATGGTTGCACCGCCACCTCGGCGGGCGTTTTGGTGGGTGGATGCCAGCCGGGTTTCACTTCTCCTTATGGTTGGGGTAGTACCGCGACCACGGATCCCTACCCACTCCCCTTTCCACCTAGCAAGAACTATGTCTACCCGGCGTGGGGCAATTACATTAACTTCCAACTGGTCTCCAAGATCCCTCAGACACAGGAGTGGGGCTTGAGCTTCCAGCGCCAGTTCCCGCACAACTGGTTGTTCACAGCTTCCTACCTGGGAAGCCATACTGTTCACCTCTGGGGCTCAAACGAAGTTAACCCCTCGATTGCTAATCCTTCGGGTTTCGTCGGTACCCCCAGTACCAGCAATACGAATCAGCGCCGGGTTCTGTATTTGGCCAATTCGACAAACGGCGGCTACTGGGGGACCATCGCACAGCAGCTTCCAAGCGCCAACGCTAGTTACAATGCTTTGCTGGTGAACGTCACCCACCGGTTCAGTCAGAATTTCAGCCTGCTCTCGAATTACACGTGGTCCCATTGTCTCAGCCTGGCGGATTTCAGGGGAGAATTGACCGGGCCCCTTTTCCAGAATCCCTGGAATATCAACGCGGATTACGGCAATTGCGGCATGCATCTGCTGCACAACTTCAATACCTCCCTCGTGGCCAGCATGCCGAAATTCCAGAACAAGTGGACCAACTGGGCGGCGGGGAATTGGCAATTCTCTCCCATCATTACCGCCCGTAGCGGGCCCTGGTACTATGTGACCACCGGCACAGACGTTTCCCTGTCGGGCCTCGGCCTCGACCGGCCGAACGTGACCGGAAACCCCTATCTGTACGCCTATAACTCATCCAAGCTGAATTATGTCCAAATGTTGAACCCTGCTTCGTTTGCGGCACAAGCGGCCGGCACCTTCGGTAACGTTGGCCGAAACTCGCTGCTGGGTCCTGGCTACTTCAACGTGGACGCGGCGCTTGTCCGGTTCTTCCCCATCCACGAGCAGATGAAGGTGGAATTCCGCGTTGAGGCCTTCAACCTGTTTAACCAGACCAACATGGCGCCTCCGGGGTGGTCCGTCAATTCCACCAGCAATATATTGTCCCCGGGAAATCAGTCGATTACTTCCGGTACTTTCGGGTACAGCAATCAGGCATTTGACATGCGCATTCTGCAACTGGCTTTGAAGTTCTACTTCTAGGAGGGAAGCGATCAGCTCTCAGGGTAGTGTCCTAGTTTCGGGTGTAGCGCCGGCTTCCAGCCGGCAAAGAGCCGCCAAGATGGCGGCGCTACGTCCAAATTAGGACACTACCGCTCTCAGCGATCAGCTTCCAGCTAAGGCTTTCGCTGACGGCTGACAGATAAAACTGGTTCGAAATCATGCGTCGGGAGTGGGTCCTCCCGGCCTGAATTACCAGGCGGGAGGCGATGAGGTGGGGCAGAGCGGAAAACGTTCTGCCCCGCTTACTGTTTTAGAAGCAATCCTCCATTTCGTAATGTGCAGCGGGCTCGCGCAACACCACGGCCATCCCGACCGCCCCCTGGCCCCGTAGGCGCTAGAATAATGGTTAGCGGTGCCTGAAAGCCCGCGTAGCGGGCGGAAGGTCGTAGCCCATAGCGTGAGCTATGGGTGACGCGTTCCAGTGAAGTTCCCCGAGCCCCGGAGGGGCGAAAGAATCAGTTCTTGCGACGATCTTATGTTGACATCCCGGTCATGAAAACAGCTTTGCCGAAGGCCCCTTGGAGTGCGGTAGCAGCAGCTACCGCCTTTCTTCCTCCGCCCCTTGCACATTTGCCGTATGAATCGAAGACGGAAGGGGGTAGCTGCTGCTACCGCAGTCCAAGGCGCTCCGCGCATTTTCATCCTTGGTGGTGCGCCGCAGGTGCATGGGCGTCTGTGCGGCAAACCGAGAGAAATGTCACTGCGCCGTTACCTTTGGCCGTGATTTCTTTCGCCCCTAACGGGGCTTGGGCGCGGCGGGGGGCCGATTCTCCCACGGCTTGCGCCATGGGCTACGATCTTTCGCCCGTTACTCGGGCGGGCGGTTCGCGAACCGCCCTACGACGCGCTCGGAAATTGGCAATCGCGCGCTAACCCTTCCCAACGGTAGGAATGCGGAAAGAGAAATCAGGCATAATTTCCCTATCTTAAGCAAATTCGGCGGTCTCCCCCTCGACCCTGGCCGCTAACGTGCTAGCCTATAGAATGGAGAGCGGTGTCGGGGTGAAATCGCGCACCGTGCCAGGAGCTAGGAGTCAGGATTTAGAGGCTAGGTGCTTGCTGTCAGCTTTCGGCGGTAGGCCGTCAGCTCCAAAAGAATGGGAGATTCCAACTTTGGCCAATTGTGGCGGCTCACGAACGGGCTTTTCAAAAGATGGAAGAATTAGAAAAAACCGCGGCTCTCCATGATGTACCGGAA
>Ga0187865_1003287_pt1 | contig 13584 bp, 18 predicted proteins | sample June2016WEW_11_1_2_FD_132989 | JGI IMG/M metagenome (GOLD analysis project Ga0187865, IMG submission 132989) | Peatland microbial communities from SPRUCE experiment site at the Marcell Experimental Forest, Minnesota, USA - June2016WEW_11_100 | ecosystem: Environmental > Terrestrial > Soil >...
GATGAGTCAGTCAGAAATCCTTCGCTAACGCAGTCACAGCAACACGAGTCGCAAAAATCAAAAGGAATGAAAGAGAGGAAAGAATATGCAAGTCGTGGAACAGGCAGCAACGATGGAAAGTCTGCAGGCGCAAATGAATCAACTCCAGGCCCGGTGGAGCGAGGCATGGGAGGGCCGCAACGCGGCAGAGGCACAAATAAAAAGCGTCACTGCGCAGCACGAGGAACTACTCATCAAAGGCGACGACGCCTCGATGGCAGAAGCCGAGAAACTGGAAGCGACGCTCAAGGATCTGACACGCACGTTTCAAGCTTGTGAACTGCGCATCAAGGCGCTCAAGCCGCAAATCGCTGACGTGCAGCAGCCGCTTTTAGCCCTGCAGCAGAAGGCGGCAGAGGTTGAAAGGGTTCAGAAGACGGAAGAGTTGTCACAGGAAGCCGCAAGACTTGCCCATAACAAGATCGCGCTTTGGAGACAGGCTTGCCGGGCAGCGCACGCCGAAGCGGTCTTTCATGCGCAGACTGTGCCGGGCGCCGGCCTTTTGCCGCATGAGGTTTCGCAGGTGCGCCAAGTCGCTCTCGACGCCTTCGATCACACGGGGGAAGTGGTGTGGAACGAAAAGTGGACCCCTGCCAGCGCTTCTTTCCTGGCAGGGCTCACGATCGCGCCGATGTGCCCACCCGATTCGGCGAAGGATCTGGAAGTTTTGAAGTAACGACTTCCCCGGGCCGTCTCTCCTCTGGCGAGCTTGTTTGTTCATCGCGAGTCTCCGATGGCCCGGGCGGCTGCCACGTCTCATATAACCGTGGCCGGCGACCAGGACGGATCGGGGGTTACCCATCTTCCCCCTGATTCGCTCTGGCAACCTGCGAGGAGCTCGGCCCGTTGGCCTCGGGCTGGGCTCCTCACAGAATCGCAGAGGCAGCACCGATGAACAGCACGCAAGACTTCTGGGACATGCTGGCAGGAAAGGAACGCCCCACCGAAATTGACGGCCAGGCGCGAGCCGAGGCGCGGTGTTTCGCCCACTGTTTGCGCAGTGGAAAAATGACGCTTGCGCAGGTGTGCGAGACGATCGGCGTGAGTGAGAGCGAGGCCGCGGCATTGTCGGCGTTCGTCAAAGTGCACCCGGAGGAGGAAGTGATCATCCTGTCCGCCATCGCATTTCGCAGTCTTGTCGCGGAAAAACTCGAGGATTTGCTGCATGGAGGTTGGATTTTTCTCACGCTGATAACAGGCTAAGAACAGGCATGCGGACGGTTTTTGAGGTATGACGCGGCCCGGCGAAGGGATTCACTGGGAGCAGTGGGAGAGCAATGAAATGAAACATGGTGCCAGGTGGGAGAGCGGCGAGGCGGCTCACGCGGATCTTCTGAACGGCCTGACGCGGCGCCAGCGAACTTTCATCCTCGAAAAGCTCGTCGGCATGAACGATAAGAACGCTGCGCTGCTGGCCGGCTATTCACTCGGGGTTAGCCGCAACACGAAAGAGAAAATTTGGAAGCTGAACGTTCGAGCGGAGTTTGAGCGCCTCATGGAAGCGTTTCAGATGCAAGTGCGAATCGCGCTGCTCAAAAAACTCGAAGCAGAAAAGAGAAATGGGAAGTCACTCAGTTATTTTGGCGGATGAAATCCAAAATCGTATCCGCTGTACCCCGTCGCTGAGGTCGAAAGCAGGTATTCACCGGGACGAAGAGCATCCTTGGGTGTCACGAGGTAAGTGGTGGCATCTATCGGCGCGACTTCGATGTCGGGCATTCGATCCTTGCTGAGGCCCGATTTGAACGTGAATGCATTTCCGCCTGAGGTAGTCTGAAGCTCGCGGTGGTCTTTCTTCTCATCAAACCTGGCGATCACAATGTCGCGACTGGATGGCCCTGCAGATGTGCCGTCCGGGAACGCGTAGACCTTCACGCAGAAAACGGGCTTTCCGTTTTCGAGATGAACCGGAGCTGTCGCATCCCGGTAAGTCCATACCATTTGCGGAGTGAGGCCCGGGACAAACACTTTCGCCATGTGTTTCGTGCCCCCGCCGGTCATGTGGATCACCTGCATAGGGCTCCAGGAGCTACCATTCCACAGGTATGCTCCAGGCTGGAGCTTAGTTGCAGCGTCTTTCTGTTCTTGGGGGATTGGCAGGGCGGGAGACTGAGCAATTGCTGGGATTCCATAAACGCTAAGAGTGAGAATCAAGCCTATGAAGAGCGTCCGCATGATGGACCTCGCAAGGAAATCTGAGACCCATGCAAATCTTATCCTGCCAGGTAATTGGAAGTCCAGTAAGTGTCCTTTGGGAATGGTGCAGAAACTCTTGTTTTCGCCCCGCCCTAATCCGCAGCGACGGCCATTGCGGTTAGCGGGGCGATTCTAAGAGGGGGATTGTGCCCCGCCCTGCGCGCTGTCCGGGCAGAGATGCCTAGCTGACGGGCGATCTGGCGCCAGGAGCGGCCCTGTGCGCGCAATTTGACGATCTTCGCGGTATCCACGATCTCCCGCGGCCTTCCGAGCCTCTTTCCCTTCGCCCGCGCGTTCCTGAGCCCCGCCTTGACCCTCTCCACGATCAAGCTGCGCTCCAGCTCGGCAACACTGGCCAAGACGGTGAAGATCATCTTCCCCGTGGGCGTGCTGGTGTCCATCTGCTCACTGTAGGACACGAAGTCGATTCCCAATGCCTTGAACGTTTCCAGTGCCCTCAGTAGGTGGGAAGTCGAGCGTGCGAACCTATCGAATCGCCACACTGCTATCACGTCGAACTTGCGCTTGTGGGCATCGGCCATCATCCTGTCGAGTGCCGGCCGCTTTTCCTTTGCACCAGAAATCCCCTCGTCAATGTACTCGCCCGCCAGCGTCCAGCCGCGGCGCTCTAGGTATTCCCGGAGTTCGCGTGTCTGCATCGTCACATCCTGCCCGTGGCCGTTTGTGGAAACACGTCCATAGATTGCCGCTCGCATCACTCACCTCCATTGAGAAGCCGCTAAGCAACGTTTAATTCTTGTGCAAGATAATCCCGCACGCTTCTGCAACTTCCGTTGCGTCAGGCATGTCGAACTGCATCACGACTTCGCCGCCAAGAAATTCAGATACACCGATGACAACCTTTCGGACCTGGGGATTCGTGTTCTCTTTGTGGTACATCGCGTGACCGAAGAGCAAATTTGCGAAAATATCGTATCCGCTTCCGCACAAGGGGCAAGTAGGGTGCGAGAAAAAGATGGCCGAAAAGTCGGTGCTGCGCCCCCACTGTTCAGTTTGCAGCTTGCCATTATCCAGCCTGAACTGCGCACGAACGAACTCTCCGTCCCCGGAAACATCTGAATCCATCACGCCGCCAACATGAATGTAACCCTCTCTGAATTTTCCGTTCGTGTAACCGTGGACGCCTTTTTTCTCGTCTCTGCCGGGCAGGCAGCGAACGATCATGGTCGGATGTGGGTTATCGCCTTTTGCTGGTGGAGTGAGAAACCTTCCGTCCAGTTTGAACTGCGTATAAGTGATTTCACGCAACGGGTCAGTTCTCTCGCTCCGCTGCCATGCAGTTGGTGCCTGTGCCGCGGTTACAGTGCAGCACGCCAGGGCTATCACGAACATTCCAATTCGCAGTTTCGTTTTCACGATTCGTCTCCCTTCGCAAATCCTTTCCGCGAGCGCCGCTTTTGCCAGAGCCGATGTACTTTGATGGGCAGAAGTCCCTGAATCCGATCTCCCGCAGTGGGTGTGCTCTGCCTCGGTTTGGCCGTCTCGCCGGTCATGCCCTCCGCAACGATTTGTTGGAGCGCGTTGAACGTCCGAGCATAACACTGCGTGCACATTCCGTTGCCGACATGGATTCTCTTCCGCGTCTCGCAAAGCAGGCAGCCATAACGCTCGAAGTAGACGGTCCACTTCCGCTGTTCGGGCACCGTTTGGAGCCGCCGCAATTCATAGGCGATCTGCCGGCTGCGGAAGAAAGGCTCGAACACGAAGGCATCGCGGTCGGCCATGATCTCCGCAACCTTTTGCTGCACCAGGCGATTCAACTCCGCTTCGTTGACGCCCGTGCGCAGCATCGTGTTCGCTGAGGGAATCAGTTCGATCGAGGACGGATTATCTTTTCTCATTTCGTTCCCCTTGCCAGGCCGGATGGGCCTTTTCGAGTTCGCGGCGCAGATGGACGGTAGTGCAGTGGGTGTAAATCTGCGTTGTGGTGATGGACTCGTGCCCCAAAAGCGTTTGAATGCTTCGGAGGTCTGCCCCGCCTTCAAGCATGGCCGTCGCCATACTGTGACGCAGCATGTGCGGGTAGACACGTCCGAGGCTGGCTTTCACTCCAAGTTCGCGGAGGACGCGCCGCACCGATCGTGCATCAATGGGCGTGTTTGCGTCGAACGAGTGTGGAAGCGGCTTCCCGTGCAGATGCCGGGCAAGTGCAGCTTCCGCCTGCTCTTTCGTGGTGATCTCGTAATCCCCGAGCCGGATGCTCTTCATCGTTCGCTTGCCAGTCGCGTCCGTTTCGCGCCAGTAACCCCGCCAGACTCCGAATCGGCCGCGCGTGACACTGCCTTGCTGAGTCCGCGGGCCTTTGCCGGGCTCCTCGGAAAGGAAGAGGGCGCCAGTGATGCGGCCTTCGAGGTAATCCTCCAGAGCCGCCGCTACCGTTTTGCCAAAGAGCACAATCCGTTCTTTCTGGCCTTTGCCCAAAACTTTCAGCGAGCGATTGCTCCAATTTATGTTTTCGACGCGGGCACTGAGGACTTCGGCAATCCTGCACCCGGTTGCCCACATAAAGTCAATCAGTAGGCGGTCACGTGCAGTGTCAGCCGCAGCGAGCAACTGTTCGACCTGCGCAGCGGTCAACCAGTGCGGAAGTGTGCGGGGCACCTTGCGACGCGGCACCAGGCGCGCGGGCGAGGATTTCACGGCGCCGACCGCCTCAGCAAACTCGAAGAAAGAGCGCAGCGCGTAAAGGCGTTGCCCCATCGAGTGAGCCGACATGCCGCGCACGTCGAGGAAGTGCAAGTATTCGACAATTTCCCGACGGGTGGTATCCGCGATGCTCAAACCCAACGTGAACGCGAGAAAGTCTTTGATCGTTTCGCGGTATGACGCGATTGTGTGCGGCGAATTGTTTGCGACTTCGAGGTTGGCGAGGAAATCCACGAGGAGTTGCGTATTCTCCTCGTGGTGATCGAGCGTGCGCTCCTGGCGCAAGGCACCAGTGGGCATGTCAGCACGCCTTTCTTGCCAGGCGTCCGCGCTTCCGGGCCGCGAGTGCGATGCCCCGAGCGCAATTATCGAGGATGCGACTCAGACCGAGCGCAGCGTCGCCGGCTAAGGGCTCATTTCCGAACTCGGAAGAGTACGCCAGAAGGAAGGAAACCGCACGGGCACACCGTTCATTGTCGATTTCATCCTGTGCGAGGCTGCTCTCGGCAAATTGGAACGTGGGATCGAAGGCATCTTGCAGGGCGATCTGATTCCGATCGATCTTCAAGAGCTTCGATTTTCTTTGCGGATTGACTGCAACGGGATTACTGTTTTTGTTAGGCATGCTGCGGCCCTCCTGTGGCCGTGTTTGCTCAGGTGCGCGTCCGTGCTGATAACACGAGCGCGCACCGTTTTGCTACTTGGAAACTTTTCTCGCCTTTGCCTTCCTGCCCCGCGCGATCTTCACTGCCTTCGCAACTTCACCGGAAGTCCAGAGCCGCACATTGCCCCCGCGTTTCGGCGGCGGCTGGACTATGCCAGCAGAGATCCACGTCTGGAGAGACTGGCGCGAAATTCCCATCTGCTTTGCGGCCTGAGCCGTTGTGAAGAGTTTCTCCATGAGCGGAATATATCTCAGCTTGACAATACTGTCAAGAGGAGATATTCTTTGACTGTCGCCAGGGAACTTCCTCCAAGTGAGGCAAAAACCCCGAATGCCAGCCAGTCGCAAGTCCCACAAAAAGAAGAAGCCGAATCCCGCGCAACGCAAGAGGCAGAAACATCCGATTTTGCCTCCGCCATCGTCTGTCGAAGAAGTCAGAAGCAGTAACCTGGAAGCGAGTTTGCGCTTCATTCGCGAACATCGCGACCGAGTCAGACAAAATGCGTGGCTAGAACTGCAAAAGGAAAAGCTGCGCTTGGAAATTGCTGCGCTGAAGAGGGCCGAAAGATCCGGGAGCGTTGAAGGAAGCACTGCCGCTGCGGAACATGAGCTCAACGACCAGGAGATGCGAGGGAGGCACTGCGCTCAGGTAGTTGCCGAGGTGAAGGGAATCAGAAGTCAGTGTAGCACGCGCAGGAAAACGATCGCTGACATGGAACGTGACCATGCTAACTTTGCGGTATGGCAGCTCGTGAGAGAACTTCCGAACGAAGACCAGGAGACGTTTCGGCACCCAAACCAATGGGGCGCGGCTGCGGGATACGCACACGGGTTGCTTGCCACTTTCTACCAAAAGGCCCCCGATACGATTAAAGGCTGGATAAAGCAATACAAGCGGACTTCCAGGCCGCGAACTCCTCAGCGCTGACCCCTTTCACTCCCTTTCACCCCCAAAAAGGCCCGTTTTCACCCCAAAATCACCCCCGAAAAGCAGTGGTTAGATGGAAGTATGCGAGGTCGGATCGACTGGAAAATTCGCAGAATCGCAGATGGGAAGTCGCAGCAAATGCTCTCCTCTGAAGCCGGGATCACGTTTGACCGATACTCGGCGATCGAGCGGGGCGACGTAATTCCGCGTGCGGATGAAGTGGAACGCGTGGAGAGCGTGCTCCCGGAGTTACCGATCGAGTTCTTCGATGTGAATCTCGCCGAACTTGAGGAACGCATACAAAAGTTAGAAGCGATCTCCGATCACCGTCCTGAACCGTAGGCGTAGAAGTCTGAAGCAGCGCGCCCGAAAGCGGCTAGGGCAAAAGCCGCACCGAAGTGAAAGGCGGAGCCGTGGTCCACGTGTTTCTACCGAACCAGAAAAATAAAACGGCCGGCAGCACAGTTAGCCGGGAGCATGCAACTGAACTTGTGGAACAGGGGCTGGCATGCTGGATAAATCGTGGGACTGGCATTCGTCTGACCGACTACAGAGAAACGGTCAGGGGCGCATCCTGCATGATCGGCACCTCAGTGATTGAGGGAAACGCTGTTGGCATACGTCGATCTGTGGATCTGGTCGATGCTCTGCGGCAAGGAGAACCAGCCTTCCCTCGCGGAGTTGGCGCGTGAGCGCGGGTTTCTACAAGCGCCGACGCGGCATCCTGGAACACTTAGAGGCTGGAACGATCGGCCTGCTCGATCTGGCGATCCATGATTACCTCTGCCTGAAGATCAATGGCATACGTGGAAGTGAGTGCTCGATTCCCGCGGGCGTCTGTTTCACTTCCGCCGCGGCCATCTATGCAGTTTGCCCGAAAGAAGTCGCGGAACGCACGATCCGCCGATCCCTTGAGCACCTGGAGGCAATCGGCTGGATTAAGCGCTGGACCGTTCCCGGAAAACATGGCAATTACCCCGTTTTGGTTGCGCGAGCATCTGTCCATGACCTGTCCGGGAACGAATACCGCGTAAACGCTGACGCTACAACGGATTGGCGATTTCCTGTGTACGTCTCTGGCGAGGAAGCGGCGAGGAGCGCGCGAGGAGATGGCCGTGGCTTGTCCCCTGATAGAGAGAGGAGAGTAGAAAAGGGAGAAGAGAGAAAAAAGCAGTCTGCGGCGACGGCCAAAGCCGCGCCGCCTGTGGCCTTCCAATCCCTGCTTCTCATCGTGAATGAAACTCAAGACGCGAAGTTAGCCGACACCTACCCATGGGTGAACCGACAGCAGGAGTACAGAAAAATGGATCTTTGGCTTACAGCCAACCGGCCAGACCGAAAAGTCCGCAACCCACTCGCCTTCTGCCAGAACTGGTTCAACAAAATTCCATGCCCGACTACTCGGAGAAACGAAAGTGCAAAGCTCACAGGGAAAGAACTCCTGCAGCATAATCTTGCCGCTGCAGGATACAAAAACTAGCGGGGAATTGATTCGCGAATGGCTCGTGCGTTTCGGCATCAATTTCGAGAAGGACATTGCTCCCGTCCTACCTCTCTGGCTTGAATCGTTCGGAGGGATGGACCCGGAAACGCTCGAACCACTTTTCAGAAAAGCACTCACTACCTGCAAATTTTTCCCGAAGATCGCGGAGATCTTGGAGCCCCTCCGAAAGGTCGAAGCGGCCGCTGTGCCACAAGCCGTGGAAGAGGCATGGCGCCAGGTTTTAGAAATTCGTCGCCTGTACTGGAATCCCGATATTCCTGGCGGCCTTTCGAGACAAGTGCGGCAATTGTCCGAGCGCGTGCAGCAAGCGGCGCGAGCCGCCGGCATGTGGCGCGACTTTGAATCCGTCGAGGCGCTGCACACCTGGGCGAAAAAACGCTTCGTTGAATCTTTCATCGCGTGGGGGGAAGTCGAGCAGGATAAATTCCTGCTGCCCGATGGGGAGATCAAAAACCTTTTGGCCGAGGTCGCCCAAGTCAAGGCCCTGCCAGGTCCTTCTCACAATTGGAACGAACTCCACGCCCGCGGCTTGGAATATGCGAAGACGTTCGATGTGCAGTCAGAGCGTGCAGGGACAGCAAACGCCGCGCCGATGCGCGAGGAATCTCAGGTTGCGGACTTTGAAGGCAGGCGAACGGAACTGCAACGCCAGGCGGAAATCATTCGCGCAAAGTACGCGAATCCTCGATCTCCAGTGGAGGCGACCGGTGGTGCCTAGCTGTCCATGGTGCAGGCGTAGCGACTTTGCCAACTGGAGCGCGGCGAAGATCCACGTCAAAAATTGCCCGAAGGCGCCGCGTCCGCGATGGAAGGACCCGCGCCGGGGCAAAATCCTTGCCGACTTTCGCCCCTGTGCAGCGCAGCGCGAAGGCGTAGAGGTTGGACCTGGCCCAAAACAAATGATTCCGTGCGCAGGTGTGCGCCATGAGTAAGCCAGGCCCAAGAACGGCCGAGGTACAACTCGCCGGCCGGCGCCTGATTCTCTCGCCCCTCGATCGCGCGGAAACTACTGGCCCATTCCGTGATTTCTGCGAGGCCATGAAAGCGTCCGCAGCCAAACCAATCAGCGAGCAACCGTTCGGGGAGTTGTCAGGTGGGACGGGCTTCATTCTCCTGAGTGCGCGGACGCATCACCCCGACCTGAGATTCGAGGACGTTGCCCGTGCAACTACTTTTGAGGTCGCCAAAGCCTTAGCGATCCTCGCGATTTTGAGCATTGAACATTTGGCGAATCTCCACGGAGGCATCAATGAGTGATTCGGTGTTGGAAATTTCCGCCAAGGCCGACTTCGGGCAAATCGGCTCCGAGGCCAACGAAGCAGCAGCGAGTGTAGAGGGCGCATCTTCGCGCATCACCGCGGCCATGAATAGCGCCGGGGCAGCCCCGGAAAAGCTGGCCTTTTCAACAATGGAAGCGCAGCACGCGCTTCGCGGAATGGGCGAGGAGCTGGGTGTCAGAATGCCTCGATTCGTTTCGAGCTTCGTTTCGCACTTCGGCGGCGTAGGTCCTGCACTCGCTATGGCCTTCACTCCGATTGCGATCATCGGAGTGACGAAAGTTTTGATCGACGCAGGTAAAGAGGTCTACAACCTTTACGAAAACGTCGTCAATCTCAAAGCGGAATTTGAAGCACTGGGCGGCATTGAGAAGGCGCTCACTGCAGACATGCTCGGGCTCTCGAACTCTTTGATTCAAGGAAATGTGCGCCTGACGGAGCTTTCCTCTGGGGCGATTGCTGGCGCGCGAGCGCATGTCACAGCCCTGGGGATGCAAATCGTTGATCTCGGGAAATTGGTGGATGTCAGTGGCAAAGAGTTCAAGGACCTGGGTGTCGCGGCAAAGTCTTCGCTGCGAGAATTTCTAGTTCCGACACAAGCCGCTGATTTCGCGAACACGCTGAAAAATGTTGGCCTTGAGATCGGCAGAGTCAAAAAGCTGATGCTGAACACCGATGAGGAGAGCACCGAATTTAAAGGCTTGCAGGAATCTCTCAGTTTACTATCGGCGTTCTATAACACGCTCTCCCTCAGAGTCCAGAAATACAACCAGGACGTTGCGATAGCAAACGCCGAAGCGCAAAAAGCGATTCGGGCCGAGCAGGAAAAAACACAGAGGCAGGTTGAGCAAGCTGCTAAGGAAGCCGCCCGGGTGCAACACGAGCAGATCATTGCACTGCTCAACGAGGACGAGAAGAACGCAAAGGAAAAGACGAAACTCCTCGAAGAAGAAGTCCGCGAGAATCAAAAAGCGAACACCTTAATGGACGAAGAGGCGAAGAAGGCTGCCCTAGCAACACAGGAAGCGTGGAAAAAAGCGTGGCAGGAGATAGTCAAGGAGCAAAACAAAGCGAACAAGGAAATGGAAGAAGCGATGAAAAAGCTCCAAAAGCCCTGGGACACGATGGCGAAATCCATGCAACGCGCGATGACGCAGACCACCATGGGATTGATTGAGGGAACGATGACCGTCCAAAAAGCCTTCCTCAAGCTGGGCGACGGCATTCTGCAAATCATGGTGAACGCGCTGGCGAAGGTACTGGCGCAGCACATCGCGCACGCCATCATGGTGAATGTCATAGAGAAAAGCCAGATGGCGGCTTCCATTGCTGCGTTCCTCGGATTCCAGAGCACGAAGCTCGCAGCGGCGAAAACAGCAGAAGTCGCGCAGGGTACCACCGATGCGGGGCTTGCCGGCGCCGCTGCTTACGCCTCCGTCATGGAAGCGCTTCCGTTCCCGGTAAACATTGCCGTTGCACCTGGTGTCGCTGCCGAGGCGATAACCGCAACGATGGCGCTGGCATCGTTCGCGGTGGGGACCGACTACGTGCCGAGGACCGGACTCGCGCTGCTACACGAAGGCGAAGCAATCACCCCAGCGAGTCAGAATCGCGGTGGGGGCGGCGGCCACACGTTCAACTTCAACGTGAGCGCTGTGGACGCCCCGGGTGTGCAGGCGTTTTTCGATCAGCACGGCGAAAAAATGGCCCGAACGCTTTCGCGCCAGATGCGCAAAGGAAATCGATTCTAGGCAATGGCGACAGCGTTTCAATTCGTTGACGTGACGACGCGCTTGCAAGCCGAGTGCGAAGAGCGTAGTCTCGCGCACGAGGGGCAGCGAATCGACGAGCGAGGAGGCAATTTGGCTCGTCGTCGCTATCAGCGAGGACAGTTGTTACTCAAACGAAGAGGAGAAGAGCAATTCTGGATCGGACGATGGCGGGAAGACGTGATCGAGTGCGGCTGCATTCGTCGCGTTCGCAAAACCGAGATGCTCGGGACACTTGCGCAGTTTCGCACGAAGAAACTTGCCAGGCGCGAACTCGACCGGCGGCTCGCCAAGGTCAACGATCCCGGCTATCGGCCAAGCGTCGCGTTGACGTTCGGAGAGTTTCTGGAGCGTTGGATGCAAAAGGAACTGCTGAACTTCAAGCCGTCAACGGCCGCGACGTTTCGTTCGCAGATTCGCCTGCATCTCATTCCCCTGCTCGGAGACGCGCAGATGAGTGAGATCAACGCAGAGCGAATCCAGGGAGCAATTCAGCAAGTGGTACGCACGCGCAGTCCCAAAACCGTGCGCAACCTTCGGGCAACCCTGCAGATTGTCTGGAGGGCTGCGCAAGGCTGGGGCTACGCGACGCACAATGCTGTCGAAGGAGTGCGCGTACCGCGGCGAAGCCGATCCGAGCGCTTCTACTTTTCACTGGAGGAGACGCGGCGCATCTTGGGAGCCGTGGAGGAGCCCTACCGCACGATCTATTGGCTCGCCGCGGAAACTGGAATGCGCGCGGGAGAAATGGCGGGACTGCGTTGGTCTGACGTGGACCTGGACGCTCTGACGATACGAGTGGTGCAAAGCGCCTGGCAAGGGAAGCTGCAAACCCCGAAAACTGCCAACGCGCTGCGCACGTTCGCATTGTCGCCGCAACTCAGAAACCATCTTCGGACGTTTCGCTGCACGTGGCGTCCGAATACCAGCGATCTGTTGTTTGCCACACGCAACGGAAAGCCGGCCGACATGAACCTAGTGGTGAAGAGAAAGCTGCACCCGCTACTTGCGAAGCTCGGCATCCAGGTGCCGGCGAGAACGGGACTTCATGCTTTCCGTCACACGAACAGCAGCCTGATGGACCGATTGTCCGCACCGTTGAAGCTGAGGCAGCAACGGCTGGGGCACAGCGATCCGCGGCTGACGCTCAGCGTGTACACGCACGTGGCGAGCGAGGACGATGTGAGAGTGGCAGAGAAACTCGGGGAATTGTTGATTCCGGCTGAGATTCTGGACTCAGTTGGACCTTTGCCCGGAAAAGAGAAGGGCTTGTCTGAGGAGCAACTCAAACAAGCCCAGTGGATACAGTAGGAAAAATGGTTGCGGGGGTCAGATTTGAACTGACGACCTTCGGGTTATGAGCCCGACGAGCTACCAGGCTGCTCCACCCCGCACATTCACTATAGCGGAGCGTTGTTATTCCGTCAAATTCACATCAGACGACATATCATAGGTGCTCCGGGACACCGGACTGCGCACCTCAGGGGTTGAAACCCCTGAATTCGCGGATCTTTTCGGCACGGCTGAAGCCGTGCCCTCCCGAGAGCACTTTACGAGATGACTTCTAGCCAAGGATCGGAGGAATTCCCGTGTTTATACGACGTCATTTCATCGCAATCTGCAGTGTCGTTCTTTTCGCCGCGTGTAGCTCCGCTCAGGAGCAACCCGCGTATCGCAATACCAAACTTGCCATCGAGGATCGTGTCGCTGATTTGCTTTCGCGCATGACCCTGGAGGAAAAGATTGATCAACTCACCTGGACCTGGGGGCACAGGGATCTGGGATTCCTGGATACGACCGGCCAATTCACGCCGGAGACGGCGGCGGCCGCGTTTCGCGATTTCTACAACATCGAGAAACGCATCAGTCCTCACGATTATGCGGTTCTCCACAACGCCATGCAGCGGTATCAGATGGAGAAAACACGGCTGGGAATCCCGCGGCTCATCATGGGCGAGGCGTTGCATGGGTTCATGTCGAACGGCGCCACAAGCTTCCCGCAGGTGCTGGGCCTGGCAAGCACATGGGACACCGATTTGGTTCACCGCGTATTCACCGCAGCAGCAGACGAGATGGCCGCCACCGGGGGCAACCAAGCGTTCACGCCGGTGCTGGATCTGGCCCGCGACCCGCGCTGGGGGCGCACGGAAGAAACCTATGGCGAAGATCCTTTCCTGGTGTCACGCATGGGCGTTGCGGCGATCGGAGGTTTGCAGGGACCCACGTTCCTGATCGATCGCCATCACGTGCTAGCAACGGCGAAGCACTACGCGGCGCACGGCCAGCCGGAGGGCGGCAGAAATACTGCTCCCGCCAATTATTCGGAGCGAATCTTGCGTGAAACCTTTTTTGTGCCGTTTCAGGCGGCTGTGGAGGAAGCACGCGTTGGAAGTGTGATGGCGTCCTACAACGAAATTGACGGCATCCCTTCGCACATCAATCCGTGGCTGCTGGATACCGTTCTCCGCCAGGAATGGGGCTTTCGCGGGTATGTGACATCCGACGGAAATGGACTGCAAATGCTTTTCCAGGTCCACAAA
>Ga0187865_1003290_pt1 | contig 13572 bp, 10 predicted proteins | sample June2016WEW_11_1_2_FD_132989 | JGI IMG/M metagenome (GOLD analysis project Ga0187865, IMG submission 132989) | Peatland microbial communities from SPRUCE experiment site at the Marcell Experimental Forest, Minnesota, USA - June2016WEW_11_100 | ecosystem: Environmental > Terrestrial > Soil >...
ACGTCAGCAGGAGGATTGATTTCCTTAAGTTCGGTACGGACAATCTCAAGCCCCCAGCTCTTGGTCTCCGTGGAAAGGTTATTATACAGTGCGCTATTGATTTTGCCGCGCTCGCTGTTGGCATCTTTTAATGTCATAGTACCGATGATGTTTCTTAGTGTTGTTCGCGCCAGAGCCACGATCTGCAGCATATAGTTGAACACATTATACTGGGATGCTTTGACATCCTCTTCATCAGAACGTACTTTAAAGTAAACCTGGGCATCAACCTGGGCATTCAGACTATCGCTGGTGATAATCTCTTGCAGTCCGGCATCGATCATATTTTCTGTAATATTTACGCGAACCAGGTGCTCGATAAACGGGATCAGAAAGACAATACCCGGGTTAGCAAAACGGTTGTATCTGCCAAGCCGTTCGATTAAACCTCGACTGGTCGGCCTGACCGTACGAATGGATTTTCCTAGCAGCCAGATAACAAGGATTACAGCAAGGACTATGATAAAGATAGCGGTACCTGACATGGTAAACACCCTCCTATTGAAGTATTTCTTTGGTCTCTATTGATCGCTGGTCATCAGGATTTCCATTTTGGCATCCTGAACCCCAGCAGTATACACCCACCGGCTCGTGCGCAACCGCAATTCTATACGCGCGGCGAAAAGATTAGAATTCAGGCGACAGTAATTTGGAAACCGTGCGGTATTAGTCTGGAATTGATCGAGTAGGGACACAGCTACCGCGGTGCGCCAAGGTGGGTTCAGATGCGGCGCTAGCTACCCTTGGGCCGGTGCGGAGCGGTCGGCAACTGTTGCGGGGATGTGATACCCGCTTGCGTGGGCGTTCTGAATAACCCCTGCGAGCCAGCGGCATGTTTCCGACTCTCCGATCAGCGTCACGTTCACCCGCCCGCTAGGGCTGCCTTGCGCGCCTGGAGCGAGTCCTGGACCCGAAAGGTCCCGCTCGCTTTCCCCGCCGCCTCCGCCCTCATAGCGCTCCGCCCGCCCGCCGTACCGTTCGCCGCCGTATTCGCCGCCGCCTCCGATGCCGCCGCCTGCGGTCGCTGGATGGCCGCTCTTGCCGGCGACCTTCAGCATATCGATACCGGCCCCGATCTCACCCAGGCCGCGCGTTATCAGCGCGGGATTAGGCGGAAACATGCCGCGAAAGAAGTCGAACGTCCCCTCGGCCAGGTAGAAGCCGCCCTCGACTTCCGCCTCTGCTTTGCGCCCGGCGATCGCGCCCACGAAGGTGGCGATCTCGCTGGCGCTTGTCTGCATCTTGGCTTCCGCGCGTTCCAGGTCGGCCTGATGCGCTTGCTCCTCGGCCTGCTGCTGCTCGTGGAGCTGCTTCAAGTAATTCGCGTTCGCCTGGCTCATGGCGGTGTAGGCGGCGACGGCCGCGTTCCCCATGGCCTTGTAATCGCTTGTGAGCCTGGCGATGGCCTGCGCCTGCGCCTCGGCGTCCTGGATGGCCTTCACAGCGTCGTTGTGCTGCTCTTCGATGCGCTGCCGGGCTTCCGCCCTGCCCCGCAGCATCGACCTTTCCTGTTCGTTCCCGACGCGTTCGATGTCCGTGATCTGCCGGGCGGCTTCCCTGCCCAGTTCCTCGGCGTTTCGGGCCTCTTCGGCGTGTTCCCTGCGTAACTGTTCGGTCAAGCGCTCAATAGCTTTTGCCTCGCGCTCCTTGGCTTCCTCCATCCGGCGAGCTGCCTCGACTGCTTCCCGGCCCACGCGGTCTTGCAGCGCCATCTCGCGTTTCAGAGCCTCTTCGCTGGCATGGAAAGCTCGCTGATTCGCCTCATACCTCTTCATGGCGGCTTGGTACGCTGCATCCGCCGCCCGTTTGGCAACCTTCCCCGCCTCGTTGTCTTCCTTGGTCTGCACCTCCGCCATGTGTCTGTGCGCCTCGAATTGGAGCTGCCCCAACTCGGCGATTTTCTTATCCACATCTTCCAGTTTGTAGAGCCCTTGAGCGTTCGCCTCGGTGATAGTTGGCGCGACTTTGGCAATGGCCTCGGTCAGCTCGGTCCCCATCTTGCCCACCAGCGACTTGTAGGCATCATGGAATCGTTCGAGCTGCGCCGCGTGCGCGTTAATCTGCGCGATGTCGAAAGCTCCAGCTAGCGAAGTCTTAAAGTGAGTGAGCATCTCGGACGCTTCTTGACCGGCGTGCTTGAAAGCTGCGGTTGCGGCGACATCGAGGTCCTTGATGGTCTGATCGCCGTGGGTATAAATTTGAAAGAACTGTTCGTTGACGACCTTGCCCCACTCATACGCTTTTTCGACCGCGAATATCCCGAGCAGCCCCGTGCCCAGGCCCGCGATCTCTGGCAGCATCTTTGCTATAGCGCTGGAAACAGCTCGCGGGAGCCCGATGCCGAACTCCTGACCCAAAAGCCTTACGCTTTGGACATTAGAGAGAAGTGCGTTGTCGAGCGGTTTTGTGCCTGCCGCCGCCCTCTTGAGCGAATCGCCAGAGGACTTCTCGAATCTGTCTATGGCTTCTTGCGCCTTCGATGGGTCCGCATTTATCTCCAGCAGAAGGCCCAAAATGTTTTGTGTGCCCATGTGTTCTCTCTCGTACCTGAGCTAAAAAACGCGGCTGCCCCCCGGAGACGGGGAATGAAGGCCCGGCGGGGAATGACTACCCGCTGAAGGGGCAGCCGCCAGCGATCGACCAACCGCACGTATCTCTTTCAGGGAGGCCATCAGGCGCGCTGAGCGCCGATTAACCAGGAAACCGAGGCTCAGAGGCCATGGCACGGGGGAAGTTGAAAGACCCGGACAGCCTCCCTGAAAGGCACGCCTACGGCGGACCAGTTTCTGCGCCTGAGGTAGTGACAACCTGCCACGCCTGGCGCTCGCCGACGATCTCCATGATCTCACCTCGGTATTTAACCCTGATCTTCAGAGTGTCTTCAAACGGCGCGTTTTCCTGGAGCGAATCAGGCGGCCTATGCATCGTCCTGCGTGCGCCGTTGTTGTTGAACCATTTCCTGTCTTGCGCATCCCGTTCAGCATCCATCCAGAACATGGTCTCTTGGATCGAAAGTCCTTTCTCTCTGGCGGTTTTGGCTGCCGCCTCGTAATCCTCAACCGTCATAACCCTTGGCCTCTGACAGCGCCAGGGGGCCTCGTGCGTTCCCGCGAAATAGTCAGCGCAGAGCAGGTCTCTCGCCTCTTCTTCAGTCAGGAGGATCGTTTCGCCGAAATGGTAAAGCCCATTGTCGAAGAGAGTCTCGCCCACAAGCAGATTCTCAACCCGCACCACGAAGGGCTGCGCGCTCTTTTGCTTGCCCAGGAAGTGGCCGCACCACTTTTCGCTTTGACTCAGGGTCTCCTCGGGAAGTGAATCGAGGAGCTTCTCAAAGCGCCTTGTGTCCAAGCCGTCATCCGGGAGGCTGAGTTCAAGGGCAGCGGCGGGCTCTGCCATCGCAGCCGTCAATCCATTTCGCTCCCGCAATGCCTCGCGAAGCTCTTTGAGGAGTTGGTCCGTCTGCCGATCCTTCGCGAGCCGTTTGTTGAGGATCCCTGCGAATTGCTCCTGGTGATGTTGTCGCGTTGCGCGCTGTTCGGGACTCGGGCTCAGCTTTTCGATTTCAGCCTCGATGGATGCGCGTTGAGCTTGACACGCCTTGATAAGGTCCCGCTGGCTGGAGGCATCCCGCATCGCGTCATCGAGCTGCGGACGCATCGCTTCATGCCCTTCAAGGGTAACCATTTTCGTCAGACGTTCTACGCGGTCTCCAGCTTCACGAGCGCGCCTTCCTGTAATTACCTCCGCCGTGTTGGTCTTCTTTATAGCCTTGAGCAGGTCGCACTCCGCAAGTATCGAGGCTCGGCTCCGCATCCTGTGCGCTTCGTTGGGTTGTCCTTTGGTTTGTTCGTCCATCTCTCCTTCACCTTCCTTGTTCGGCCCGGATTAGACGATGGTTGTAATCCCCTCGGACCATTCCTGAAACAGATGGGGGTTAGCCTTGGTGACCTCACAGAGCGCGACAGCCAGTGAGCAGTTGTGCTCCCTGGCGTAGGCATTCATTTCGGCGGCTAGTTCGAATGAAGCGCCTTCTCCTGATGGGCTTCCCTGCACCGGCATGGCATCCGCGCAGTATTCTTGCCATAGGCCAGGGTTCTCCTTAGCGAGCTCTGTGAGCGCCTGGCCCAGTGGGCAGCCGTGTTCCTGCGCGAACTCTCTCACCCCGTCAGTGAAAATTTTCTTGATGGCTTCGCCTCTAGTTCGGCCCGAGTAAGATTTGGGTTGCATCGGACGATTGACCTCTCCAAAAAATTGTTCAAATCTTGCAGAGAATAGCGAATCGCGCCGCCTACTTTAATGAAATTTGGCCCGCTGCGGTGCGATGATGTGCGCCACCATTTCAAAGTCGCGGGGGCGATGGCGAGGAGCTGCGCCGCCTGCTCCGTGGTCAACAGTGGGCACCCCCCAATGATGCTCACCATAGGTCGAGTGTGCCCAAGGTCGCGTTTTACCCTCATCTGCTCTTTGTTCCCACTCTCCGGTGACTCAGACGCTTTGAAACCGTCGCTGCCGCTATATCAAGGTACTGAGCTGCCTTCTTCTGGGTCCCGACCCTGGCGACCACAGCCGATATCCACATGTCCAACACTTCAGCCGCTGGCGTGCCGATAGGCAGACTCAGAGTGATGTTCTCAACAAGCGGCTTCTCACGGCCTTTGGAATACCTCATTTGGCCTCATTTCTGCCGGGATGACACCCTGTGCCAGCCCACCACAAGGCCCACGATCTGATACCCAGCGTCCAGACGGATTTCCCTTCGGGCCTGGGGCGTGGCCTTCCTGTAAAGCTCCTCCGCTTCGGCCTGCACGCCCGCGCGCTTCGCGCTAATGGGCATATTCCCACGCCACGTTCCTATGTCGAGCGCCTCATCCCAGGATGCCGTAGTCCAGAGTTGTAAGCGCGCCGTGAATACTAGGCCGTGATGGCTCATGAGACCGAGTTGCCCGATAATGTAGTGCGGGCCGGGCTGGAGGTCGGTATGAACGAGAACGAGGCGACTCCAGAATGGTGAGAGGTCAACGGCATCGCTCCTGGAGATATCCAAGAGGATAATATCCCCCATTTCCAAAGGAGAAAACGTCTGCGGCCCGACCTCTATGGATTCGGTACTTAGATCGCCCTGTGAGTTCGGAGGAAATTCCGAGATAACATCGGGCCCAGCGAAATCGTCGTTGACCACGATATATCTCATTGAGGTCGGATCGGGAGCGAGGCTTGCGGCTAGCTGAAGGGCGGCAACCTGCTCTTGGTTTCCCCGAACATCCTGTCGGAGAGGTCGAATCGAAACCATATCCCCTTCCTTAGCATGTACTACTCCATCCTTCACCAACTTGTTGGCGGCCGAAACAATGACTTCTCGACTGAGACCAGCCTTTTGAAGAAAGAACGCCTGGTCTTCGGGGAGGGAAGCGAGCATGGCAAGACGGAAATATATATCGGCGGAGGGAAGTCGGTCCTTATCGTCCCTCTCCCATGCGGACACCGCTCCCTGGCTTACGCCTAATCGCTTTCCAAACTCGGCCTGGTACGTCTCCCCGCGAATGCGCCTGATCCGTTCTCCCAGCGTCTCGCCTTTTGGTTTCATGAAATTCCTCTTGACATGAGTATTGTAGTGTGCCACCATACTGCTTACGCAATGTCTATTTTCGGGACAACTCGGGACCGTTTTGCAGATGATCTGGACATCCTTCTCCGCAAGTCATTGAAGCGCGCCATGCTCTCCCGCGATGTCAACGAAGAAACGCTCGCCGCAGAGCTAACCAAACGGTTGGGCCGCCCCGTCACCGCAGCCTTGGTGAACGCATGGAAGGCCGAGACAAAGCACAGGTGGCATCTTCCGGCGAACCTAGTGCCCCTCATCTGCGAAATCCTTGAAGACGATAGCATACAACGTCTCCTCCTGAGTGAAAAGCTAAAGCAGTCCCTCGAACTTGGCGAATCAACGCCCCGGATAGTCTCATTGCTCCGAACTGTGCTACCCGAGGCGACGGAGAGAAAGAAAGGCGAAAAACGCCAGAAGAAGGCATAGCAGCATGGACACTGTTCGACATCTCGGAGTGAAAGAAATTGCGCAGTTTGAGGGTATCAATCCCAAGGCACTCTTGCGGCGATTGGAACGCAAGCGCGTTATCCTACTGCCTGACCCCGAGGATACCCGCAGAAAGTTGGTTCCCGTTTCCGTGATGAGCCCTGCCGCGTACCAGGCATGGGTCAGAGCTGAGACTTGCGCCGTGCTTCAGAGTGTGAACGCCCAGGCCGACGCGGCGTCCGCCGAATCAGCGCCGCTTCTGCCCTTCGCTTCGCCTTCGCAGACGGAGCGCAGACTGCTTAAGGCAGCCCCGCCTGCCGTCCCTGCGCGCCACCAGCCCTATATTGACCGGTGGGCCATGATCGTGGGCGACTGCACCAACGGCACATGGCGGAAATACCAGGGCCAGTGCTTAGGGGAAATCCCGATTCAGAGCCGCCAGGACTTCATCCGCGCCAAAGCAAAAGAGCAGGGTATCGGCGCTTCGACTATTCACCAAAAGCTGAAGGTGTTGAAAGAGGTTAACCACAACCCTAGTGTTCCGGCCAACCAAAAGATGACGGAATTTTGGCGGCGCATCCTTCCCAAGAATCGCCCCGGTCGGAGCGGTCATTCCTTCTTTGCCGACCCTGAAAACGCATGGATGCGGGAGAAGCTGCTCAGTCTCTACCTCACGGAAGCCAAGCATTCACTGAAGCACGCCTACAGACTCTTACTCGCTGAAATCGAGGCCAAACAGCGGGCGTGGGGCGCAGGGCACATCTATCAGCGTCCCACACTCCATCAATGCCGCACGGTACTTAAAGGTGTGGACTCTCCAACCTTGGTATTCGCCCGCGAAGGTGAAGAGGCTTATCGGAATCGCTGCGAAGTGAGCCTATCGCGCAATCCTGACAGCCTGCGGGCCGATGATCTGTGGGTGACAGACCAGCGTCTTGCGAACGTGATCTTGCAGGACCGTGGTCACCAACTTGGGCGAATCTGGAAAGTCAACGACCTTGACGTGGCTTCTTTCCGGTGGCTCGGCTGCGCCTTCGGGCCGGTCCTCGATTCGGACATGGTAATGACGGCGCACACCCGAGCGATTGCGAAAGACGGTCATCTGCCCGGAGCCATACACCACGACCAAGGGTTGGAATTCAAGTGTAGAGCCTTCAATGGGAGCTTCCGTGTTATCTCTCGACAGGCCCTCTATCGTGAGGCAACAGGATTTTGGGAGCGCCTGGGAGTGACGCCTGTGGGAGCCATCGGAGGCAACCCCCAAAGCAAGACCATCGAGCGCTGGCACGCCGAAGTAGACAGGTTCGATAAGCGCTTTCTCACATGGTGCGGTGGTGACACCGATGAACGCCCTGAAGGACTCGGCGCCGTCATTGCGCAGCACAGAGCCTACTGGTTTCGCGCCGAAGGCAAAGACCCCGGAATTCCGACCATCGAGGAGTACATAGTCCAGTTTGTCGATTGGTGCGAAAAGGAGTGGAACGCCAAGCATCACGGCAAAGGAAAATACCTGTGCGGCATGACTCCCGATGAAGCTTACTACGCTAAACGGAGGCCGGAAGGGTTCCATTTGATCTCGCTTGAACAGCTAGAAGAAAAAAGCGCCGAACACCGCATGGTTACAGTACGGCGCGGGGGTCAAGTCAATCTCACGTTTTGGGGTGTCCAGGTTGAATATATCGCCCCGGAGCTTTTCCAGTTCGCAGGCGCGCAACCCCCTGTCGAAGTCGAGGTTATCATCAGTCGGCGCGATTTCAGCGTGGTTACTGTTTTGTATCCAGTTACAGGCGGTCGAGAATCCTGCATTGCGGAAATCAAGAGTCAAATGGATTGGCTGCCCAAGGGGGAAGAGGCCCGCGAGAAGTTGCGCGCCGCCATGCGCGCAAAGAATCATGCCAAGCGCGCCGTGAGGGAAGGAATCAAGGCCCACCAGCAGTTGGCCGACGCTGATAACCCGATGGCCTTGCTGGAAATTCAGCAGGGATTACCGCTTAACGAGAAGCTGGCCGGACAGAAAACCTTCGGAACGCCAACCCCGCCGCTCGGCCACCCGGAGATGGGCAGCGTGGAATACACGATGACGCGGCGCAGCAGAACTGCCAGCGCCGCGGCTGAGCGATTCATGCAAGAGGAGCGGCAATGATGGGAGTCACCCGCGAGCAGGTCCGCAAAGACCTGCGCGTGTACATGTCGCGCACGGGACTAGATTTGCACCGCATCGCAGATGAGACGGGCTTCGCCCATCGCTCGCTAATTCAGTTTGCATCCGGCGCAAGCTACGGCGACGGAGACGGAGCCGACACGGCTGCCAGGCTCAAAAATTTCATGGACGCGCGTCCTTGGCAGCCGCCCGATCTTCCCGGTCGCCTCTACGAGACGGCAGCAACACGCGAAATGGACGACCTGATTGCTTATTGCCACAGGGGAAGATGGGCAACACTCTACGGCCCTGCGGGCGGCCAGAAAAGCTTTCTGCTCGAATATCGCGCGGCGGAAGCTGCGCGGGAGCCTGAGCCGCGCCTCGTCTGGATTCCCCTTCCTGGCCGCATGACACCCGCCGCGATCTTGCGGAAAATCTCGATGGCGGTTTCCGCGCCTTACGGCCAGAGTGCCGATGCCCTGCGCGAGAGCATCATCTATACAGTCAGGGCTCGCCGCTCGCCGCTGGTCCTGGCCCTCGATGAAATGGATTTGATCGAGAGGGACGTGGACACGCTCGAAACAGTGCGACGGTTAGGTGACTTGCTGCGCGGAAAACTGGGGCTTATAGTGGCGGGGAATGAGCAGATTATCAGCCTCTTCAAGCCGCGCCAGGGGCGCTATTTCGAGCAATGGCGCTCCCGCATCGAGCAGCGGGAGTTGCGCGTGTTGGGGCCGACGCGCGAGGAAGCGCGCCGCATGATGATGGCGGAGCTGGGTGAGGCCAAGGATGCCCAGGTCAGCGGCCTGCTCGATGACTGCACGGTGACTGACCCGGTGAGCCGCAAGAAGTACATCAGCGCGCGGCGGATGTTTTTCTCCATCGACAATATTCGCGACCTGCGCGAAAAACGGAAGATGAACTAGTGAGAGAGGCTATCGCCATTTTGATTTTTGTTTTCGTAAGCAGGACCGGGAGTGGCACAGACCAACCCCCGGCCCCTATCTCCAAAGGAGGAGAATTCTCCCATGAAGAATAAATCCAGAGTACCAAGAAGGGCCATCGTAAAGAAAGGTCGTCCTCTGCCGGATGCGCCGCTCACGGCAGATGAACTGATTGACCTCTATGAGCGGTCCTACAACGCCAGTGTGAAGTTGCTGGGTAACATCACTGGCAAAGTCATCCCAGTGCTCCTGTTTTTGGAAAAGGCAATGCTAGAAGGTACCGACGAGACTCTGCTTGTGCGCCTGAAAGACCGGGACGTTGACTATTGCACTGCCAGTGATGGGATAGCAGAGATCATCGGAATGCTCCCTGCGCTCCTCTTCGAAGCCTGGAATCCAATCGACCTGGATTCTGTTAAGGTTCATCCCGCAGTGGAGAGATACAGGAAGGCTCACCCGAAGGTTATTTCCGCCTGATCTGCACACCTGGGGCGGGTTTCGGCCCGCCCCGCTTTTTTCACACGCTCCATTCGCATACCTTTTCATCCACCGTGCCAGTATCCATTGTGGTGCTCTTTTCAGATGCTCTTTTCACATGCTCTATTCCCATGCCTTTTCTAAATGCCGTGTCAGCATCCTTTGTGGTGCTCTTTTCGGGTGATGTTTTCGCGTGCTTTTATTTAAGTCGCCAAAATCGTGTCGCCGAATTGTCGCAGATTTTTTCGCCAAATTCTAACCTGTCGCCGAATTATCCCTATCATAATCAAGTGTTTAGCTCAAATAATGGCGCTTGTCGCCGATTCCCGCCAGCGCTCGGCCCGCTTCCGCCCGTAAGTTGTTGATTCTACATGATGGCCCTTAAGAAACTCGGCGACATCCTCCTATTTTTCTAAACTATTACCACTCCGCCGCCTGCCGCCCCGCCGTACAATCAGCGACTTACAAGCCACCCCAAGCCTCTCCAACTCCCAACAACTACCCCTTCTTATAAATTCCGCACCCCAGGCGCCGGGGCCAACCGCGCTGGGCCACACTGCCCATCAGACGGAACGCTCGGCCGGCTGCCGTGTCTCGATGGAGAACGGCTCACTCGGCTGCGGCTTCAATTTCATCTCCAACGCCTGGGCGATCAGGTGCAGAATGGGTCTTCGATTGCGGATGAGAAGCCGGACCCACTCCCGCTTCTTCATTTGGGGGAAATAGATTCCACGGAACGCCAGACGGCCGAGCAAGTGGATGAGGCGATCCGCAAAACTCTTCGACTCCAACCACCCTACGGCGGATGCATTCGTCGCTGGATTATAGGACGACTCCCAAGCCTGTCTTACCTCTTCCTCGGCTTGCTCTGCAGAAATCCCCAGGGGCGAGAAGTCCATCGTGAAAGGCTTGAACTCCAACCAATGTCTTGGGCGCGTTAAGCGTCCCGTCGCCCCAAGCTTGTCATAAAGGGGTGTTGCGGGGTAAGGCGTCAGCAGCCCGAACACGGGTAGCCCCGGAGGCCAGGAACGAATCACCTCGAGAGTCCGCTGGGCCACACCGGGGCGGTCACTGTCCATCCCGAAAATAAAGGAAGTTATTGCAAAAAGGCCGTGCCGGGCGAGACACTCCAGAATCGCCTTATATTCCGCCGGCTTATTAAAGCCTTTTCTCACGCTCTTGAGGTTGTCGGGGTTAATGGACTCGAGGCCAATGAAAATCCATTTGCCTCCGCTTTCTGCGATTAATGAGACCAACTCTTCGTCCCGCAGCAGATTCATGCTGATTTGCGCCACCCAGGGAACTTTTGCATCGCGCACGATAATTTCCCGCAACAGCGACTTGGTGCGCTTGGGATTGATGGCGAAGTTGTCGTCGATGAAGAAGACCGCGATCTTTCCCTTCTGACGCTTCTCCAGCGCTTTCAACATCAAGAGTTCGTTGACAACGCTTTCATTCGAACGAAAGCGGATGGAATCACCAAAGAACCCCGTCACCGTGCAGAACTCACAACCGTAAGGGCAGCCACGGCCGGACTCAATCGGCACTAAGTAAAAAGTCTGCCAGCTCATACCGACGAGTGAAAGGATGCGCCGGGCGAACTTTGGGAAGTGCTTGATGAGGTTGAACTGGTCAAGGTCCATGCGGTCCCAAGGAATCTCGGGATAATTCGCGAGCGAAGGTTTCACTTCCGTGCCCGCTTCGTCCAGAGGAGCATAAACCTCCTTCAGCGCGCCCCGCTCGGCATCGGCCACAATGCGTGGCCAGGTATTGTCCGCTTCGCCGAGCGCAATGGAATCGGCATGACGACGACCGCCGTCACGGCCCAGCGCTTCGTCCGGCACCTCGGTAACGTGTGGACCGCCCATCACCACCGGGACACCGATGGCGCGCACCGCATCCGCCATCTGGTAGGCTTTCCTAATCATGCGCGTCATGGCACCAATTCCCACCAGCCCGATATGATTTTCCTGGATGTATCGCACCAGCTCCGTCTTGTCCAAACGCCGCGCGTTGCCGTCCACAAGAAACACCCGGTGATCTGGAGGTGTGAGCGCTTTCAGAAGAAACATCCAGAGGTGCGGCATGAAGTTATGGGTGATTTCGTTGTCCGGGCTGTAAAGAAGAATGTTCATATCCTTTTTACCTTGCTGTCCCAAGTCGGTGTGGGGAGACGCAACCCAGAAAGGCGGGATGATGCTATCATGCCGGCGGGGTGGCGCATACATAAAAAGCAAGGTATGCGCCAGCCGCGGCTCGCGCTCTTCATGATAGGCCAGGTATCTAGCCGTTTCTTCGCGCTTGGGCGGGTTTCTAACCTCTGAGGACCGCAGAGTTTCGTTCTGCGCCAGCCGGCGCTAAAGCAACTTTTTAACGACGTGCCATTATTTAACAAAAAAGACTTGACATAATAGAGGACAATATTGGAATATGTCAGGGTATATGAGCACTTTACATGTGACAGAACAAAGGACATATTCATCGACACACCCTTGGATAACCTTTGATCTTTCTTTGGAATCGGCACTGCCAACTTTTTGGATGGCTGTCGGAGAATGTCAATCAAAATGTGAACACCTTGCCGGGATTCCTCTTGCACCGGAAGTTGATAAATATCTGCACCAAGTTTATCTCGCGAAGGGAGTCGCCGCAACCACAGCAATTGAGGGTAATACATTGTCGGAAGAACAAGTTCTTCAACATATCCAAGGGAAACTGAGCGTTCCCCCCTCTCAAGAGTATCTCACCCAAGAAATAGACAACATCGTTCAGGGATGTAACCTCATCCTAGGAGAAATCAAAAAAGGGGTACAGCCCCCATTGAGCGGTTCGAGAATCCGACAATTGAACGAAATTGTCTTAAACAATTTGACCTTTGATAACCCTGAAGTAGTTCCAGGGCAGATTCGCAAGCACACGGTGGGAGTTGGAACTTATCGAGGAGCACCCGCTGAGGATTGTGAGTATCTTACAGAGCGTCTGTGCGAATGGCTAAATAGCGACGCATTCCATGCCAAACCAGGAATGGAGATCCCGTATGCCATCATACGAGCCGTGGTCGCACACCTTTACATTGCTTGGATTCATCCCTTCGCAGATGGTAACGGCAGAACAGCAAGACTAATCGAGGTCCAAATTCTACTTTCGTCGGGAGTCCCTTCTCCAGCGGCACACTTATTGAGCAATCATTACAACAAAACCAGGACTGAATACTATCGACAGTTAGAGGCAGCCAGGAAGAATGTGATTTCATTTTTGTTCTATGCAGTATCAGGCTTGCGGGACGGGCTAAGAGAAGAAATTGAGGTTATTCGTAGTCAACAGTGGGAAATCTCTTGGATTAATCATGTTCATAAAATGTTTGACCAATTGCGGGGTGGACCGCATGATCGAAGAAAGCATCTCATCCTTGACCTGTCGGAAAAACAGGAACCCGTACCCTATTCAAAATTACGAGAAATTTCGCCCAGAGTGGCGGTAGACTACAAAGACAGGAGCGGTCGTACGCTCATAAGAGATTTAAAAGAATTGCTTAAAATGGGCATTATTGAATTCGACACCAAAGCTAAGGGATGGAGAGCGAGGAAGGAAACGATTCTAGCTTTTCTTCCCGTAAGAGCCTCGTCACCGGAAAGTTAAGAAAGTTCTGCTAAACAGCAATGAATAAATACCATGCGAATACGAACACACGTTTAGGACAGTGCGCATTCGCTTGCAGCCAACAACGCAAGAATGCCACGCTGCCGCAGAAAATGAGCAAAAACCCAAAGGCGGTGGTGTGCCCAAGTGGGCTCAAGGAGAGCTAGATATATGGCAACCAAAGCTATACAGAACGTCATAAATAATTGCGCATGGTGAGAAAGTGTGGTTTCATGGAGTCATGAAACCACTTACCATCGCCGATGCGGCCACCATGGTTCTGGGACTCCAAGACGAGATTCGTC
>Ga0187865_1003302_pt1 | contig 13518 bp, 9 predicted proteins | sample June2016WEW_11_1_2_FD_132989 | JGI IMG/M metagenome (GOLD analysis project Ga0187865, IMG submission 132989) | Peatland microbial communities from SPRUCE experiment site at the Marcell Experimental Forest, Minnesota, USA - June2016WEW_11_100 | ecosystem: Environmental > Terrestrial > Soil >...
ATAATCCAGGATGTCCTGCCTCTGGAGGGTATTAAGAGCCTCCACCTTGCCTGTTTTCAGGAGCCAGGAGGTAAACTGCTTAAGCTGTCGGGAATAAGTGGCCCTAGAGGGCTTGGAGACATCCTGGGAGGCAATAAACCTGTCAACCATGGCCAGGAGAGAGGTCTCCTTGGCTGATGGGAGCTTGCCCTGGTAATCGACCTTTATGAGCCCTTTTTGGTCCTCCATGGCCCATTTTCTCCTTTAGTCACTAATTATAGCTATATTTCTATATTTAGCAATCTTTAAATTAAATTATCTTTATATAAATATATAGGCAGAAATTGGGAAAAGTTTAGGAAAAATGATCCGAAACAGATCAGAAGGAAGAGTGATATGCCCAGCTAATCCCTTATGTTTCCTTGAGCTTACTCAGGATATCATTGAGCATTTTTTCGTGTTCCAGGCAGATAGAGAGAAGAATTGTTTCCAGTGGCCATGCATGCGCCATGTAAACTGAGGCATGGGTATGGAATTTGGCCCGGTCGAAAAGGCGATCAAAGGCTTCCCGATCTTCTTTGCTCAGAGCTTGCCGAAACCCTTTCCATCTTTCACGCTCCTCTTCCAAGACAGAACTAAAGGGCATAACTGTTCGTCCCATAGGTCCTCCAAGGCAGCTTATAGTCATCAGCCTCTAATTTATCAGGAATCTGAAAGATACTCATCATATGATGAGTTGTCAAGCGGATTCGTGCATGAATTAGGATCTACCCAGGTATTTGGGTCTTCTGACTGTATGCTCATTAGGAAGGGGACTCTATTTTGGTCCCTATTCGACCATGAGGCGTCTTGCCAAGGAGTACTTCCTGAAATGCACAGATCGTCAATAACGATGAAGACCCAGGACTTCAAACCGTAATTATTGGTGATATTTTCTCAGCATTATGATATGTATTTATTACAATTAATTATGGTCCAGCCTGGGAAGGATTTGGCGGAACGCGGTAGGAGGTATAATGACCGTGAGTTTTGAAGACTGCCGCTGAAATGATTATACAAGGGTAGCGTGCGCACTTTATAAAATCTAAAACCCTCTCCCAATAACATTTATTATTCTGAAAATATCGGCCATACTTGGTATATATCATGCATGTTATTGCTCTGGTGATGGAATTGAGCCCTTCGACTCAATACGATCCAATGCTTTACTGGAAAATGGTCTTTTAAATTTTCTTCATTAAGAAAGGTACCTTATTTGACCCATGTACCGAATCATTGACGTATCAACCTTGTCCAATCGGCTTCGTCTTTTAGTTCTATTTATATTCGTCTTATATCTCCACGGATGTGCTGGAATGAAAAAAGTTGAGGTGAAATCCTCGCCCTTACCAAGCTATCCAGAAGAAAAGATCGAACGAATCGAACGAATCGAACGAAATGAGTTTTCGGCTGCAAAAGGAGATGACGTCATAGGCCGTCTGGCAGTCATCCGGCTTGAAAAAGGGGATACGCTACCGGATATCGCCAGGCACTTCAGTTTGGGGATCAATGCCATCAGTGCGGCAAATCCAAGGGTAGATGTATGGGTGCCTGAGGCCGGGGAACGGATCCTGTTGCCTCTGATTTTTATCCTGCCGGACGCCCCAAGAAAAGGCATCGTGATCAATTTAGCCGCCATGAGGCTGTTTCAATTTATAGGAGAGAGTAAGTCACTGGCGGTGTCGACCTACCCGCTCGGTGTCGGTACCATAGAGCGACCTTCGCCCATCGGTCAAATGTATGTCGTACGCAAGGTATCCCGGCCGACCTGGCATGTGCCTGCCTCAATTGCCGAGGATCATCGGAAAAAAGGAGATCCTCTGCCCGCTAAAGTGCTGCCGGGACCTCAAAATCCCTTGGGAGAATACGCGCTCTATTTGAGTAAGCCGACTTATTTGATCCATGGTACGAATAAACCGGCCAGCATCGGTCTTCGGGCAACCAATGGCTGCATAAGACTCTATCCGGAAGACGTGAAGAAACTCTATGAGAACACTCCGGTGAAAACACCTGTATGCATCGTCAACCAGCCGTATCTCCTGGGTCAATGGAATGGAGTCGTTTACCTGGAAGTTCATGCGCCCCCGGAAGACTTGGACGCTGCTGAGTTTGATAAGATCTATGCAAAATTGAGAAAGATTGAAAAGGAATCGGGGCGCACGGTTGACTGGAGCAAAGTTAAGAAAGTACTGGCCGAGGCCCGAGGAATTCCTGTTCCGATATTCGAGATCCGTCAAGGAAGTGAAAAAGAGGTTGCGAAAACCGTAGAAGTCAATCACCCGGAAAAATTGAATGGCAGGCCAGAAATACCAGAACTGCCAAAGGAGGCGTGGTCTGTTTTGGCTGCCGAGGTGCGTGACGAGATTGAGGCTCTGAGAATTGCCGCCATTATCAACCACCAGGGTCCGCAAATCCCGGCAAGGGTGTTATCAACGAGCGATCGCTACCGTGTGATCGCCGGCCCCTTCAAAGATATGAGCGAGGCCAAAGAGGCAGCCAAACGTTTGAAAGTTGATTTGGAGATAAACGGCATACTGATTGAACCTCTTAAAAAGAGATAGTCAATTTGGATTGGACCAAGCGAAGGGGTTCAGTCCAAGTGTAGGAAATTTCCTACAACTCTAATTATCCATAATTACAATAGAAACATGTTAATTTGAGAATTCTGCGGTTTCTTCCTATAGGAAAGCGTTACAATTTTATTGGCCGCCTCTCCACCCGCAAATTAAAAAATAATTTGATATCGAGAACATATCAAAATCAAAAACTTCTGGCATTCATCTTGCTTATTTTTATTAGGTATTTTGGCAGAAAGGGCATCAGCATCCTTTTATCCCTCTTTAGCGAAAAGAGTCTTGGGGAAGACACACGTTTTTGCAACTGGTCAATAACCCATCGGATATTTTTTGTGAAGTAGCGCTGAGTTTTGACGATCGATGTTAAAATTAGGTAAATTGACACGGAAAGGAGGTGATTCGATGATGAAGAAGAGTCTTTTGGTGGTCTCCATGATCCTTCTTCTTGCTATTGTTGTGGGGGGTTGTGCAACCAAAGGCGACTTGCAGAAAGTTCAGTCGCAGGAAATGCAGATCGGCGCGAAAGCAGATCAGGCAGCACAGGATGCGCAGGCTGCCAAGGTGGCGGCTGATGCGGCTACGGTAAAGGCAGAGGCTGCCATAGCCCGCGCCGAAGATGCCGTAAAGATGGCAGAGGAAAGGGCGAAGGTCGCAGAGGAAAGGGCGAAGGTCGCGGAGGAAAGGGCGAAGGTCGCAGAGGAAAAGGCGAAGGTCGCAGAGGAAAAGGCGAAGAAGGCTGACGAAGCTTTCCGGAAATCAATGAAGAAGTAAATCAAATTTATGGGGAGCTGTTAAATTTAGCGCTCCCGGAAGGAAGCGGCAGGGGCTCAAAACCCTGCCACTTCCTTATACTTCCGCCGTTCAAGTCTGTCTGGACCTTTCAAGCATTGAATCCGTCAAACCGCGGCATATTCGAACTTATAATGGGGTCCACGTTTTGGATATATCCGAAGAGGAATGGTTCTGCGATCCTCAAACCTATTATTAACGAACACGAAGGCATATATGGGCAAAAAGCAAAGCAGAATCGGTGAGCATCTATATTTTTTCTTTGCCTGCATCATCCTAACACCCATTCTAATATGCGGATGCAGTCACTTTGATAAGGGATCTCAGGCCCAAATAACCTTTAAAGAAGCGAATGATTTTTTCAGCCAGGGAGACTACAAGGCCTCTCTGAGCAAATATGAGCAGATTCTTGAAAAATATCCCAAGGCGGGAGACAGGGTTCTTTTCGAGATGGGGATTATTTATGCGTATCCCCGGAATGAGGAAAAAGATTATCAGAAATCTCTGGAGTGTTTTCAGAAACTTATCAAGGATTACCCGGAGAGCGGGTACAAGAAGGACAGTGAGATCATGATCTTTCAGATCCATAATGTCATGATCAAGGATCAAACGATTGCTGCGCGGCAAGCACAGATTGAGACTCTCCGGCAAACACAGATTGAGGCCCACCAGCAAAAGGACAAGACGATTGCCGCGCAGCAAGCACAGATTGAGGCTCTCCAGCAAGAGGGGAAAGGCAAGGAGAATGAGATTCTTGCCCTGCAAAAAAAGATTGAAATGCTCGAACAAAAGGTTTTTGCACTCCAGAAGGGACCGGTAGATAAGGTTCTGATCGAAAAGAAAGAACGACGATTGACGTTGATCTTAAGGGGCGAGGTGCTTAAGACCTACAAAATCGCCTTGGGGGGAAACCCGATTGGTCCCAAAGAAAGGCAAGGCGATAACAAAACCCCGGAGGGAACCTACGTGATCGATTCAAGGAACAAGGGCAGCCGTTATCACCGATCTCTCCATATTTCCTATCCAAACGAGAAAGACAAAAAGCGGGCAAAGGAACTTGGCGTTTCTCCGGGCGGAGACATCATGATCCACGGCATTAAGAACGGTTTCTCGTGGGCCGGTGCTTCCCACACCGAGGTTGACTGGACGAAAGGGTGTATTGCCATTACCGACGAAGAAATAGAGGAAATTGAAAAGTTGGCGCCCAATGGTACGATTGTTGAGATAAGGCCATAGAAGGCCGCATAACTTATCGTTCCATCGAATCGTGTAACGCTCTTGGTCAACTTTTTGTTATGCTACATTTCAACCCGTAATTCTTAGAATATTATCTTTGTAAGGCTATGTAGTAGTAGGTGTAAGAGAGGTTCGGAGATAACGTGATGCTATCTGACCGATTAAAGCCTCTCTATCACAATTCAAAGTGCTCCTTCTTCTCAATAATTGACCAACCCCTTTTAAATCTTCATTCTCTCTCCAAACTCATCCATATATTCCTCATTCGTCAAGGTCCTGGATCGAGGGTAATCAAAATACAAATTGGTCTTCCCAGTCTTTCCATACCGCTTTTCTTCACTTTCAAGGTTGCTTTGACCGGCGTGGGTGGTTGAGCTCCATTCGATCCATTTTCAGGGCTTTCGTTCCTGTGGATGACTGCTCCAAAATCAGCAATGAAGATCTTTTGAATAGATTCCGAGACCGTTTCCATTCCAAGTTCTTTATCCTTCTCTCTACAGTAAGCTTCACGATTCAATTGAGTCGCTGTGATAATGGGGATTTCACAAGAAGCAGAAATGGTCGTTTGCTTGACAATGTTCACCGTAATTGGTAACATTCTGCCCATCGGGAAGGGTCATAAATGATGCTATATGGGAAAGGTTGGAGTAATCCGTCGATGAAGCAAAACCCTGTGCTAATGGGCTTGATGGTCTTCGAGGTGCTGCTCTGCCTCTTTTTGGTCAGTATCTGGGCCTTATCCTATATTTATTAATTGCGTTTTTGATACCTGGCCGGTCAAATATTGTAATCTCCCTAAAAAGAAATGAAAGATTTAAAAAATGATATTTCTCACTAGCAAAATAGATCCATTGAAGGTTTATGATCAATGCCCTAGATGTAAAGGAATAGGATATGTTAACGACAATGGGGAGTGGTATCTAACACCTTGCGCATACTGTGGGGGGTGGGGTGTAGTCGACCATTTTCTGGATGCCGTTACTGAACACTATAAACCATGTGGATATATTCAAATAAGATGTAAAAACTGCAGGCAAATGTTTTCACTATCTGGCCCATCGGCTCAAAATATTCCCTCAAAATGTGAAAAATGTGGTTATGACGGAAGGCCTCCTTTTTAGGCTAAACCTCCATTTTACATGGTAGAGTCATCAAAGTGCTCATATTCATGTCGCATTCTTTTCAGTGATGGCTGAATCCTCCTCCCAAAGAAGAGAATTTAAGATTCTCAGTCAAAAAAGATTTTAGTATAATGCAACGTTGGCTCCCTTTTTCCAAAAATCTAGAATTTTAGTTTAAGACCAGAATAACTTTTAAAAGGACAAATTAATCCAGAATTTAGAATGATGAGATAGAGTTAAAGTCAAAATGGTCAAGATTAACGAAATTTCCCCCAACTTTTTTATTATATCTTTTTATGTAAATAAGATATTTTACTTCTACAAACAAATTGTTGGAAATTACATAAATCTGTTAATCTTTTCTAGTAAACCTTTAATTTCTTTCCATTTTGGGGAATAATTCGTCTTCATTTTTTTTAATCCTCTTGTTATTCCATTATTCTTTTAAACTATAAACTTTCAAATATTTTGGGGAAAGGGTCAGAACAACCTATCTCCATCTATTCTTATGGATTTGAGTCAGACAGTCTCACTTTGAGAATACAAACCTGATTTCCATCTTTTTTGGAATTGGCGATCTTGAATCCCAATCCAGTCAACTTCTTCTTGAAGTCGTTTTTCTTTTCGATGTCTTCCTTTCCTTCACTTTGACAGAAGGAGCGGTACGTCTCATAGACTTCCCTGAATTTCAATTTATCATCATTGTCGTTGATCTTTTGAAGAAGGGCTTAGGCAGATGTCCTTATGTTGTCTGTTTCCTCCCGGTAGCTCGTTGACCCATTTGACCATGCCTTTGGAAGATTAATCTGGGGGTTTTTTAAGAAAAAGAAAAATCAAAAGAGAAAAGGAAATTGGGTTAAAATAATTATTTAGGCTCACGAATCGACTCAAACCAAAAAGACACGTTCATCCACAATGGAAGGAGGGAAGACCTTGAAAAAGAGAATTCACCGGCGTGGTCTTTACCGCAATGTGGTCAGTTACTTTGGGGCGATAATGATAGCCATCAGCCTCCTCTCATTCTCTCCCTGATGCTTTTAAGTTTCACCCAGGCCCGGCCAAGCCCTTACCTGGGCATGTTCACCTATTTGATCTTCCCTATCAATTTGGTTCTGGGAGTACTGATTTTTCTTTACGGGATGTGGAGGGAAAGCCACCGTCGCCGTCTCGGAGTCAAAGAGGAGGTGCCCCTGCCCGTATTTGATCTGAACAATCCCCTTCACCGAAGAACATTTGCCGTAGTTTTGGTGGCCGGCGGCGTGTTGGCGGTGCTTCTCTCCCTATCCGCATATAATACCTACCTTTTCACGGATTCGGTCGCTTTTTGCGGAACCATATGCCACACCGTAATGAAGCCGCAGTACACCGCCTATTTGAATAGCCCCCATGCGCGGGTCCCCTGCGTAGACTGCCATGTAGGGCCGGGGGTCGCCTGGTACTTGAGGTCCAAGGTTGCCGGGGCGCCCCAGGTACTTGGCTATTCCGTTCTTATCCGAAGCCACTCCCGGCTCCCATTGAGAGCCTACGGCCGGCGAGAGAGACCTGCGAACAATGCCACTGGCCGGAAAAGTTTTTTGGAGCCCAGTTGGTCCAGATTCCCTATTTTCAGCATGATGAAAAAAACACCCCGGAGCAGATCAGCTTTTTAGTGAAAACGGGGGGTGGAAGCACCAGGTTCGGAGAGAACACGGGGATTCACTGGCACATGATTATTTCCAACAACGTATTTTTTCGGGCGGTAGATAGGGAACAGCAGCAAATCCCCTGGATCAAGCTGGTACGCCCGGACGGCTCCGAAACGATTTACCGGGACCGGAATATCAAGATCTCGGATCAGGAACCGGAAAAACTCCCCATCCATTTGATGGACTGCATGACCTGTCATAACCGGCCGACTCATATGTTCCCGCCCCCCGACGCATTGATGGACCGAAACCTGAGCGGCGGAAATATTTCCCCTAAACTGCCCTGGATCAAGAAGGTCGGCACGATGGCCCTCGTGAAAACCTACTCCGATCAGCAGACCGCACATTTGGAGATCCGGAAAGACATCGAGGGCTTTTATGCTGAAAAATATCCAGAGGTCCTGAAGAATCAGAAGCCTCTCGTCGAACAAGCAATCAAAACCGTTACCGCCATCTACGATCAAAGCGTCTTTCCGGATATGAAGGTGAACTGGCTGACGTATCCCGACAACATAGGCCATCGCATCTGGCCGGGTTGCTTTGTCTGCCACGACGGCCAGCATGTGAATGATGCCGGAGAGGCAATTTTTAGGTCCTGCACCGCCTGCCATACCGTCGCCCGAAGGGGGCCCCTTCTTCCCCTGGGTGCGACTATGCCTCCAGGCAAGGAAGAACCCTGGCACCCCATGCCGCTTTTAGGGAAGCACGCCAATCTCCTCTGCCATCGTTGCCACCAATTGGGGTACCCTTCGATCCTGGGCTGTGCGGAGTGTCACAAGATCCCGACAACCGCTCCCATGATGTCACTGGAGTGCAAAACCTGCCATCTCAAGGAGCAGGAGGTTCATCCCCTGGCAGATTGCTTATCCTGCCACAGGGCGTTGGGTGGGCTGCATAAAAATGCCTCCCATTCGGGGATCTTCTGCAATGACTGCCATGCCCCTCACTTGTGGAGGGTAACCGAACGCAAAACCTGCGTCGCCTGTCATGAGGATAAAAAAGATCATAATCTGCCATCGTTCTGCGGCGAATGCCATAAATTCAATAGAAGCTGATTCGATCAGAAACAAACTCCGGTTTTTTTCTCTTGGCATCCCGGATGGGAAAGGCGTTATAAAGACCCCTTCTGGGGGATCGAGATTAGAACTGAATAGCCTTATTCCTGGGTAGATCCGAACTGAGAGGCTCTTGGAAATTTTCATAAATATTACCAAGAACTCGAAAAAACGGCAAAATTCCCAGAATGATCTGAAGGGGTTACAAGGCTCAAAAAGAAGATCTGAGAAGAATCCCGCTTAAGAAATAGATCTTGAGGGCAACGGATCAAGCCGCCCGGGGTAGGTTGAAAATCAAACTTCGAGAGAGAATCTCCTCTTGACGAACCTTTCACCCTGAGGATAAACTATTTTAGTAAAAATCTATGTTATCCAATCGTAGCTATACTAACTGCCTGACATTGAAAGGAGGTGAAAACTTGAGAAAAAAGATTTGGAAAGCCGCGATTCTCAGTATTTGTATCGTTTGCTTCATGGCTTTCGGGATGGCTTACGCCCAGCAGAAGAAGGTGGGTGGAGGAGATATAAAGTTTGAAGCCAAGAGCAGCAATTTGGGCCCGGTCACTTTCAGCCATGAGAATCACGTGAACGTTGCCAAGAATAAATGCACTGACTGCCACACCAAAATTTTCCCGATGAAGAAACAGGACTTGAAGATGACCCAGGCCTCTTTTGGAGAAGGAAAATTTTGCGCTACTTGCCATGACGGCAAAAAGGCTTTCAGCGCCACAGCTCAGGCCGATTGCGAAAAGTGCCATAAGAAATAACCCCATCTAAAAGTGAGTCAAATCGCACTGGCGTTGGGCAAGAGCTCAACGCCAGTTTTTTTCTGGGGCAAGATTGTCTACGGGAAAAGAAAAGGGATTTTGGTCGTCTCTCTGGGATTCCCTTTCATCCGTTCGTCTAACTATCCCCCTGCTGATCATTCTGGCCGTGGTCTCCATCTTCGGCACGGTGATTCCCCAGAATGCCTCGCCCGAGGAGTACCTCCAGGTCTATAAGATCCCCACTTACAGGATTTTAAGGATCCTGGGCTTCCTGGACATGTACCACGCAGGGTGGTTTGTCTTCCTCCTGGCCCTCCTAAGCCTGAACCTTTTGGTCTACTCCCTGAAAAGGTTCCGGTCCGTTTTGAAATTCTTCGTCCAGCCGGAAATACGTCTGGAGGAAGGCCAGTGGAAAGCCATATCCCCGAGCCGGAAAGTCTCCCAGCCCGTTCCCCCGGAGAAAAGTCTTACCCAAATTCAAGAAACCCTCTCCCGGGTTTTTGGGCGACCTCAGGTCCTTAAGGCCGATGCGTCCTACCACCTCTTTGCGGAGAAGGGAATTTTTCCCGGTTGGGCTTTTGTTTCATCCACCTCAGCATCCTGGTCATTCTGACTGGAGCTTTGATCGGGCTATATTTTGGCTTTCGGGATTATATGAACGTCGTGGAAGGAGAGACAACCGACCGGGTGGCTTTGCGAAGCGGGCAACAAGCCCATCTCCTGGGGTTCAAGGTGAAATTGGATAAGTTTAATGTTTCCTTTTATCCCTCAGGAGCGCCCCAGGAATTCAAGAGCACGTTGACTATCCTGGAGGGAGACCGCAGGGTCTTTACGGAACCAATCCGGGTGAATCACCCCTTGACCTACCAGGGGGATCTCTTTTTATCAATCCATTTATGGCCTGGCCAATGTAGAAAAAGTAGTACTGACCATTCAGGACCGGAATACAGGTAAAGAGACCACGGTCCCGGCGCAAATCGGAACCCGTACGGAAATTCCCGGGACCTCGAGCCCCCCCGGGACATCGTTCCCCCCCGGGGGCAAGGCATTGGCGCATCCTGAAATTTGGCAATTCCAGGTCCCGGCGCAATGGGAGAAACATTCGAATATCCGGTCTCTTTTCTCCTTCGTCTCCAGCTTCTTAAAGAGGTGGGAAATCCTCGGCAGCTCTGGCAGGCGCATGCCTCCCTCGCACGAATCTACGGCAAGCTGGGGCGTGGAGGAGAAGCGAGAGCGCAATGGGGTGCAGCGGCCGAAGTTATCCAAAAGACAGGAAACGGACTGTCTGATCGTGAGCTGCGGGAAGGTTTTCTCAGCGCAGAACCGATTCGGGACATCCTTGCAAAAGCCGGGAGTTGAAAAAGGGGAAAAAGAAATCTTCGTTGAGGCGGATCAAAGGTATGGCATGAGATATCATTTGGGAAAGGAATACACCCTCTAAACTGAATTGTTCAAACGAAAAGGAGATCGCTTAAAAGCTCAAGAGAACCTTGGGAGGGCCACCGAAATCCTAAAGGATTGCGGCGCCGATGGATGGGTGTGCAAATATGAAAAAGAACTGGCCTCAATTGCATGAAAAAGTCACCCCCAATATATAGTGATTCATGCTTCTGGGCAAAAGGTTATGAGTTCTGCTGAGACTGTCGTAAAAGGTATGAATTGTCGTTTTTAGTCCCTCCGTAGGATTTTCTTCACTTGTCTGCTACGTATTTCTTTTCGATTTTATCGCTCATCAAAATAATTTCTTTCTGAAAGCTGATTTTGGTTCATGCAAGATTGGATCTATGGTAAAAAGGATCGGGGATAAATTGATTTTCAGCTATACAGGATTGGAAAAAGCGATGGCCAAGTACAAACCGTACGATTATTCTCAGAGGGTGATGATTCCGGTATCTCTGGAAGAGCAGTTGGTGCCGGGGACCTTAGAGTTTGCGATTCAGACGCTGGTCGAAGACCGCATGGATATGAGTGTATTTGAGGATCGATACCAGAATGACGAAACGGGGCGGCTGGCCTATGATCCCAAGCTTCTCTTGAAGGTGGTATTACTGGGTTATGCCCGGGGTTTGATGTTTTCGCGGAAGATGGAGCAGGCGTGCCGGGAGAATGTGACCTTTATGGCGTTGGCGTGTGGGCAGCGTCCGGATCACAGCACGATCGCGGCTTTTGTTTCCTCGATGCAGGAGGAGATTGTACCTCTTTTTCGGGATGTTTTGTTGGTATGCGAAGAGAGTGGGTTATTGGGGGGGACGTTTTTTGCGTTGGACGGGTGCAAGCTTCCCTCGAATGCTTCCAAGGAGTGGAGCGGAAAGATCTCAGACTTGAAGCGGAAGAAAGAGAAGATGGAGAAGAGGGTTACGGAGCTTTTAAGGAGGCAGGTGGAAGCAGATAAGAAGGATAAGGAAAATAAAGGGGATCAGGATATATTCAGGGGAGTGAACCGGACGAAGCAGGTGGAGCGTTTAAGGAGGAAGGCGGAGCGGATTCGGGAGTTTTTGAAGGGGAATGGAGCGAAGATAGGGAGGACGGGGAAAGAGATCAAGAGCAATGTCACGGATAACGAGTCGGCGAATATGATGACCTCCCATGGGGTGGTGCAGGGATATAAGGGGCAGGCGGTGGTGGATGGGAAGTTTCAGGTGATTGAACATGGGGAGGCATTGGGGGAAGGGCAGGATCATTATCATGTGGGGCCGATGGTGGAGGGGGCGAAAGAGAATTTGAAATCCCTTGGGCATCCCGAAGACTGCCTGGAGGGTAAGGTTTTGGTGGCGGATAGTAATTATAATAGTCCGGCGAATTTGGAGGTGTGTGAGAAAGAGAAGTTGGATGCGTATATACCGGACAAGAATTTTCGGACGCGAGATCCACGCTTTGCGACGCAGGAGAGATGGAAGTCTCAAAGAACGAAGCGCTTTGGTTTAGAGGATTTTCGGTATCAGGAAGAGGCGGATGAATATATTTGTCCCCACGGGAAAGTTCTTCGCCTTCGGGCCAGAAAAGCGATTAATGATGGGGTAATTTATAAGAGATATGTTGCGAATCGGGAGGATTGTAAGGGTTGTGATTTAAAGGGCCTATGTATTCGAGGGAAGGTTGTAAGGAGGCGTATATTGTGTGTTCCAATGGGGGCGGTACCTGGAAATTTATTGAAGGAGATGGTTAAGAAGGTGGATACGGAGAGGGGGCGGGAGATTTATCATCAGCGGATTGGGATAGTGGAGCCGGTGTTTGCGAATATTCGGGCGGTGAAGAGGTTGGACCGATTTACCCTGAGGGGAAAGATTAAGGTGAATATCCAGTGGGTGTTGTACTGTATGGTTCACAATATTGGCAAGATTATGAGTTATGGGTTTGCTTAGATGGGATGAAAGAGGAGAAATATATCAAGATCAGACAAAATATTTCTTAGAACCGAATTGGGAGTAAGATTATGGTAAGAAATTCCCGGAAAAGCGTTTTGACCCCGAATTCTTTTTTAAAAAACTGGGTTTTTCGACAGCCTCGCTATCTTGTTAGAATTCTTGGAAATTTAAAAATTATCGTAATACAAAGCATTTATTGAAAAAAGGCTAGCGATCTGGTTAGTTTCCTAATTGGCACGCTTCCTTCACTTTTAGGCACCCGAAGCCACCCCCAATATATTGTGGTTCCCAATAATCTCATTCCTGATATTAAAACACGGGAAAAACAACCTTTGGAGTAAATTGGTGCCGAAATACGGCTTTCTTCTTCAAGAAATACTAAGTTGACCCTATTACTTTTAAAAATCACTCCGCCCATACTTGCCATATCAAATAAAACTTTCCGCCGAAAAAACTAAACCCTCCGTGATAAGAGAACGGAAACCGGCAGGTCTTTCAAGAGATGGCCGAGCTGCCGAGTCCAAGGCAATCCCGAGGTCGGCAGCCCTCCGTCGGAGGGGTCCCTCGTCGGTCGTTAGGCGGGTTTCAGCAGGTCAACAAATTAACGAGTCTGGACTGAAAGGAGTCATGGCCAAATGCCAAACCATGCATGGGTTAACGCGGATCTCGACAGGCGACAATTTCTTCAAAAAGTTCTTTCAGGTGCGGCTGTTGGAGTCGCGGCACAAGCGGGCCTCGGGTTTCCTTCTCCTCAAAAGCTTTACGCTCAAACCCCTCTGGGCCCGGATGTCGCTGTGGCCGAATTGCTCGCCGGCAACCAGCGTTTCGTCGCCAATCAGCTGACATCGATTGAGCACGATCTGACGTTGCTGAAGGAGCATACGGTCGATAAACAAGAGCCCTTTG
>Ga0187865_1003303_pt1 | contig 13512 bp, 11 predicted proteins | sample June2016WEW_11_1_2_FD_132989 | JGI IMG/M metagenome (GOLD analysis project Ga0187865, IMG submission 132989) | Peatland microbial communities from SPRUCE experiment site at the Marcell Experimental Forest, Minnesota, USA - June2016WEW_11_100 | ecosystem: Environmental > Terrestrial > Soil >...
TGCAAGAGGCCTTTGTTATTCATTATTATATTTTAATTTTTTGAATTTCGTTATATGTTTTAAGAAAATAATTTTATCCGGTTCTGGTTGACCTTTTATTGTGATTATTGTCATTTCCGCCCTCGGGTTCGCGAGGGCAAACTGCAGGGTGAATCTGGAATATGATCAAAAGCATTCCTGGATTCCTGCTCCGGGCTTTCCTGGGACAAGTCTCGCGGGAATGACCTTCTTGCCGGGCCGGATTTTCATCATTGGGGGATATTGGACTGATAATGAAAGATTACTTAAAAAATCGCTAGCAGGAAGAAAGGAAGTCGGGATATTTCTTTTTTGGAGGAAAGAAACATGGAAATGAACATCATGGGTCAAAAAGAGCTGCACAAAGAAGTGAGAGAAGCGCAGTTCTGCACGGGGTGTGGCGCTTGTGTGAACCTGTGTCCTTATCAGGCGTCTTATCGGGACGAGGTGATCACGCTCCATCCCTGTGACCTCAAGGAAGGGGGATGCTACGCCTTCTGTCCCCGCACCCCCACGGATTTGGATGCCCTAAAAAAGCGTCTTTTTGATCCGAAGGATCTGATGCCGGAAATCGGCGCTATGAAAGGCTTCTACATCACCCGGGCCGCCGATGCGAAAGTCCGGGCTAAAGGTCAACATGGAGGGACAGTGACGACGCTAATGAGCCTGGCCCTTCAGGAGGGAGTCATCGACACGGCGATCCTCGCTGATGAGGGCCAGACCCTTCTGCCCCAGGGGACAGCCGTCCGCGACCCCGCCGGGGTTAGAAAACGAGGCAAGAGCCGGTTCGTGGTCTCCCCCAATGTAGCCGAGTTTAACCGTCTGGCCAAGGAAGGGGGAAAAAAGATCGGGATTGTGGCTACTCCCTGTCAGGGCCTGGCGCTGGCCAAGATGCGTCTGAAGCCCCTGGTGAGTTATGCCGATCGCATCGACCAGTTGAAGCTGGTCATCGGCCTGTTCTGCGGTTGGGCCCTTTCCTGGCGCAACCTGGTGGCCCTGCTCCGCAAAAAGACCGACCTGGCGGAGATTGAAGGCATGGATATTCCTCCCAGCAAATATCATATCCTGCAGGTGTATACGAAAAAGGGTTCCATGGACATCTCCCTTGATGAAATCAATCCCTGCGTCCGGGGGGCCTGCTGGTATTGTCCGGACTTGACGGGCGAGTTCAGCGACATCTCCGTGGGATCTGCCCGTTTGTCTGAGGGGTGGGAGGAGGCCAAGGGATGGAATCAGGTCATCGTCCGGACAGAGAGGGGACAGCAGCTTCTGGACCTGGCCAGAGAACGGGGACTTCTGGAGTTTCGGGAAGTGCCCGGTGGAAATTTGAAAAAACTCAAGACCGCGTCTATGAGCAAGAAAAAAACGGCGGTAAAGAACCTGATCCTCAGGAGCCGGGATCCGCAAAACCTGTTCTATCTGGATTCCAAGGACCCTGTCCTGGGTACCCTGGCCAGGCGCCCTGAATAGTTTTATTTAATGGAGGTTAAAATGTCGAAACTGATCTAGAGCAAGGAAGGGTTGCGGGTCCTTCTGATGGGAAACGAAGCCATTGCCCGCGGGGCCCTGGAGGCGGGGGTCAACGTTGCCGCCGGTTACCCGGGCACACCTTCTTCGGAGATTATCGAAAACCTGTCGCGGGTGGCAAAGGAACGGAACCTGTACGTGGAATGGTCCACCAACGAAAAAATCTCGCTGGAAGTGGCGGCGGCAGCCTCGTTTGCCAAGCTTCGGGCCATTTGCCCCATGAAGCAGAACGGGGTGAATGTCGCTTCCGATTTTCTGCTCCACCTGGCCGGCTCCGGCACCCGCGGCGGTCTGGTACTGGTCAGCTGCGATGATCCCGGCGCCCTCTCCAGCGCCAATGAAGGGGAATCGAGGCATTTCGCCCGGATGGTGGAAATTCCCCTGCTGGAGCCCGGGGATTTTCAAGAAGCCAAGGATATGACCAAGTGGGCCTTCGAGCTTTCCGAGAAGATCAAGAACGTCGTCATGGTGCGCAGCGTTACCCGAATGTCCCATGCCAGCGGAAATGTGTGGTTCGGCGGGCTGCCGGATAAGGAAGCCAAGGCCGCCTTTAGATTTGACGGGCCCTTGCTTGACCCGGAATCAGGCTCCGTGAGCAGCCTGCCGGTAAGTCATAGCCATCCGGTCCAGCAGGGAAAGATAAAAAAGGCTCAGGAAATCTTCGAGGAAAGCCCGTTCAACACCTATCAGGGGCCGAAAAAACCGGAGCTGCTCGTCATTACCAGCAGCGTCTGCAACCTGTACTGCCGGGAAGCCATTCACCTTCTGGGGTTGAAAGACAGGGTGGGGCTGCTAAAGCTCGGCACCACCTGGCCGTTGCCGCTGAAGCTGGTAAAAAAGTACCTGTTAACAACCGACAAGATCCTGATCGTGGAGGAAGTCATTCCGTTCCTGGAAGAGAGCGTAAAGATCCTCGCCGCGGAGCAGGCCAGAGAGATCGGGATCAAGACTTTTTATGGGAAAAAGGAAGGTACCATCCCGATGACGGGCGAGCTCAACGCGGACTTGGTGGCTTCAGCCTTCTCCAAAATTATGGGCGTCCCGTATGCACCCATGGAGCCGGAATACGAAAAAAGCTCCAAGGCCGCCGGTGGTTCCATGACCCCCGGTCGGGACCTCACCTTCTGCCCGGGCTGCCCGCACCGCGCTTCGTACTGGTCCATTCACAAAGCCCTGCAGTTGGACAACCGCAAGGGGTTTGTCTGCGGGGATATCGGGTGTTATTCCCTTGGTCTCTACCCCGCCGGGTTCAGGGCCGTTAAAACCCATCATGCCATGGGCTCCGGGCTGGGTCTGGCCAGCGGATTCGGTAAGCTGGATGCTTTTGGCCTGGATCAAACGGTCATGGCCGTGTGCGGAGATTCTACATTTTTTCATGCGGCCCTGCCGGCCCTGGTCAATGCCATCCACAACCGGGCTAACGTGACGCTGGTCGTGTTCGATAACGGCGGCACGGCCATGACCGGATTCCAGCCTCATCCGGGCTTAACCGTGAACGCCATGGGCCAGGAAGCACCGAATCTGGACATTGCCAGGATCTGCGAGGCCATGGGCGCGAAGGTAGAAACGCGGGACCCCTTTGAACTGGAGGAGACGAGGTCAACTCTCAATCGCCTCATGGAGGAAGAAGGGACCAAAGTTCTCATCCTGCGCCAGATTTGCGCCTTGAGCCCCGAAAAGAAAGGCAAGAAGCGATATACGATGCGGGTTGAGGAAACCCGGTGCCTCGGAGATGCGTGCAGCTGCAATCGCCTTTGCACTCGGATTTTCCGGTGCCCGGGCCTGGTGTGGGATCAAGGGAAGAAAAAATCCCGGATCGACGAGGTGATCTGTGCGGGCTGTGGCGTCTGCGCGGATATCTGCCCGGCTAGCGCGATCATTCGAGAGGAGGCCGTATAATCATGGAAATGTTAATCCAGGATCCCTATAACATCATCATGGCCGGAGTCGGCGGTCAGGGCAACGTCATGGCCTCCCGGGTCCTTTCCAATATGTTGTCCATGAAAGGGTATTGGATCACGATTGGAGAAACTTTCGGGGCGTCCCAGCGGGGGGGCTCGGTCATGAGCCACATCCGCGTATCGGCCACAACCACCTGGAGCCCTCAGATCCCCAAGGGCAAGGCCCATATTGTCATTGCGCTGGAACCCGTGGAAGCGATCCGAATCCTGATGACCTACGGCAATCGCGACGTGAATGTCCTGGCCAACACGCGGCCCATCCACCCCGTGAGTGTCATTGCGGGTGAATACAATTACCCGAACTTTGAGGACGTAAAGAAGGCCCTGGAGGGCATGTCATCGCATGTCTGGCTGATCGATGCCACCGAGGAAGCAATGAAGCTGGGGAATCCCATTCTCAGCAACATAATCATGATCGGGGCCATCAGCGGCCTCGGGCTTCTCCCCGTAGGCCTGAAAGACTTCATGACCGTGATCCGGGATACGTTTCCGGAAAAGCTTCTGGACGTGAATCGGCAGGCATTCGAGATCGGCCGGGAAAAGGTAGCGAAACAGACATCCGGGGGCGGTTCCCCGGCGCCGAAATCGCCGAAAAAAGTGGAGCACCAGAGAAAGGCCAAGTAAACCTCTTAAAGAGAATGGATTCGAACATCACCCCCTCCCATCCCTCCCCCTCGAGGTGGAGGTTGAGGGTGAGGGGGATCATTCTTGAAATTCCTTAACAATGGGGGGACGCGGCCATCCCGCGAAAGGCGAGATTGCTTCATCCCGATTTGGCAGGATTCGCAATGACCATTCAGTCGAGTGCCGACTCACCCGGGCCGGTCACTATGATGGGGTTCCAAGAACAAGCCCTTTCAGCAGAAACGCTTATAAATTTTATTGCGGAGGTTCCATTATGAAAGATGTTGTGGTCGTTTCAGCCTGTCGGACAGCGATTGGGGAATTTGGGGGCTCGCTCCGGGACCTGAACGCCGCGGTCATTGCCAGCGTGGTAATGAAAGAGGCGGTCAGGCGGGCGGGAATTAATTCGGCGATTATTGATGACGTCCGCTTCGGTTGTTGCATGGAGCCGGTAGATGCGCTGAATGTAACCCGGGTTGCGGCGCTGATGGCCGGAATACCGGAAACTGTCACGGCGGTCACGATGAACCGGGTCTGCATCTCAGGCATGGAGGCGGTGGTTTCAGGCATGGCCATGATCCAGGCCGGTATGGCTGATGTGATTCTGGCCGGCGGGGTAGAACATATGTCCGGTGCACCCTTTTCGGTCCCCGGTGCCCGATGGGGCTGCCGGTTGCAGGATAATGTTTTCGTGGACAATATTATCCATGCCCTCCATGCCGGCTCGCATCTTTGGCCCGGCCCGGAGAAGGGACCGGTCAAGTCGGGTATGCCCCTGGAAATGTTCAAGGGCAAACCCTACATCATGGGTGTGACCGCGGAGTTCGTGGCCCAAATGCTGAACATCAGCCGGGAGGAAATGGACGCTTTAGCTTTGCGGAGCCACAATAATGCTGAGCGGGCAAACAAGGAAGGAGATTTCAAGGCGGAGGTTGTCCCCGTGGAAATTCCCCAGAAGAAGGGGAAGCCGCCGATTATTTATGATAAAGACGAGCATTTCCGTCCTGGACTGAAGATGGAAGAATTGGCCAAGCTCCCGCCGGCCTTTGTCCCCAACATCGGCAAAGTGACCGCGGGGAACTCTTCGGGAATCAATGACGGGTCGAGCGCCATGGTTATCATGTCCGCAGAGAAGGCCAAAGAATTGGGATTAAAGCCCCTTGCCAGGATCAAAGCGGTGGGAAGGGGCGGGTGCCATCCCTCGGTCATGGGTTTGAGTCCGGTTCCGGCGGTGAAGAACCTGATGGCCCGCTCAGGTCTGAAGCTTTCCGATTTTCAATTGATTGAGGTGAACGAGGCCTTTGCCGCCCAGTATATCGGCGTGGAAAAGGAACTGGGGCTCAACCGGGAGATCACGAACGTGAATGGCGGGGGGGTAGGCCTGGGGCATCCCGTGGGTTCCACCGGATGCCGGATTATGGTGACCCTGATTCACGCCATGCAGAAGCGTGGAAAGACCCTGGGATTGGCCACCCTCTGTGGCGGCGGGGGTGTTTCTCTGGCTACGGCCGTAGAGATGTTTTAAGAGGTACTGAAAAAGCGGGCATCGCGTCGGGTTAGATGCGATTGAAGGCGAGAGCTTCAGTTCTCGCCTTTTTTTTGGCCTAGGATCGATTCCGCAGGAAAGCTGTCTTTGATCCATACCGCAGGGTCTCCCGTTTTTCTTGCAAGGTTTTCGGATCGGCAGTAAATCCCAAGCCGGGGAAATATTTGACGGGATTCATTTCAGAATATTGGGTATAATTAAAAGTAGAGAGGACTTAAAAGTGAGCGAAGCCCAAGATAAAGGGGGAAAATAATGAGGATCGGAGCTTTTGAAGTAAATGAACCCATCCCGGACTTAAAAGAACCCCATGTTTTAGCAACTCTTAATCCATGGATAGACGTGAATAATGTTGGCACTTTAACCCTGGATGGCCTGGAGGCTCAGTTCGGGGCTAAAGAATTGGCCAAACTGGCTAGGCCGGGTACCTTTTTTGATTTTACCCGCTATCGTCCCACTGTTTACCTTGAAGGAACGGATCGCCGGCTGAAAATTCCCAACACCATTCTCAGCTACGCCCAAAGGGAAAAGGGGAATGATTTCCTTTTTCTTCGCATGCTTGAACCTCATTCACTGGGCGAAGACTACGTGGATTCAGTCATGGAGCTTTTTAAAGCCCTCAGGGTGAAAAGGTACTGCCTTCTGGGAAGCATGTACGATGCGGTTCCCCACACCAAACCCCTACTGGTCAGCGGGAGAGCATCGGGAAAGGACGCCGAGCAGGACCTTAAGAAAGCGGGAGTCCAGTCCAGCAACTACCAGGGTCCCACAACCATCACCAATCTGATTACCCAGAAAGCCCCGGAGATAGACATGCAAACGACCACGTTCATCGTTTCTCTGCCTCAGTATGTAAACATGGAAGAGGACTACCTGGGCAAGGTGCGGTTGATGGAAATTTTGAATTTACTCTATGACATCCCGATTGATAAGAAGGACTTTGAAAAGGCGGCCAGGCAGCGCAGTCTGATAAACCAGAAGGTAGAGGCCAACCCGGAATTGAAAAAAATCCTTCCCCATCTCGAAGCTATCTATGGGGGGCGGGTTGGAAAAAAAGAAGGGGAGGGTCTTCGGGGACTTTCCTTAGAGATGGAAGAAATCTTCTGGGAGACAGACGAAAAAGATTTTGGAAAAGCCTAATCCGGCCTACATTCCTGAGAGGGTAAAGAAAAATTCCGGAAATTGGGTTTCATCGGATTGGGGACCGGAACCTGTCAGAAGATTCCTTGGCTCCGACGCAGAGAAGCAGGGTTGAGGTATTCAGGTGGAGACGCGCAGGAATTTTTTAAGGAAATGGGCGGGACTTTCCCTAAGCGGTTTCATTCTTTCCTTGTGGGGGATTCTCGTTTCGACTTCCCGGGCCCTGCCCAAAGAATTGCTTCCCGCGGGGTTCCCCAAGGAACAAATCATTCAGATGAACCCTGCGGAAATTGACAATCGGAATCTCGAAATAGACCCTCTCGATAAGTTTGGGACGATGGGTCCCACCGATATCGGGATTGACCCGGCAACTTACCGGCTGAAACTTACCGGCCAGGTGGACAAGCCCCTTTCGTTGAGTTATGACCAAATCAAGCAATTCCCTCCTACTACAGAAGTTGTCCTGCTCATTTGCCCGGGCGTTTTTGTCAATAACGGGCGTCGGACGGGAGTTTCTTTGAAAACCTTGCTCCAGGAGAGCCGGGTTAAAAAGGGAGCTGAGGCTATTGATATCAAGGGGGCGCAGGAAAAAGTGGTTAGAATTTCCTTGAAAGAACTCTCGGAGAAAAAGGTTATTTTGGCCTATCGGGTCAACGATCTTATCCTCCCCCGGAAGCACGGTTCCCTCTCAGGTTGGTTCTGGAGGATCATTATGGATATGAGTGGGTGAATTACGTCGATGAAATTGTGGTTTCCTAGCATCCGCAGCCTCTTTTGATCCCCGATCCGGGAGCGAATAAGACCCCGGGAAACGGTATCCCCAGGGATATCAGGGAAAGATGATGGTTTCCTCTGCTTTACCGGGTCCGATTTTAATCATAGAAGACGATAAGAAAGCAGCCTCCCTTGTGGCCCTCTATCTTGAACGGGAGGGGTTCCAAACCCGCGTTGCTTTCGATGGACGCCAAGGCTTAGAAATGGCCCGGCAGCACCGACCGATCCTCGTAATCCTGGATTTGATGCTCCCGGGGATAGACGGCTGGGAGGTATGCCGGCAACTCCGGCGGACATCCGACGTTCCCATCCTGATGCTCACCGCCCGGGGGGAGGAAATCGACCGGGTTTCGGGACTCACCCTGGGGGCGGATGATTACGTCTCCAAGCCCTTCAGTCCCCGGGAACTGGTGGCCCGGGTGAAGGCGATTCTCCGTAGAGCCCGTCCCGATTTCTCCAAAGTAAAAAATTTTCTTTCCCATAACAATCTGGTCATCGACCTGGAAAAGCGCAAGACGAGCTTGGACGGCCATCCTCTTTCGCTGACGCCTCACGAATATAAGCTCCTTCAGGCCCTTATGTCCGCTCCCGGGAAGGTCTTTACCCGGACTGAGCTTCTGGATCATCTGTATCCGGGCGGGGAAGAAGTGATTGACCGGGTCATTGATGTCCATGTAGGAAAGCTCAGGGAAAAGATCGAGAAAGACCCGACCCATCCCCGGTATATATTAACGGTCAGGGGCGTCGGGTATCAATTCTCGGAAGAACCAGCTTGACGGAAAGGAGGGTTTCGGCCTGACCAATCGTTTTATCTGGAAACTCCTGGGAATTCATGTCCTCACCATCGGTTTCGTCATCCTCATCGTTTGGCTGGCCGTAGATTATCTGGCCGCCGATTATCTGGCGGCCCTGATGAAGGAATATCACGTCTCACCTACTACCACCCATCAAATGTTTATTCACGCCGTCCACCGGTACCTCGTCTGGGCTACCTTCGCGGCTCTCGCACTGGCGGTCACACTCAGTTTTTTACTCCTGAAGAGAGTATTGCATCCCCTGGTGCAGATGATTGATATTACCAAAAAGATCGCTCAGGGCGATTATTCGGCGAAAGTCCCGATCCACTCCCAGGACGAAATTGGCCAACAGGCGAGGGCCTTCAATCAAATGGCCGACAGCCTGCAAAAAGTGGAACAGCTCCGCAAATCCATGGTTCTCGACGTGGCCCACGAGCTTCGCACCCCCTTGACCAACATGAAAGGATACTTGGAAGCCTTGCTGGACGGGGTCTTGCCCCCCTCCAGGGAGAACCTGGAATCGATCCAGGAGGAAACGGGGCGACTGGTCCGGCTGGTGGAGGACCTCCTCCGGCTGGCCAGGGCGGATGCTGCCCGGGCCACCCTTCAGAAGAAAGAAATCCAGATTGCTAACTTGATCACCCAGGAGCTCGAATAGTTTCTCCCTCAATTTGAAGCCAAGAAAATTAGCGTGGAAACTCATTTCCAACCGGGGGTGAACCGATTATGGGGGACTCTGATAAACTCGCTCAGGTAATCAGCAACTTGCTGCAAAATGCCTGGCAGTATACCCCTTCGGGCGGGAGGGTCCAAATCTCCAGCGAACCTTTTCCCAAAGGGTTGAAAATTATTTTTTCTAACACCGGCGGCGAGATTGCCGAAAAGGATCTTCCTTTTATCTTCGTACGTTTCTACCGGGGTGAAAAATCGCGTTCCCGGGAGCACGGCGGCGCGGGTATCGGGCTGGCCATTGTCAAAGAGCTGGTCGAAGCCCACAATGGACAGGTCGGCGTCGAAATTGCGAGGGATGAAACGGCAATCTGGTTTTCCCTTCCCTCTTAAAGCCCTACCGGCGAAGGCCCGGGAAAGAATCTTTGGCATTCAACGGCACAGATGATAAAATACACAGATAGAAAAGAATTTTTTGGGGAGCTTCTTGCAAAAGTACCTTTTTCGTCATTCCCGCGAAAGCGGGAATCCAGAGGTGCTTGAAAAACCTGTATTCCGGATCGCGCCTCGCTTGCGCGGAATGACGAGTTCCTCTTACTTCCAAGAGTTTTGCAAGAGGCTTGGTGACTGACGAAAGGTGTTTTAAGAAAACCTGACTTCAAGGATCGTCAATAAGGAGTGATGAAAATGAGAAACAAATTCCAGAATCTTTTGGCTATATTCTTCATCCTTTACTTGATAGGTTCCCCGAGCCATATGCGGGAGGCTCTCGGCCAGGATGGAAAAACCTTTTTGTGGAAGGCTCAATCCGGAGCATCCACGGTCTATATATTGGGTTCCATCCATTTGCTGAAGAAAGAGAGTTACCCTCTCAGCCCGAAAATTGAAACCGCCTTTGATAGGTCCGATACTCTGGTGGTTGAAGCCAATGTTCAGGATCAGAGTAAGATGAATACTCAAGCGATCATGGAAAAAGGCTTCTATCCGCCAAATGATAGCATCACAGCGCACGTCTCTCCGGAAACCTATGAATCTGTAAAAAGTGAAGCGGCCAAGATGGGCCTCCCTCTGGAGATGATCGACAGGCAGAAGCCCTGGATTCTTTCCATGTCCCTGGAGGCAATAGGCCTTATGAAGCTCGGGTATGACCCGGCCTACGGAGCCGACAACTATTTCCTTTCCAAGGCCACAGGGCGGAAAAAGATATTGGAGCTCGAGAGCCTCGACGAACAGATCAACCTGCTGGCCAATCTTTCTGATCGTGAGCAAGAATTATTGCTGCTGCTCACGCTGAAAGATTTGCAAAACGCCGCCCGGGAAGTCGATCAAGTTGTCCAGGCATGGAAAACCGGCGATACGAAAGCTATGGAAGCCAGTATGACGAAAAGCTTTAAAGAAGACTCCCAATTGGTCCCCATCAATGAAAGGCTGATCTATGATAGAAACAGGAAAATGGTCTCAAAAATTGAAGAATACCTGAAAGAGAAGGGTACCTATTTTGTTGTGGTCGGGGCAGGGCATCTGGTCGGGGAAAAAGGAATCATCGAAACATTGCGAAAGAAAGGGTATCAGGTAGAACAATTATAAACGAGTGTTGAAAGCTACCAGAAGGCTTGGATGAAATCAAGGAGAATCCGTCCCCGGAATCTCAGGGACCGCAGGGATGCAGTAAAGGGAAGTGAGGAATGAAATCAACTGAGAGAGATGATCTGGCTGTCTCATTGAGGAGGGTATGCAGATGAGGCCAACGAAAGAATGCGGTTGGCCTCATCACTGTTTAGCGGCTTACTACGACCCGATTGTAAGAGAAATAGTCACTTTTGCCCCCCGGCCATCCTGGGTTATGGGAAATTGCCATTTTTGGATCTCTTCAAGGAAGCACCTTTCGGCACCCTTGTTCTTCGATAGAATGGATACGATTTTCGCGGTTCTTACCTTACCGTTTGGGCTGATAAGCAGTTCGATCACGAATTTCTCGTAATGTTCGTTCGCCGGGGAACACTTCTCCAGCTCATGGGCTTTTTTCTCTATAAGATTGAGAATCGCCTCTTTCGACACTCCTTCTGAAACGTTTACATCCCCTAAGGTAATTGTTCTTTTGTTCTTCTCTTTCTCTCCTCTTTGCTCCCGTAGAAGTTTGTCCTCCATTGGTGCGGGGGCCTCTTTCCGGGCCATGAAGGAAGCTGGTGCCTGGGCAGATTTCATGGAACCGATAGCATAATCAGAAACCCCCTGAGGCAAGGGAAGCGGTTGCTTTATTGTGGTTTGCTGGCCGCCATTGTTGCGAACTTCCGTGTCGACAGCGACAAAGGAAGTATAAGCGGTTAAGAGGTTATAGCTCAACCCCAGGTCTGTTACCTCCTTTATTCGCTTGTCATTGGAACGAAGCTTGTTGTAGTCGGATAACAGCGTGATACGGTGGCGGGCCCAGAGGTAGCGCAGAGCCGAGTTGCTTTCCAGGGGTTTGACCTTATTGATTTCGATAGCCTTGCTGTAGGGTCCATTACCTGAAATACCACTTAGATTTATTTTCCCAAGGGGCTGGCCGCGCCACTTCCCGAAGACGATGACCGGACGCTCGGCCAAGACATCGGGGATGCTGAGGGGCTCAACATCGTAGGTGCTGAAATTCTGGAATTTCACCTTGACCTGGGTAAGCACCGGAGACTGGATCAGGGTACGGAAACGCTCGGCTTTTGACGAGGCTTCTTCGGGCCGGGTGATGATAAAAGGCTCCCCCATTCCGACTCTGGCCATTCCCTCGATGATATGCCGGTTGACGGCCGTCCCGATTCCAAAAGCGAGCATATTGGCATCTCCGAGGTTCTGGCGGATCAGGTCAAAGACTTCTTCTTCAACGGTCACATATCCGTCGGTGGCGATCACGATGCTCCGCGAGTAATTCTCCGGTTTCTTAAGCATGAGCGCACGCTCGAGAGCCGGCAGGAGTTCTGTGCCTCCGCCACCCTGCTGGCGTTCGATGAGATGGATGGCCTCATGGATATTTTCAGGCGTGGCCGGAAGGGATTCTTCGGACATCACCGATGATCCACCGGAGAAGAGCAGGACATTAAACCGGTCAGTCGGGGAAAGGTGGCCGATCAGGTCCTTGAGCAATTTCTTCGAGATTTCGATCGGGAATCCGTTCATGGAACCCGAAACGTCGACGATGAAAATGTACTCGCGGCCGGGGATTTGGGCTTTGGTCACCCTCTTAGGAGGCTGCATCATGAGCAGGAAGAAGTTTTCAACTTTTCCCTGGTAGAGAAGCAATCCGGACTGAATTCTGTCCCCGTCGAGCCGGTAGCGGAGGATATAATCGCGGGTTCCTCCGTAAGCCTCCGATTTATCAAGCATGACCCGGGCAACCGAAGGACCATCGAAGTTGGCCGTAGCCTTATGCGACGTGCAATGCAGTTCCTTTATGGGCAGTCCAGCCGCAATATTGACCTGGATATCGAAGGTATAGTGAGGGGCTTCCCCCTGGTGCAGGTAAGGGTTCTGGACCCACTGTTCGGAAGGGGAAGCGGTTTCCGCAGGCTGATTGGAATATCGGGGACCGACAACGGTCGGATAAACGAATTCATATACCCGGTCCGTCGGCACGAGTAATTCGGTATATTTGAGTTCGACTTTTATTTCATCTCCGGGCATTATGTTGGCCACGTTCATCTGGAAAACATTGGGCCTCTGCTGCTCCAGCAGGGAAGCGCTCTTTCCCTGATCCCTGGCCTGTTCGTAGACCCGACGGGCCACCTCCCGTTTATTGATCTGGGCATTGATGACTCGTTCACCGATGACCATCTTCAGCCCGTAAACCGCTGCCCTGTTCGAGGCCGGAAAGACATAGATGGCCTCCAACGGCCTCTTGCCCTGGTTCTGATAAACCTGGGTAACCTGAACATCGGCGATAACTCCGGAGATGTCAACGGCCGCCGACGTCGATTTCAAGGGCAGTTGGTCGATCTCCGGATCATCGCTTTTGACAAAGAAATAGGGAGATAGAGTTCGGTCATCGGATTCTCTCGGCTGAGAATGGACAGCCGTCGCCCCAAAAACCGCTGCCGCTGCCGCAAGTACTGCCAAAAACCTGGTAGTGAAAATCATTGGGAACCTCCTTTGATTCTTAAACTGAACTTCTGTTCCATTAGACAAAGGAGGTTTCGGAAATGTTCCCGGGGAAAATTCAGGACTTTAACCGAAGAAAATTCGGCATGACAAAGGTGTCATTCCCGCGAAAGCGCGAATCCGGAAAGACACCGGATTCCGGCTCAAGCCCGGAATGACAACCAGGAGAAAATTTATATCGTCGGGTATAGAATTTGATCAAAAGGATTACTAGACATAATAGTTGACAGTTGAACGAAAATGAAAAGGACCTGCCCCTTATGAACCTGGGTTATACTTTGGTGAATTACCAACCAAGTACAGAGCCAAAAATAAGGAGGCAGGTCATGAA
>Ga0187865_1003306_pt1 | contig 13489 bp, 14 predicted proteins | sample June2016WEW_11_1_2_FD_132989 | JGI IMG/M metagenome (GOLD analysis project Ga0187865, IMG submission 132989) | Peatland microbial communities from SPRUCE experiment site at the Marcell Experimental Forest, Minnesota, USA - June2016WEW_11_100 | ecosystem: Environmental > Terrestrial > Soil >...
ATTCCGGTGGGTGGTAATTCCGATGAAGCGGATCTTGCCCGCTTTCTTGGCTTTCACCAGAGCGTTCAAAATGGGCTCATAAAGGACCGACTCTCTCACCCAAACGTTGTGATGGTGGTAGATGTCCACATAATCCAGCCCCAGGTTCTTGAGGCTGGTGTCGATCTTCTTGGTAAAGGCGTCTTCGGTGGCCTCTTCGGTGTAAAGGCCGGTGGTCTGGTTATTCGGAAGGCGGGCTTTGGTAGCGATGGCGAAGGAATCTCGGGGGCGGCCCTTGAGGACTTCGCCGATCATGCTTTCATTCGTACCGCGTTGGTAGGCTTGAGCCGTATCCAGGAAGTACAGACCGTTACTCAGGGCGGCCTGCACCAGAGCAGGGTTGCTGGTATTCATAACCCCCATGGTAATAACGGGAAGTTTCATCCCTGTCTTTCCCAGGGTTCGGTGGACAATTTTACCCTCCTTTTTCTCCTGCCCTTTCTCACCGGGATTCTTCTCGTTGGAACTCAGATAGACGAATCCACCCAATCCGGCAGCCGTCGATTTCAGAAAATCCCTACGCACCATCTCTTTCTTCATCATAGCCAAAACCCTCCCCTCCGCTTCAATCTTTAATCCAACCTTTAAGAGCTGACCCGCCGAATAGGCCAATAAATGGGCATTTCAAAGCGAAAATCGGCCGGCCAAGTACCGCCAGCAAGAACTTAATGTTATGGTTTTACAGAAAGGGGCAGAAAGACTTCTTCTATAATTTAAATGGACACAAATAATTTATCATCAACTTCCCTTGCCATCAAGGGAATATTTTTAATCATCAGCTCTCCTTCTCTCTTAAGCTTATCCTATCTCTTGCCGCTATTACAGGTTTTTTTACCCGGGAAGATTTCATCCCCCAGGGGTCGAACAGCCACAAAAGGGCGAAAACGGCTCAACAGGGCCGGTAAGGGGCCCTTTAAACGGCCCAGATCCATACTGCGATCTGTCCCCGAATGTGGAAGGGTATACGTATCAGGCGGGAAAACGACGACGGTAACCAAGGCAAAACCCAATCAGGAAGTCCGCCTGGGTAAAAATATAGACCGCGGAATTTAGCTGTGGGGAGGTCCGTGAACCACCCTGCAATCATGGTCCGATTCTTAAGATCTTCGCCCCCCGAATCTTCCCCTCTTTAAGTTCCACCAGGGCCTGATTGGCTTCTTCCAAAGGGAATTCCTGAACCTCAGGTTTGATGGGGATTTTGGCCGCCAGTTCCAAAAACTCGCTCACATCTCTCCGGGCCACATTGGCTACGCTTTTGATCTCTTTCTCCATCCAGAGATGCCGGGGATAATCGATCTCCTTCAGATATTCCCGATCCAGGTCTTCTTTCCGGATCGCATTGACCACCAATCGCCCTCCCGGCTCCAAATTTTTTAGAGCCTCAAGAATTGGCCTCCACACCGGGGTTGTGTCAATGATGCAATCGAGCTTTTCCGGAGATTCCTTCGCAGGGTCTCCTGCCCAAACCGCACCCAGTTCCCGGGCAAAGGATCTCTCTTTCTCGCTCCTGGCGAACACGAAACATTTGGATTTGGGATATTGATACCCGGCCATTTTTAGAACCAGGTGAGCCGAAGCCCCGAACCCGGTCAATCCTAAGTTCTGTCCATCTTTGAGGCCCGTTAATCTCAAAGAACGGTAGCCGATCGCCCCGGCACACAAAAGAGGGGCAGCTTCCGAATCGGAAAAGAGATCAGGAACCGGGTAAGCAAAATTTTCTGATATCGTCATGTACTGAGCATAACCCCCGTTCACGTCTCGGCCTGTGGCTTTGAAATCCGGGCATAGGTTCTCATTTCCCTCCATGCAGAACTTGCATTTGCCGCAGGCCGAATATATCCAGCCGACCCCAACCCGTTCGCCCACTTTCAAGGTCTTCACTTTTACCCCGGTTCTCTCCACTCTCCCGACGACCTGATGTCCCAGGACCACGGGTAAACGGGGCGGGGGAGTTCTTCCCTCGATCTCGTCCAATTCGGTATGGCACACGCCGCAGGTAGAAACCCTGATCAAAACATCTCTTTCCCCTGGAACTGGACCGGGCAGGTCCATCATTTCCAGAGGAGTCCGGTTTTTTTCTAAACTGTATAATTCTTTCAAGACCATGGCTTTCATGGGACGGATTCTCATTTTTCTCAAGGGGTCTGGAACGAGGACTCTAATTCAGGGAGTTACTGCCATCTCGCGATCTAACGATCTGCCATTTTTTAAATTCTTATTATCGCGAAAAGATCTTGGTAGCCCCAGGTTTGTCCTGGCAGACTAATAGCCGCAGGCTTCAGCCTGCGAGATAGGCTCGGAGGGGCAGGTTTCAAACCCGTCCCCAACGACAACCCTTAACGCAGCCCCAAGGTCTGGGTTGCCATGAATGATTTTCCGGGCTTATTCTAGAAGAACCTTCTGAATCAGGCGGAGATCCCCTCTTTCCCTCCAGCCCATTTCCCGCCAGAAGGCCTCACCGCGGGAATTGTCGGAAAACAGAAATAGATTGCACTTCAAGATATTCAAGGCCTGCAGGGAAGAAAGGCATTTCTCCACGAGGGCCCTGCCGATTCCCATCTTCCGATAATTCTTCTCCACGGCCAGATGGTGGAGGTATCCCCGCCGGCCGTCGTGACCGCAGAGAACGGCCCCGACGATCTGCTGCTGGTCATTTCGGGCCACAAAGCTCAATTCCGGATTGCGCTGCAGGTAGGAAGTAAGGGCTGGTACTGAGTCGGACTCACTCAATCCGATTCCTTCCATCTCCTGCCAGAAGCGAATCACTTCGGGCAAATCTTCCGGGGCCATTGACCGGATCCGGGATGGGAACATATCTTCCAGTCTCTTATTTCTTCTCTTCCTTCTTCTCTTGAATGGAGATCAGTTCGACCTCAAAGATCAGGACGGCATTGGGACCAATCACCTGTCCTGCCCCGCGGTCGCCATAGGCCAGGTTCGGGGGAATGAACAACTGCCATTTGGCCCCCTCTTCCATGAGCTGGACGGCTTCAGTCCAGCCGCGAATGACTCCGCTGACCGGGAAACTGGACGGCTGCCCCCGGCGATAAGAGCTGTCAAATTCCGTTCCATCGATGAGGGTCCCGCGATAATGGGCGATTACCGTATCCGTCAATTGGGGCTTTTTCCCCTTGCCCGGGGTGATCACTTTATACTGCAATCCGTCGGGCAGGGTTTGAATCCCCTCCTTGCTTTTGTTCTCGGCAAGAAATTTTTCTCCTTCTATCTTATTCTTTTCCCCAACGGTTTTTCGAATCTCCTCCTGCTTGGCTCTCATTTCTTTCTCAAACGAGGTCATGACTTCTCGAGCTTCCTGGTCGGACAATTGGGGTTTTGCTCCCGAAAGGGCATCCTTAACGCCCCGGGCCAAGATATCCGGGTCTATGTCAACGGACTGTTTTTTAAAGTTACCTCCTATATCCATTCCAATGATGTAACTGATCTTCTCCTTCTGACTTTTCAGCGTCTGGCTCTCCTGGGCACTCACCTGACTGGCCAAGAAAATAATTCCGACAACGGCGATCCATCTGAATTTCATCGAAACTCCTTTCTCCCTCATTTTTTCTCCTCTTCCCCTGCCAGAAACAAAAAACCCGCTTCTATTTCAGAAACGGGGATTACATGATCCACATAGTTAATCCTTGAATATTTTGCTTTAGAGAACCCCCGTCAGAAGATGGTATTAGTTATCAAAATATCATCAAACTCCTCAAATAGCAATAAAAACATATCCCTTTGATTTCGGAATGCGGATTGAGGGATATACCCAATATCATGGTCTCATAAAATGGAAAACTTCTTCTCCCCTAGGAGACTGGGTCATAATTCGTCATGCCCCCGCAGGCAGGCATTCAGGGGGATGAGATATTGAATAGAATCGCGACTGGATTCCCGCTTTCGCGAGCATGGCAATCCCCTTTCTTAATTGCGATACAGCCACTAGCGGGAGGGAACAGAGCCCGGTAGATCAGGAATGGCCCGTCGCTTTTTGGGGAGTTTTTGCCTGGCTGCGGCAAAGGCTGCACCGCGAATCGGGACACCATTGGCAGAAATAGCAGTCGGGGCACTTGTGTTTCTTTTTTGCCCGGGCCGCTCCTGGACAATAGAGGAGTCCGTCCGGGGTCACCTCAAAGCAACTTCCCTTTATATTGACAAATTCCTTTTTCTGCCTGCGCGGTTTCTTCAATGAATGATCAGCTGCTTTTCCGGCCGCCCCTGACTTTTCCGAACCTGTTTGTCCGACAGAAGTTTGGTAAAGGAATAATTCTTAGAGGAAGGGGCCGTCGAAAAAAACTTCTATGGGGTCGGTATAGTTTAGCGTTCCTCCCTTGGCCAGGGTCCCGGATCCAATGTCCACAGCTAATTTGACGAGCTTCTCCCCGGCTTCGGGAATACTCATCTCTCCCGTTAAAACCCCGGCCGTGCTCATATCGATATGCTGGCTGGCTTTTTGATACGTACGGGGATTCCCGGTGACGTAGATTAAGGGTGCCACCACCCCGGTGTTGGTGGCGTATATGGGAGGATCCTGATCGGGCAGTCCCTGCCCTCCAATCTGATAGAAAACCATCTGGCAGCCGGCCGCAGCCAGGCTCATGGGCAGGGAAAAGGAGGACATCCACCCGTCCATAAAATACAGACCTTTTCCTGGAGGCTGCTGACAGTATTCCAAGACTCCCTGTAAGGGGACTGTGCCACTTTTGGCAATAGCTCCCAGCGATTTTTCTTCTAAGGTCGTAATCCCTGCGGCAATGTTTTCGGGAATGGGGTTGATGGTGCGAATATCTTCCCCGATAGTGGCCGCTGCTTCTTCTGCCCGGCGAACAAACCGGTAAAGCCCTTCGGCCACCTGAGGGGATACAGCCCGCTTGGCCAGTTCATCCTCGGCCCCAATAATTTCGACCGTCTCTGAGAAAATAGCCGTTCCGCCGCCTCCCACCACCCGGTCAACAAGATTTCCAAAGGCCGGGTTACCAGCAATCCCGGAGGTCGGATCCGAACTCCCGCATTTCACGCCGAGGGTCATTTTCCCCAGTGGAAAAGGTTCCCGTCGACAAGATGAGGCTTCATAGACCAGCCTGCGTGCCTCCGTAATTCCCTTTTCGATGGCCCGGTGCATTCCCCCTTCTTCAGCCAGGTTGATGGCCACTAAAGGTTTGTCGCAGGAAGCGATCTGGGGGATCAACTCGGATAGCCTGAACTCGGGATATCCAAAATCATCTTTTACCCCCAGCAGGACCGTGGCAGCCACATTCGGATTTTTGGCCAGACCCACAAGCACCCTCGCCTGACGGATGCGATCCCGTTTGTGGCGCCCGTATTCTCCCGAAGAGATGAAGGTTTTCGTGTGGGCCACAACCTGTCCGATGCGATGGGCCATCTGGTTGCACAATCGGGTTGCAGGCAGGATTAAAACATAGTTTCGAACTCCCACTGAACCATCCGGTCTTAAGTAGCCAAGAAAATTCATGCCCGCCCTCCCTTTCCAGTTGGGGTTTTGGCTCCGCCCCGTAGGCCCCCTACGTTATGGATATGAACATGGTCTCCTGCGCGGATATCTTTTGTGGCCACTCCAACCGGGTGGCCATACTTCCTGATCATCTCTCCCTTTCGAATGTCCACCAGGGCAATCTTATGGCCGAAACGAATATCATCCAGGGCAACGATTTCAAGATTCTGCTGACCCCCGACGGGAATCCGATCGCTCTTTTTTGTATCCACGAGCAAAACTCCCACGGTGTCCTTCTCGTGAAGAGCAATAGCCTGAAACTTCATCCTTTTCTCCTTTTTATCCCTTGAACTCCGAAAATAGAGACGGCCCAGTAAGCCGTCTCTATTTTCAACGCATTTTTCTATTTTAGTGTGCCCCAGGCGCTTCAACCATTAGGCGCTTTTATTACATCTGTCCCGCCTTCCGGGTGCACCCGGTCTCGGGCAAGGATACCGCAGTTTTCTCGATGGGCACCATGTAGGGTTCCCCCATATAAGGGAAGGGGTAAAACTCGTTGGTGGTCTTAATGACCTCGGCAACGGGGAGAGGCATCATGATCTGATGATCTTCCGCCCGCATCACCACCGGTCCAATGATGCTATCCCATTTCATCCCTTCCCAGGTCTTGATGAGGGTTGGGGGATCTGGGGTTCCGGCCTTCCTGATGGCTTCCATCATGAATTTCACCCCGTTGTAGGCTTTGCCAATATTGATCGCGGGCCATTTCTCCACGGCCACAAACTTGGGCTTCTTGCTCCAGCGCTGGAGAAAATCTTTATTGGCGGGTGTACGAATCGTCTCCACATAGGCCTCGCAACCCCAGCTTCCGATCGCCGTTTCTTTCACTACATTCAACACCTGAGAGGGGTCATTCAAATAATAACAGATAAAAGGAGCGTTCATGCCCATGTCCCGGGCTTGCTTGATAAGGTTGACCAGGTCAACGCCCCAGTTCCCCGTAAAGACCACTTCCGGTTTGGCAGCGATAATTTTCGTTATATAAGGGCCGAAGTCCTTATTGGCAATCGGGTGGTATTCCTCTCCTACGATTTCAGCGCCCGGAACAAACTGTTTTACCCGGCGGATGAAGCCCTGGGCCGCATCATGCCCAAAGGCATAGTCCATGTTCATGGTGTAAAACTTACGGAAAGGTTTCGTAGCCAAGAAATTGGCAATGGCCATGGAACGCACCTCGGTATTGGGAGAGACCCTGAAAGTGTAGGGATTGCAGAATTTTCCGGTAATTTCATCCCCTTCGGCCCCGTAGTTGAAGAAAATCACTTTCTCCTTGGCCCCACTTGCTGCAGAGCTAGGCCCACATGTGTTCCCGTTCCGGTTCCTAAGAACTTCACGCCCTCCATGACATTTTTAGTCGCTTTGCGTACAGCCACGTCGGGTTTGAGCTGGCTATTTTCTTCGATGAGCTCCACTTTCCGCCCGAAAAGCCCGCCGCTTTCGTTGATTTCCTCAACCAGAAACTCGATAGCAGCGGCATAAGTATCCCCAGTTCTTTTAAAAGGTCCGGAGCGGGGATCGAAAAGGGCGATCTTGATCGTCTCTGCAGCCCAGGCCGGGATTACCATCGTAATCGTTAAAAGAACTATGAATCCCATCACTAGCTTCTTTCTTTCAAACATTTGTCCTCTCCTTCCTGATTTCGACAGCTCTTGGAGCTGTCGTCATTACCCTTCGGTGCTAATGACGCTTCAGGAAATCCAGAGTCATGTCGGTTAGCAAGCCCGGCTCCTCGATATAAAGATTGTGCCCCACTCCTTCCAGGATCCTCCATTCGGAACCCCGGATGGAACGGTGAATCTGTTCCGCAAGATGGATGGGCGTAAAAACATCCTCCCTTCCCGAGATGATAAGCGTGGGCAGGGAGATTTTGGCAATCTCATTCTTCAAGTTGAAAGCCAGGCATGCATCCGTTGCCCGCCCAATGGCTGCGGGAGAATTGATGCGGACCCGTTTTTCCTTCAATTCCGCAATGGGACCGGGATTGGCCGAGATGAATTCGGGAGTGAAGGCCAGTTTGATCACTTCGTCAAAAAAAGCCGGATACCCCTTTTCTTTGAGGGTCTGACGCAACCGGGAAAAAGCCCGATGAGCCTTTTCGTCCACGTAACTGAAGGTGGAAATCAGAATGAGAGATCGAATCATCTCCGGGTGGTCCAGAGCAAACTGCTGGGCAATGGCCCCTCCCATAGAAAGGCCCAGAATGTTAGCCTTGGGAATTTTCAACTGATTCATGAACTCATAGAAGTCCTCGGAAAAGCCTTTAACCGAATAGGGCTGATCGGGCTTGCTGGTTCCTCCGTGCCCGCGAACATCCAGCGCAACGGTTCGGTAGTGTCTGGAAAGCTCCGGCACGACCAGGACCCACCCGGTCAAATCTCCGTTCAGGCCATGGATTAAAATTAAAGGATAACCCGACCCTTCTTCCTGGTAGTTCATTTCTATATCTCGCACGGAAACCCTGGGCATTTTTCCCCCCTCAAGGCAATTTGATCCTTGGTCTATCCGATTTAAGCTTCTCTGGGCTTTCTGGGTTCTTATTCAACCAATAGAAGCCCGTACCGGTTCATCTCTTCATGGTAGTCTTTCACAACCTGGATAGGATATCCCATCCTCTGAGCCGTGCTGTAAACATCCACTCCAAAGGCCTCCAGGGTGGGACGAGAAAGGTAAGGCTGACGGCAGCCCCCTGCGGTTCCGGTGCAGTTTTTGCATAACCGGCAGGGGGCCTGGGGAAATACGAAAGCTTTTTGATAACCAGAAAGAAAAACCCCTCTTTCCAGGTCGAGCATTCTCTGGTTCACTTCCTTCGACCACAGGTGCCTCATCTCCGGGTCTTTGAGCTTCTTGGCAAAATGAAAAAATAGCCCCTGTTTATACTCCTTGAAGAATTTAATACATTCCTCCACGGAGGGAACATAGGGAGGACAAGTTTTTCTTTTTCCATATCCAGGGCAGCCGTAACTGCATTTCATTCTCACCCAATGGCCCAGGATAATAGAATTGGGGTTCATCCATTTGAAATCTTTTAACCCATGAGCGATAGCCAACTTTCCGATCTGCTTCTTTTCGGTTGAATTCATCCCTTCTCCTTTGGACATGCAAAGCTGGAACAAGGATTAGGCTCTTTTCTTTGTACTTTGTACCTTGCACTTTTTTGCCTTGAACCTTGCGCCTTGGGCCTTCTCTTAGACGATCCGGTTGCGAATGAAGCCCAGTCTCTCGATCCGGGCTTCGACCACATCTCCGGGTTTCAGTAGCCAGCGCTCCGGTTCCGGCCGGAAAAGAGCGACGCCGCCGGGGGTTCCGGAAGTGATCACATCCCCTGGCTCCAGGGTCATCTGCGACCAGTACGCGATCAGATCCGGGATGTTGAAGATCAACTGATTGGTGGAAGACTTCTGCCTGGGTTCCGATTCGCTGTTCACCCAGAGTTCCATTCCCAATTGGTGGGGGTCCGGAATCTCGTCCGGGGTGACCAGATAGGGCCCCATGGGACCGAAAGCGTCCAGACTTTTGGAAAGGAGGACGAGCCTCTTCTGCATCTCCTTTTGCTGAATGTCCCGGGCGCTGAGATCGTTTATAACCATATATCCGGCTACATAATCGAAGCCTTTCTCTCTCGGAACAGATTTCCCTTTCTTCCCGATTACGATGGCCATCTCGATTTCATAGTCCAGCTGTTTCGTTGAATCATGGGGATATGGAACCGGATCGTAGGGACCGATTACACAAGAAGAGGCTTTCAAAAAACCCACCGGCATTTCGGGGATCGGAACCTTATTCTCCTCGGCATGATCGCGGAAATTTAGGCCCATGGCGATGATCTTTCCGGGGCGTGGAACCGGAGATTTCAACAGGACTTTGGTCAGAGGGAAAATGAGGGGTTCCTTGCGGAGGCCTTTTAGAGGCTTCTTCCCTGCTTTCTGCCATTGGGATGCAGCCTTAATGGTTCGGCGAGCCAGGTCCAGAGCCGTCTTACCCCTCTCCAGGAAAGCTACCATATCTGCAGGAACATACCGCGAGGCCGCAGGGTAGGGATCTTTCTCTCTTTTTCCTTCCTTCAAGTAAAGCGCAACCGCCGGCTGCAAGCTCAATACAGAATTATCATCAAGAAGGGCCCCGATCATGGGTTGCCCTTTTTTGCCCCCCTTCACCTCAAAAGTTACCAGTCTCATAGACTCTCCTCCTTAATATTTTTCTTCCTGCAAAGGAACATTTATAAAGTGTACTAACTCGACGAAAAGGAGTCAATAAAAGAGATTGGAGATTGCAGATCGTAGATTTCAGATTGAAGGGCGGGAAATGGAGGGATTGGATTGGTCACGATGCAATTTAGCAGAGGTTGGGCCGCTTCGTCATCAGGAAAAGATCAAAAGTTCTTATCCTTCCTCCCATTCTTTAAGAGGTCGTTTTGAAGTCCGCTGCATTCAGTCCATGCTTTTTCAGGAGATCATAGAAATCAGCCCGGTACTTGCCCGCCAGCTTGGCTGCCTGGCTTACATTTCCTTCGCACACCTTTAACAGACTGCTCAGATAATCCTTTTCAAATGCATCCCGGGCCTCTTTTAAGGATTTTAACGGAGCAGCCGGCCCAGAGGCATCGGCCCGAAAGATGAAATCTTCGGTGATGAAATCCTGCTGGGACATGGCCACAGCATATTCAACCGTATTCTCCAACTCCCGCACGTTCCCGGGCCATTCATGGAGCATAAACCTCTGCATTGCCGCGGGGGCTAGGCCTTTTATCTCCTTTTTCATTTGGCGGTTGAATTTTTTCAGAAAGTGTTCAACCAGGGGAGGAATGTCTTCTTTTCTTTCGCGCAGAGGAGGCAGATGGATCGGAATGACATGGATCCGGTAAAAGAGGTCTTCCCGAAAAAGCCCCTCTTTCACCTCTTCCGCCAGATCCTTTTGCGTAGCTACGATCACCCGGACATCCACCTCCACGGCTTTTCCACTCCCCAGGGGATAGAATTGCCGCTCCTGCAGGACCCGAAGGAGTTTGGCCTGAATGGGAAGGGTCATATCCCCGATTTCATCCAAAAAAATGGTCCCTTCATGGGCTTGAGTGAAAAGCCCTTTCGTGCTCCGCAACGCTCCGGTAAAGGCCCCCTTCTCATGGCCAAAGAGTTGACTCTCCAGCAGCGTTTCTGGAAGGGCCGCACAGTTAATGGCCACAAAGGGCTTATTCTTCCGATCGCTCGCCAGATGGAGTGCCTTGGCAATCAATTCTTTTCCCGTCCCGCTTTCTCCATGGATATAAACCGTAGAGTCGGTGCTGGCAATCCGTGAAACCATCTCTAGCACCCGATGCATCTTCCCGCTCCGGGCCACGATGTTAGCAAAATCATACCTCTCCCCCAGAAGTTCTTTTAACCTTTCAATCTCCGAAGCGAGGCGGCGATTTTCCAGGGCCTTTTCAATCTGGAAAAGAAGCTCCTGGGGCTCAAAGGGTTTGGTGAGGTAACTGTACGCTCCTTTCCGCATAGCCTCCACTGCACTTTCAATACTTCCATGGGCGGTAAGGATAATGATGGGCATCTCCGGCATAACGGTATGGATCTCTTCCATCAAGGTTATTCCATCCTCCTGTCCAAGTCTCAGGTCGACGATGGACAGGTCAAAGACCTGCCCTTTAACTGCCGCGATGGCCTCTTCCGCCTTCTGGGCCATGGTTACAGCGTAATTGGCCGATTCCAGCCTCATTCGGAGCAACTCCAACAGGGTGGGATCATCATCTACCACCAAAACATTTCCCGCAGGCATGGTTCTTTATCTCGCTTTCTCTCTCTTTTTTTCTTCCACGTCAATATCCACCTGTTTGAACTTCTGAATCACCTGACCTAACTCTTGGTTCTCCTGTTTGAACTTCTGAACCACCTGACCCAGTTCTTCGTTCTCTTGTTTGAACTTACGAACCATCTGACCCAATTTTTGGTTCTCTCGAAGGACCCCGACCAACACTTTGGCCTCCCCGGCCAAGGGGCTTTGGGCGTACCCCTTGAGTACCGTTCTGAAAGAATAGAGCGCCTTCTCCAAATCTCTTTGAGGATTCTCTGCGTGGGTATAGATCAGCCCCATAGTGAACAGGGCCTGGTCCCGGGGACCATTATTCGAAGACCGGGATAATATTTTCTGGGTTTCCTCCAGGAACCCGGCGTAGTCCCCGAGATCAAAAAGTTTCTTGGCTCGCAAAATATCTCCAGAGGCCGGTTTCGCGGGCTCCTCTCTCGAAATCCAGGTAAACTCTTTTTTCATAGTCGAACAACCCGACAGGAAAAAAAGATCAGACCGGCAGCACAAAAATAAAGGAACTTCCCTGCCCGGGTTCGCTCTCTGCCCATACCTTGCCTCCATGAGCGGTGATGATCTGTTTAACGATGGCTAACCCCAACCCTGTCCCCCTCTTGTGCTCTGGATTCTTCAGGGGTCCTTGCTGAAATTTCTCAAAGATGGTCTTCAGGTTTTCCGCGGGTATGCCGGGTCCGCTGTCTTTTATCGAGACCTTCACTCTCGAACCTTTCTGCTGAGCAGAAATTTTCACCTCTCCCCCCTCAAAAGTGAATTTGACGGCGTTCCCTAAAATATTCCGCAAAACCTGAAGAATCCTTTCCCGGTCCATTTTCACGAGGGGAAGGCGGCCTTGATTTTCCACCCGGAGGCGGATTTTTTTGGCCATGGCCAGGGGTTCAATCTCCGCCACTGCTTTATGGACCAAGGGGGTTACATCTTCTTTCTTAAATTTAAAGACCATCATCCGCGCTTCCATTTTGGAAAGATCCAGGGAGGAATTTACCAGTTCGATCAAACGCTTGCTCTCCCCGGCAATGATGTTAAGGAGCTTTCTCTGTTTCTCAGTAATCTCCCCTCCAATCCTATCAAGCAACAGGCTGGTCCCCTCCTTGATGGAAGTCAGGGGGGTGCGTAGTTCGTGGGATATGGTGGAAAAGAAATCTGACTTCATCTTATCGATCGCCTGGAGTCGCTCGCACATCGAATTCACCGCTTCGCTCAATTCCTTTATCTCTGGCGGGCCGGAAACTTGTAGATTTTTTTCAAAAATCCCCCTGGCAATTTCCCGGGTCTTCACAATTAAAAGGGAAATGGGACGGGTGATACTTGAAGTAATAACAAGGGAGAGGATGATAACCGCCAACAGAGCGATCGCCACTACGACTATCGTTACCTGACGAGCGCTTACCCCAAGCTCTTCCAGTTGTATTATCTTTTTCAGGACGTTCTGTCGATAATATAGGACCAGGGTTTGCAGTTCCTCCAGCATTTGATCGAAAATCTTATCCTTTTCTTCCCTGTACTGGGAGGAGGAATAGGGTCGATTGATCCATACATACCCTGCTTCTTCCTCGATCAACTTCTGGTAGGTTTGATGGTGAGCCTTCAGTTTATTCAACAGATCCTCGGGGGAAGAGGCGTCGGCGACTTTCATGACTTCTTCCAGATATCCGTTGAATTCATCTCTCGCTGCAAGAAATTGCCCGTAAAGGGCCGAATCCCGGGTAACCATGTACTTTTTTTCATAACGCATTTGCGACAGGAGGGAATCCGTAAGCTTTTTCTCTAAATCCTCCATTCGATGATCCACTTCCAGAATCGAATGGGTAGTCGATTCGAACTCGACCAGCCGGAAAATCATGTAGATGCTTACGGCCAACACCAATAAGACGATTAACAAATATCCGAGAATTAAACGAGAAAATATCGTCAATTTCATCTGCAATAACTCCATCCATCAGGACGGAGGATAGAGGAGAATGCTTTTTGCTCCCCCTCTCCTCCAGGAATATGGGACGAAGAGCTCTTTTGACCATCACCCCGTGGACAAGCAGCCTCTGATATTTTAGTATAATCCGATACTTTATCAATAAAGTCAAGATGGACCGGGCGAGAAACTGAGGTCGAGAAAGTGAGAGAAACTGAGAG
>Ga0187865_1003319_pt1 | contig 13446 bp, 10 predicted proteins | sample June2016WEW_11_1_2_FD_132989 | JGI IMG/M metagenome (GOLD analysis project Ga0187865, IMG submission 132989) | Peatland microbial communities from SPRUCE experiment site at the Marcell Experimental Forest, Minnesota, USA - June2016WEW_11_100 | ecosystem: Environmental > Terrestrial > Soil >...
CATTTCGAGAGGCCTACAAGCGGGAGCCCAAGGTGGGGGCTTTATACGGTTATATCACCGCTCAGTTCATTGTCCAGTCCCTGGCCAAAGCTGGCAAGATGGACCGGGAAAAGTTCATCGATGCGTTGGAAAAAATGAAAGTCGACACGCCGGTGGGCGAGGTAGAAATGCGGGCTTTTGATCATCAAGCCATGCTGCCCATGTTCATGGGCGTGACCAAGAAGGTCCCGGAATATCCTTTCCTCATCGCCAGCGACATTATCACCATACCCGCCAAGGAGGTAATGCCCAGCATCGAAGAGATCAAGAAAGTTCGAGGCCAATAATCGAATCCCCCTAACCCCCTTTGCCAAGGGGGGACAGGGGGGATTTCCTTGGTCCATGAGTGTCCGTCCCGTCATGAGATTTCATTAGGAGAATTCAAAGGTGGGATTCCTGCCCAACATCGGCCCGGCCGAGTTCCTCTCTCAGTTGCTGGTAGGGTTCAGCCGGGCCATGATTTTATTTACGGTCTGCGCGGGGTTGAGTTTCGTCCTCGGGGTGCTCCGCGTCCCCAACATCGCCCACGGCTCCCTCTACATGATCGGAGCCTTCGTCACCTTCAGCCTCTCCAAATCCTTTGGCGGGTCATCCGGTTTTTGGTTTGCCCTTCTCCTCGCGCCCCTGGTGGTTGCCGGGATCAGCCTGGTCGCGGAAAGGGGCCTGTTTCGTCATCTCTACCAGAGAGAGCACTTGATGCTTCTCCTATTCACCTTCGCCTTAGCCCTCATCCTGGGGGATCTGGTGAAAATCTTTTGGGGGGCAGAGTACCGGTCCGTTCCCGCGCCGGATATCCTCAAGGGTTCCATCTCCATCCTGGGTGCATCTTTCCCCCGCTACAATCTCTTCCTGATCTTCATCGGCCTCCTGGTGGCCGTCGCCCTCTGGCTCTTTGTGAATCGAACCAAAATCGGAAAGATCTCCCGTGCGGCCGCCGTGGACCGGGATATGGTGGCTCTCCTGGGGATCAATGTCAGCCGGGTCTTCGCCGGGGCCTTCGTGATCGGCTGTTGCCTCGCGGGTCTGGGAGGGGCCTTAGTGGCTCCCACGGTGAGTATTACCCTGGGAATGGATCACACCCTCATTATCGAAGCCTTCCTGATCGTGACCATCGGGGGATTGGGCAACATGTGGGGAGCTCTGGTCGGCTCTCTCATTTTTGGAGTGACCCAGTCCCTGGGCGTGCTGATCTTTCCTCAATTTGCCATCGTCTTCCCCTTCGCAGCAGTCGTGATCGTGCTCCTCCTGCGACCCAAGGGGTTGTTAAAATCCGTCTGGTAGAGAGGAATCGGAGTTGTCCGGAAAATTACTGGATTTCAAAGCGGCTGGATTTACTTTTGTTCTTTTCCTCATCCTACTCCTTCTGCCCCCGTTCATTCCCCGTTTCTTTGTTTACATTTTGGGCTTGATCTATGTCACTTCTCTCCTGGCCATGAGCCTGAACCTACTGGTGGGTCACGGGGGAATGTACCAGTTCCACCATGCGGTCTTCTATGGGGTCGGAGCCTATGCCGTAGCCCTCATCCTGACCAAAACTTCATTGCCCGCGTGGGTGGCGTTCATCGGCGGGCCGATCCTCGCCGCCCTCACCGGTCTGATCATCGGCTGGTTCTGTGTCCGTCTGACCCGGCTGTATTTCGGCATGCTCCAGATCTCTCTGGGTTCGCTCATCTGGGCCATCGTCTACCGGTGGTACAAATTTACCGGCGGAGACGATGGCATCCACGGCATCCCCATGCCGCGGTTCCTTTCCTCTTTAAATTCTTCTTACTATTTTATTCTGATCGTTCTAGCCCTCTCTTTCTTCCTCCTCTACCTGATTTTAAAATCCCCCTTCGGGAGCACCCTGCAAGCCATCCGCGATAATCCCCAACGGTGCGAAGCTGTCGGGATCAACGTGCGACGCCACCAACTCCGGGCGATTGTCATCGGCACTTTCTTCGCGGGAATTGCGGGGGTTCTCTTCGTGGTCCTGGAACGTTCCGTTTTTCCCGACCTCCTCTTCTGGGTTCTGTCCCTGGAGATCTTCATTATGTGTCTTCTCGGGGGATGGTTTACCTTTGCCGGGCCTATGCTGGGAGCGGCTATTACCGTGGCCCTGCGAACCTTCGTAGGGAAATATACGGAGTACTGGACCCTCATCTTAGGGGTTCTGCTCATCCTCCTGATCTTTTTCCTGCCCGAGGGCGTTATGGGGTATTTCTTGGGGGTCTTTAAATCCCGGGGAAAGGGAATGGCCGAGAGGAGGAACCCATAGATGTTGCAAGTGGAAGGGGTCGTTAAATCCTTCGACGATTTTTTGGCGGTGAATGAGGCGAACCTTTCGGTCCAAAAGGGGGAGATCGTAGCGGTCATCGGCCCCAACGGGGCAGGAAAAACAACTCTATTTAATCTCATAACCGGCCAGCTCCCGCGAGACCGAGGACGGGTGGTCTTCAAGGAGGAAGACATCAGTGAACTTCCCCCCTATGAAAGATGCCGGAGAGGAATCGGCCGGTCTTTTCAGATCGTAAACATTTTCCCCCGGCTTACCGTTTTCGAGAATGTTCAGGTGGCCGTGCTCTCCCATCAGAGAAAAAGCTCTACCCTCTTCCGGCCGGCCGGGAATCTGGCTGTGGTAGAGACGGGAAGCCTCTTGGAAAGTGTCGGTTTGTCCGACAAAGGGAAGAACGTCGTCGGTTCCCTTTCTCACGGGGACCAAAAAATTTTGGAGATCGCCATCGCCCTGGGAAATGAACCCGAGCTGCTCATCCTGGATGAACCCACGGCGGGAATGTCTCCGGAAGAGACCTTCGCCACCATCGAACTCATCAAACGACTGGCCCGTACGCGGGGCCTGACCATTCTATTCTGTGAGCATGATATGGACATCGTATTCTCCATCTCCCAGAGCATCATGGTCATGCACCAGGGGAGAACTCTGATCCAGGGGAAGCCGGAAGAGGTGCGGAATAACTCCGAAGTTCAGGCCGCCTATCTGGGAGGAGAGTGATGCTCGAGGTCGAAGGAATCCACACCTTCTATGGTTTGAGCCACATCCTCTTTGGGGTTTCCCTGAAGGTGGACCCAAAAGTTCTGGTCTGCCTCCTGGGCCGAAATGGCGCCGGGAAGACCACGACCCTGAGGAGTATCATCGGCCTAAACCCACCCAGCAAGGGTCGCATAAGATTCAAGGGAGAGGACATCACGGGCCGGGAACCATACCTGCTCACCCGCAAAGGGGTCAGTTATGTTCCCGATGATCGGCGGATCTTCGCTGACCTCACCGTAGTCGAAAATCTGGAGATTGCCGTAAGGAAGGCCAGAACCGGCGCGGGGTGGGGTAAAGAGAGGATCTACGACATTTTCCCCGCCCTGAAGAACATCGAGTCCCGCAAGGGTGGCTGCCTCAGCGGGGGGGAACAGAAGATGCTGGCCATTGCCCGGGCCCTCATGGGCAATCCGGAGCTTCTGCTCCTCGACGAGCCCACGGAAGGGCTGGCCCCGGTCCTGATACGCGCCCTGGAGGAGCAGATCAAGAGGCTTCGGGATACCGGTTTAACGGTGTTGCTGGCCGAACAGAATGTCAAATCCGCCCTGAGGCTCAGCGACCGGGGCTATATCATCGACAACGGCCAGATCCGTTATCAGGGAAGCATTGAGGAAATGAGAGAGAACGAGGAAGTGAGAAAGAAGTATTTGTTAATTTAAAAAGGAGGGAAAGGTATGAGAAACAAGAATGAGATGTGGATGAGGGTCGCCGTGATTTTGTCAGCCATCGCTTTCTTACCGGCGATGGGTGGAGCGGCAGAGCCGATTAAGATCGTCGACCTCAACCCGATATCGGGGGTGATGAAAGACATTGGAGACCGGTATCAGCTGGGGATCAAGTTCGCGGTTGAAGAGATCAACGCTTCCGGTGGCATTAATGGACGGCCCATAAAGATGTTTTACGACGACAGCCAGGTCAAACCTGACGTCGCCACCCGAAAGGCCATCCGGTATATTGAGGAAGAGAAGGTCCAGTTCATCATGAGCGGGACCGGGACTCATGTGGGCAAAGCCCTGGGACAGGTGGCCGAAAAAAGCAAGGTCATTTTCCTTAATTATGGTTGTGCCGGGGATGAACTCACCGGCAAAGATTTTACCCCTTACCAGTTTCGCGCCTGCCTGAGCACGGCCCAGCAATCGGGAGGCCTGGCGGCCTATTTCGCGGCCAAGCCCTTCAAAAAATTTTTCCTGCTCAACCAGGACTACGCCTTTGGCCACGACGTTGCGGATGCCTTCAAGAAAGCCATGAACAAACTGAAGCCCGACTGGCAGCTGGTCGGGGAAGATTACCATCCTATGGGGGCAAAGGACCTGGCTCCCTACATCAGCAAAGTAAACTCTTCTGGGGCCGAGGTGCTCATTACGGGAAATTATGGAGCCGATCTTCGGGTATTGGTAAAACAGGCCGTTGCCTTAGGAATGAAAGCCAAAGTGGGGAGCTATTACCTGGTTGACCCCTATGCCCTCCAGGAGATCGGAGACGCCGGCATCGGGTCCATCGTCGTAGAGGTCTACATGCTGACCGAGGATACACCCCAGAATAAAGCCTTCATCGAGCGCTGGAAGAAAAGAAATCTGGATCCGGAGCACCCCTATCCCTCCTGGCTGATCGGGAAAGCTTATCAGGGATTTATGTTTATGACCGAGGCTATGAAAAAAGCCAAATCCACCAATGCCGATGATATCATCAAAGCCTGGGAAGGGTTGAGCTATGATGCCCTTGTTGGACGGATGACCATGAGACCTTGCGACCACCAGGTCATCACCCCCATTTCCGTTGCCGAGGTAATCCCCGGACCAGGTCCTTTCTACAAATTTCCTTTCGTAGGAAAACCAACCATGATCCCTGCGGAGAAAGCTGCGGTTCCCCCCGAAGAAACCGGGAATCCGCGTTGCAAGAAATGATCGCCAGGGAATGATTCGGGGCGTAGGGTGGGACCCCTACCCTACGCCTCTTTGTATCCGCTCACTTCTCCCAACCCTGCGCCCCTTAACTCCTGACCCTGAGGTCAAATTCCTCTTTGAACCCCTCCATCGGGTACCCTTTTTCTCGCCACCCATCCAATCCTCCCGCCAGGGGACGAATCCGAGTAATTCCCTTTTTATGTAATTGCAACGCCGCCCGGGCGCTGGAAGCCTCTTTGGGTCAGTTGCAGTAAACGATCACTTCCCGATCCCGGGGAATTCTTTGGTGGCCCTCATTCAATTGCTCCAGGGGGAGATAGAGGGCTCCGGGAAGGGTCTGGGGATCCTCTTGAAACTCGATAGGATGGCGTACATCGAGAATGACCACTTCTTCCCCGTCGTCGAGTTTTCCCTTTAGCTCCTCCGGAGTAATGTGGGCCATCAGTAATTGGCGCAGAAACTTCCGTCGCTGGGTATATTTCCAGAATAGAAAAACCGCCAGAATTCCGATGAGGATCACGGCCAGGAAGATACCCGTTTTCTGGGCGTATAGAATCAGGTCTTCAATCTGGTCTCTGAACAAATACCCGAACCCAACAAAGGCTCCCACCCAAATCACCGCTCCCAGGCTGTCATAAAAAAGGAAGGACCAAAAATTCATCCGGAAGACCCCGGCCAGGGGTGGTGCGATCGAATTAAATCCGGGAATGAATCTGGCAATGAGAAGGGAGGGGGCGCCGTAACGGGAGAACAGGCCAGAAGTTTTGCGAACACAGGAGTCGGGGTTGATGGAGATCCGGCAGACGAGGGATATTACTGCGATCCCTTTGCGGCGGCCGATCCAATACCAAAAAACGTTGGCCACCAGGGAAGCAACAATTCCCCAAACCATAGGCCGATGGAGATTCATCCACCCTTCCTCCGTCAGGGCCCCGACCGCAAGGAGGAGGGGGGCGGCCGGCAGGGGTATGCCTAGCTGCCCGGCAAAGACCCAAAAGAAGAGAACCGCATCCCCATGTTTGGCGATGAATTGAATGACTTCGTGCATGAAAGGTCCTAATCCAGTTCGGAATTTGGACTGCGGTATTTCTTAAATTTTAGGTTTCAAATCGAATTTAGGGGAGAGGCCTGGCGGGGTGTTCATCCGCTTTTGGCTGGCGGGGTCCAAAAAACCCGATCCCCTTTTGTGCGCTCCCGTCTAGGTAGACCTGCAGGAACTGACCGGTGCATACCGAAGGCACAAGAATGACCCGGACCACGTGCTCGCAGCTCTTAACTTCCGGCGCAATCTTCCCTAGAATATTTTCACTGTTCAGAAGAAAAGGTTCGTTGAGGATAACCCCCGGCTCATCCGGGAAAAGAGGAACGATAACAATATCAGCTTCTACCAAATCCTGGAAGAAATGGGTCCCATACGAAACCTCCGGCCGGTATCCTTCTTTGGCGAAGGCCACCTCCACCAAAAGTTTGGCCTTGTTAATGTTGGCATAAGTTACCTTGACCCCGAGATTGATATCATTGCTTCCCCACCGGCCAGGCCCCATCAGAGCAAACCGCTTCTCCGCCAGGAGTTTATTGAGCAGGTTCACCACGCCGGCAATTTCCATCTTCTCCTGGAAGGTAGGCAGCAGATCATAAGCCCGGGGGTTCACATAAACAATATACTCCAGGTTCTCCACGATGCCGTTGGAGAGCCCCTCCTGGGTGGTGAAAAGGATTCTTTCTCGGGGAATATCTTTGGGAACTTCTACCTGCACCAGTTCCTTACGGGTGGAGAGGGAACGGCACTGTAAAAGATAAAATTTGTTTTCATCCCAGGCAAACTCCATATCCACCGGCCGCTCATAGACTGCTTCTACCAGGGAAAGGATCTTTTTGGCCAGTTTAACGAACGGAGTCTTTTCTAACAAATTTTCAAAAGTGAGAACGGACTCTCCCCCGCTGAGGTCTTGCGTTTTAAAAAGGGGAGCGGCCAAATGCCCGTCTTTTTCCACGGATACGGCATAGAAGAGGTCCGGATGACGGATGGTTGCGGTCAGGGTGCGAAAATCAACGGTCTCCGCCCTTCCCGTTTTCAGGTTGAGAACGTCCACCAGTTTCTGAGAATATTTCTTGATCTGGCTGGCAGCAATTTCCGGACGAAGCAGAGGATGGCTGAAGGGAACCATCCGGGGATAGTCAGAGCCTACCCGGTCCACGGCCCGGGTTCCCAGACCGAAGACCAGCCGTCCCAAACCCTCCTCCTTTTTAATCTTGGGGTTCCAACCGTAGACATTGCGGGAGAAGAGGACTCCCGAAACAAAAGGTAAGAAATAATCCCCGAACCGACGGCCCACAACCTTTTGCAACACCATGGCCATCCGTTCGTCAAAGTCCAGCAATCCGTGGTCCATGCGGTAGAGGATCGGGTCGGGTCCAAAAGTACTGGCAAAAACCCGCTTTAGACCGTCAATAAAATGGGTTAACCGCGCTTCCAGGTCGCCCTGGTTGGTCAGAAAGACGGAGAGATATTTTCCTGAAAATGCCAGGCCAAAGCTGTCCTCGAGGAGGCTTGAGGAACGAATGATGATGGGATGTTCGCCAATCTCCTCCAGGATTTTGCGGAAATCATCGATGACTTCCGGGGCAAAGGTGGCATACCGGAATTTCTCTTCGATATGGAGAAATTCCTTCTCGATGTCTTCCCGGTCTTTATACTTATAGCTATGGAACAGGTAAAGATTGTTCCGGTCCAAAAATTCAGAAAAAACCCCGGAGTTCAAGTACCAGGTATCCGGAACCCGGATATACTCTTCCAGCTCGGGATCATGTTTCTCCAGGAGAGGCAACAGGATCTTATAGGCCAGAATCATCCCGGCTGCCTTTCCGCCCAGTTTCCCGGGCCGCCTTCGGCTCCACAGACACCGCTGCAGAATGAGGTCCATATCACGGATGGTGATATGGTTCTTGGCCAGGCTGATAAAAGGAAGCTGGCTGGAGATGAACCGGCTGATGAGGGCCACCCGGATCCCCTCGGCCTCTTCCGGAGAAATAAAAACCTCCCCCTTGGGGATTTCGCAGAATTCCCGGAGGGCCCGGTAGACCTCCGCGGAAGCGGCCTGGTCGCGGTTGACGACTATGCTCAAGGTCTGGGCTTTATCCCGTTTCCGGGCCAGGTTGATATAGTTTTCCAGTTCCCCGGAGGAAAAGGAGTCGGCAAAATAGGCATCGGTCAGGGCTTCCACGTATTCCTGTCGGTTCTCTTCGGTGTTCGGAATGCCATCTTTTTTCAACGCCTCCAGGGCTTTTTGATGAAGGGTTTCCCGGCTGATGATTCCCCTCTGTTCCAGGATCTCCATAAAAGTCATATTCATGAGGCCGATCAGGTTGGGGTATTGGTTCTTTTTGCGGATCAAATGGTAGACTTTGAAGATATCGCAGTGGTTATCCATATTCAGACTTTCCTTTTTGCCACAGAGTTCACCGAGAACCCAGAGGAAACATCCGCCTTCCCTGCGGTCATTCCCGCGGAAGCGGGAATCCAGTATTTTCACAAGTTAGAGACTCGCGCCCTCCGCTTTCGCAGGAGAGAAGGATTCGAATTTTCCCCTAGACCCATCCTCTAAGTTTGCAGGCCTCGGCCACCCGGGCCACGGAAACCAGGTAGGCAGCCTGACGCATATTGATCTTTTCCCGCTGATGCATCTGATAGACTCCGTGAAAAGCCCGGCCCATCTTTTCAGCCAGCCGTTGGTGAACCTCTTCCAGGGGCCAGTAAAAATTGTAGGTGTTCTGGACTTGCTCGAAGTAAGAGACGGTCACCCCCCCGGCGTTGGCGAGAAAATCAGGGAGGATGAAAACCTTGTTGGCATGGAGGATGTCGTCTGCTTCCGGGGTCGTCGGCCCGTTGGCCAGCTCGCAGGAGATCTTGCATTTAATCCTGGAGGCATTGGAGTTGGTGATGACACTCTCCAGGGCTGCCGGGAAGAGAACAGTCACCTCCGTTTCCAGCAGCTCCTCATTGGTGATGGCGTCTGCACCGGGGAAGCCCTGGAGGGTGCCGGTTCTTAGCTTATAATCAACTACTTTCTTGGGATCCAGCCCCTTGGGATTGTAAATTCCCCCCTTGGAGTCGGAAGCAGCCACCAGTTTCATCCCCAGAATCTCCTCCCCCAAAAGCGCCGCGAACTGGCCGGCGTTGCCAAATCCCTGAATGGCCATGGTCTTGCCCTTTAAATCGATCCCTAACGCCTTGCCCGCTTCCCGGACTACATAGACCCCTCCCCGGGCTGTGGCGTCTCCCCGGCCTTCAGACCCCCCCAGGGAAATCGGTTTGCCGGTGATGACTCCGGGATGATGTTCCCCCATAATTACTTCATATTCATCCATCATCCAGGCCATGATCTGGGGGGTGGTATAGACGTCCGGGGCGGGCACATCCTTGGAGACCGAGACGATCCGCGCCACGGCCCGCATGTAGGCGCGGGCGAGACGTTGCTTTTCTCTCTCTGACATCGCCTTGGGGTTACAGGTAACCCCCCCTTTACCGCCACCGAGGGGAATATCCACCACCGCGGTCTTCCAGGTCATCCAGGCAGCCAGCGCCCGCACCGTGTCGATGGTCTCCTCGGGATGCCACCGCAGGCCTCCCTTCGTCGGGCCCCGGGAAGAGTTGTATTGCACCCGGTAGGCGTGAAAAATCTTGATTTTGCCGTCATCCATTTCCACCGGCAGGGTCACTTTCACTTCCAGCTGAGGCCATCTCAGTAACTCATGGGTAGCAGGGTCCAGGCCTAATTTTTCCGCCGCCTCATCGAGTTGAGCCTGCGCTATCTTAAAAGGATTTAATTCTGGCATTTCCAGTCTCCTCCCTTTTCTTTTTTATTCCGGTCACGGAAATCTTCCGCAGAAGGTCTCATCCGGATACATCTTTGATTTCGGGATCTCCATAAAAAAACTTTAAGCCTCTGAATCAAGTATAAGTTTCTCCTTCTTTGTTTTTCAACTAAATTATTCCGGGGTCATGACCTCCGGCAGAGCCGGGGCTTTATCAAAATTAAATTTCAGGGCTGGTTCATCGCCTCGCGGCAGCGACATAAAATCTGGAAGGTCTCAAAGATATCTTCCAGGGGGACGAAGACAGGAATGGAATGGTTTTCCAGGAAATCTCTGGCCCGATCAAAAGCCGGTTTATCCCCGGTAAAGCTCACGTAGATTGGTTTATGGGGGTGCCGGGCAGATAGCTCCGGCAGGAAACGATATTTTTCCGCTGGAACATTGGGAGAGGCAAGGAGAATGGCAACCACCGCGTCCACGCCTTCGTCCTGCAGAAGGATCTCCACCACCGCCTTATAAGCTTCCACGGGCCCAAGGATGGGGGTGATGGCGGACATATCTACGGGATTTGAAATTGTAACCCAGGAGGCGCTGATTTTCCTGAGCTTCTCCAGACTTTCTTTGGAATGTTTGGCAATTTTCAGGCCCATGGTCTCACAGGAGTCGGCGGCGACCACGCCCAGGGCGCCGGAAGGTGCCAGAGACGAAATCCTCCTCCCCGGCGGGAGGGGCTGAAAGGCGATGGCCTTGGCAACGTTGATCAGGTCTACGTAGCGCCTAACCCGGGCGATTCCCGCCTGTCTGAAGGCCCCGTCAAAAACCGAATCGTTCCCTGCCAGGGATGCCGTGTGGGAAAAGGCCCTTTCTGCTCCGGCCTTGGTCCGCCCCCCTTTCAGGATAATCACCGGTTTCCTCCTGGTGACTCTCTTAGCCACTTCTAAGAAGCGGCGGGGGTTGCGGAACCCTTCCACATACATTAAGATGGCTTTGGTTTCCGGGTCCTTGCCGAGGTAATCCAAAACCTCCGCATCCTCTACATCAATCTTATTTCCCAGCCCGGCTACCCGGGCCACGCCAAAATTTTCGGAAGTCATGATCCACTTCATCGTATGGGTGGCAAAGTTCCCCGTCTGAGCGATGTAGCTGATCGGTCCCCGGCGGATCTTTCCCAGGGGGAAAAAAGTAGTGGTTAGCGAAGCGGGCATGCTGGTAAGACCGCTGGTATTGGGCCCGATGATCCTCATCCCCGACGCCCTGGCCACGGCCAGGATCTCTTCCTGTAATTTAGCTCCCCGTTGATCGACTTCTGCGTACCCCCCGGAGGCAATGACCACTGCGGGGACCTTTTTCTGGGCGCACTCCCGGAGAGGCTCCAGGGTCTTCTCTGCCGGAACGATGAAAACGGCCAAGTCCACGGTTTCGGGGATTTCCCTTATCGAGCGGTAGGAGCGGAGGCCCAAAATTTCTTCGCCTCCGGGATTGATGGGAAAAATTTTGCCGCCATAGCCATTGGCCAGCATATTGATCAGAATTTCATGGCCTGCTTTCCCGGGGGTTTTTGATGCCCCGACGACGGCCACGCTTCTGGGCTCGAAGAAATATTGGAATACAGATGACATGATTTTTTCCTCATTGATAAAGGCAGTTTGGAATTCTTTACTCCGAACTAAATTACTCCTATCCCCAGGACCGGAAAAATTCCTGAAACTGTTTCGATTCGGCGGGGCTGTCGATCACGATCTGCAGGTAAAGACCGTTGGGAGACAGACCCTTTCGGAGATGAGCTAAATCCTCCGGCTCCAGCTTCCCCCGGATCAAGAGTCTCTTTCCCTTCCGCTGGACCGTCTTGAGGAGGCGTAACATCTTCGGAACGCCCCAGCCACCTTGATCCTTGTTGATCTGGATACATTTCAGGGCCTCGACCTCCACAATACGGTCAAGCAGCAGGAGAGAGGACGAATGAAGGTGGATCACGTTATAAGGGAAAGAAGATGCCACCCGCTGATCTTCTCCCCGAAGGTACTTAACGTAAAGATCTGGTGAAAAGAGGGCCGACGCATCTTCCTGCATCCGGACAATTCCACCGGGAGCCCAAAGGGTAAATTGTTCTACTTCATAGCCCCCATGGAACGGGCGAGTTATGGCCAGCTGGTCCCGGATCAGTCTAATAAAAAAGTCAGTCAAAACCCTGGCCAAACGCTGGAACTCTTCCGGATGATCATAAAGGTCGAAGATCATTTGCTGCGAGCCACGCAGGGCAGCGATCATGTCGGAGGTGCCCCTCAGGATCGGCTGGCCAACCGGGTAAGATTCTCCATAACGATCCTGCAGGGCGGCGACGAATTCCAGGTATTTCCTGCGCCAGGGGTTATCCTTCGATAGATCCAGCTTATCGATATTCTGGTAATCGAAGCCTCCCTCCTTGGCCCAGATGGATTCATTGGCCACCTGTACTTGAATTCCCAGCATGGCTTCGAGCCATGGAAAGGCGGGTATCGGCGCCACGGAATGGATAACGTCGTCCCGAATCTCCCGGAAAGGGGCTACGATCCGGTCGTAGTCATCGAAATATTTTTCTGGAGAAAGCAGGTCCGGGCCGAGGTTGTCTTGCCCTCGATACTTCTGGATGGCGCTGTAGCTCTGGAAGGAAAACCATCCTCCCAGAGAAAACCCAACCATCGGCCTTTCCACCGGAGAGTTGTTCCAGAAGGCAAGGTACCTCTTGATTTTCTCTTCAAGCTTGGCGGTCATGATCCTTTCTTCCTATGAAACCTTCCATGCATCCCCCCCACCCTCACCCTCCGAGAGGGGAGGGTTGGAAGGGGGTGAAATGCCGGCCGGAATATTACTTCTGCTCTTTCAGATCAAGTTTCTCAATGAGCTGCCCGTACATCTCGAAGCCGTCCGTCATATTCTTGAGGAAGGCCTTTCGCTCCCGAAACATCACCGGGTGGTAAATCTCTTTCGCGGTCGCATGAAAATCCGGGTCTTCGGTAACCTTCTTAAAATTATTCTCCAGGTAGTCGATCACCGAATCAGGAGTCCCTTTTGGTGCGCCGACTCCCCGGATGGCTCCCATGGTATAGACATTAAAGCCCTGCTCCATGAACGTGGGCACATCCGGAATAATGGGGTCCCGTTCCCGAAGGCATACACCCAGAATCCGCAGCCGGCCTGCCTTCATATGGGGGAAAACCTCCGAGGGTGTGTTCCCGGCAAAGTCTGTGTGATTCCCCAACACGGCGGTGACCGCTTCCGCCCCTCCCCGGAAGGGAATCGTCTGGGCGTTTACCCCGGCCACCCGCATGATGGCCTGCATGGTGATATCCACGGATGCTCCCCTCGTGGATACGGCACCGGTGATGGGACGGTTTTGTTTCTTCCCCCATTCGACAAATTCCTTCAACGTTTTGGCCGGATGGGACGAAGGAACGGAAAGCACGAGGGAAACGATCGAGATCTGGCAGACCGGGACCAGGTCCTTGAACTGATTGTAGGGGATTTTCTGGGTATGGGGAGTTACCAGATCTTCCCCGGAGCCATACCCGAAGAGAAGAGTGTAGCCATCCGGCTTGGCGTTCACCACATTCACCCGGCCGGGAATGCCTGCCCCTCCCGGTTGATTCACCACCATAACCTGGACGGGAAAATACTTGC
>Ga0187865_1003323_pt1 | contig 13442 bp, 9 predicted proteins | sample June2016WEW_11_1_2_FD_132989 | JGI IMG/M metagenome (GOLD analysis project Ga0187865, IMG submission 132989) | Peatland microbial communities from SPRUCE experiment site at the Marcell Experimental Forest, Minnesota, USA - June2016WEW_11_100 | ecosystem: Environmental > Terrestrial > Soil >...
GCTAAACAACGCATCGTAGAGGCCTTCCTTGATTTCCTCGATCTGCCGCTCGAAACTTTGCCGGTGCGAGCCTGCCAGCGAATACTCGCCTGGCTGGAGCGTGACGTCCCCCTGGAGCGCGTCGCCGAGGTCGGCGATCGCGCCATCGCGGTTGAGCGCGCGCAGAAAATTCCCGGCGTCCACAGTAAGTGCGAGGGTGTCCGGGTCAACCAGCCGCGCCAGGAATGCGCCCCGTATCCTCGCCTTGCGGTCGTCGATCCAGTCCTGGATCTGCGTGTCCTGGATCGAATTGGCCGCATTCCGCACGAAGCGCGGGAAGGCCGTGCAAACGTCATCAACCGTGCAGTAGCTCATAAGAAGTTGAAGAGTTGAGAGTCGAAAAGTCGAAGAGTAAGGACTTTCAACTCTTCGACTTTCGACTCTTCAACTGCTCTCCTAGTACTCGACGTGCACCAGCACGCTGGTCACGGCGGCGGGCGTAAAGATATAGATGTTCGTGGCGTCGAAGCCTGCGGCCACGCTTGAGGTGTCCAAGCTGCAAGCCGCAGCGTTGGCCCCACTTGCTATCCCCGTAAACCACACCCGCCTGGGTACGCGCGGCAAGCCGTGGGCCACGGTGTTCGTCGCCCCTCCGGTCATGCCAGTCACCGTCAGGGTGGCCAGCGCGGGAAAATTGCCACGATTGTCCGTAATCAGATCCGGGCTTGCGCTGCTCACTGTGATTCCTGCCATATTTCCTCCGTGGGCCGGGGCTTGCCCCGGCCCTGTCAGGTTGCTCAACTCCTCAGTCGTCAGTTATCAGTCATCAGTTGAAAGTTGAAACTCAAAAGTTGAAAAGCGAAAGCCTTCAACTCTTTAACTCCTCGACTCTTGACTTCCTTGACGACTGATAACTGACAACTTGTTCTTAGGCGGTGGCGTTAATCCACAAAAACGCCGCATTGGGCGCGATCAACTGCTGCGCGTAATACTTCTTCACGCGGATGAAGTCCGACTCGAGCGAGAGTTCGCGCCAGCGGAGCACCCCCGAGCGCTTTGCCCAGAAGAAGGTGTAACCCAGGCTGGGCACGCGAATGCCAGGCCGTGGCGGGCGGTAGAACAGCAGGGCGTTCTTGCCCATGATGTACCCCAGGCTGTCCGCCTCACCTTCATTCGAGGCCTGATAGAGCGCCGCGGCGACCAGTACCTTCTCGACCTTGAACACCCGCGCCAGGTCCTGCTCGTCGAGCTGGTTGCGGGCCCCGTTGGCCGTATATTTCACGCGGTCCAGGATGCGGGGGTGGTTGGCCAGCGTATCGAGCACCGTCTGCGAGAGGAGCAGGTGATTGGGGAAGTCGCCAATCTGCTGTTGTACGGTGCGGCGTTGCTTCAGGACTTCGGCGACCGGGTCGGAGTTGATGTAATCGGACCACTGCGAGGTCCCCGAAAGCGTCGAGTTCTGGGTGATGTTCGAGCTCGTGATGACCTGCGTGAAGAGGTAGATTTCCTCGTTGAGCGCGATGATGTTGGTGAGCTTTTCGGTCTTCTCGACTTCGAGCTGAGCGCCAGGATCCGCCTGCTCGCGCTCGTCGTCGGTGATCGAGTCCTCGAGCGCGTGCCCATCGGCCATATAGAACCCGCGCGCGTCCAGATCGACTTCGATCTGCTGGGCACGCTGGCCGGCCGCGTAAGCGTCTTTGTAGGAACGGAAATGCTGTTTCGAGAATTTGAAGAACACATCGTTCTTCTTCATGACGGGCACCACCGGCAGCACTTCTTCCGCCACAAACGCCTGGTTGCGGTAGGCGATACTAATCTGGGTGAGTGCTTCGTCAACGTGAAGCTGGTTTAAGCTGGGCATTTGGTCTCCTTTTCAGAGAGTTGAAGAGTTGAAAGTCAAAGTGTTCAACTCTTCGACTTTTCGACTCTTCGACTTGTTTCGCCCAGCGTTATCCGGCACAACACGGCGGGCGGTTAATAAGCGGGCGAGCGCGCCGGCGGTCGCCCGAAGAGGAGTCGAGAGGTTGAAAGTCAAAGAGTTTAGCTTTCGACTTTTCGACTTTCGACTGTTCGACTGCTTTACGTCACTGAATCCAGTTTCCGTGCACCAGGAGCCCACTTACCTGCAAGGTAAGGGCGGAGGTGCCGGGCGTGGTAAAGACCATTTCAAAGCTCACCTTGGTCTGGTCGGTCAGCGTGAATGGCGTGCCGAAGCTGAAATCGGCATTGTAGAAATAGCCCGAGGTGGTAGTGGCAAGCTGCAAGGTGGCAGGAGTCGAGGTCAGCGTGCCACCTACTCCTGCCAGGGTATCTCCCGCCGTGCCGCCGTAGGCCGGGAAGGCATTCGTTTTGAGCGTAGGCGTTGCGATAGAAGATAATGCCACGCCTTGAACCCCATACTGCACAGCAACATCCTTGGCGACAAATCCCACCCCCGACGTGGTGCGCCCCTCCAGCCCCAGATCGCAGGTCATCGCGATGGTCCCTGCCGTGGTGTTCGTGGTGCCTGACCAAGCGATCTGGTTGGCGGCCAAGCGAGTCAATCCGGAACTCGAAAAGGCGGTGGTGGTGGCCGTAAATACACAGTTCGAGATCGGCACCATCAGCAGGCCATCGTTGTACGTCGCCGGAATCGGTCCCAGGACATCCTCCGTGGCAATGGTGCAGCCCGTGATGTTCCCGCTCGAGTTGGTGGTGCAAAAATACAAAACCCCGTACCCATTCGCTGCCGCCGTAGGATAAGACGTGGTGGTGGAAAGCGCACTGCCTGACCCCGGCCAATACACGATGTTGCAACTGCCGGCCAGGATTCCAGCGAGCGAGCAAGAGGTTTCCGTCGTGGTGAGCGTGACAGTTCCGGTGGAAATTGAGTTGGCGCTACCTTTCTGATAAACCGTGCCAGCGGTGTAGGTGAGGGTCAACCCTGTCGCCGCCCATGAAACGCTTGGCAGTCCGAAACTGCCTTCCAGGTTTGAATACGGCGCAGCTAGCATGGGCCCTGCTGTGCCCTGGCCGAAGGCGCTGAGCGTCAGCGCCAGAACTAAAATCAAACTTGCAAGAATTCGCTTCATTGTTTTTCTCCTTCAGAGTTTTCAGTTCTCAGTTCTCAGTCGTCAGTAAGAGCCGAGAACCGCCAAAACCTAACCCCAGCCGTCAGTCCTTACTGAGAACTGACAACTGACGACTGATGACTTTTTTCTGCCAGCCATCCGTTCTAACTGAGAACCGAAAACTGATGACTGACAACTTCTCCTACGCCCGCATCGCGAAGGGGATCACCAGGACGCGAATTACATCGCCTGCGTTTACGGCTGCATCGAGCGCAACGCCGACCACATAGACAAGCGTGCCCTCCGACTCATTCACAGCCTTGATCTGTCCCTGGGCGTTGGCGATGTTCACGTAGGCGCCGCGCGTGATGGCTCCTGATGCTACCACCCGCGATATCCCAAACTGGCGCGTGCGGATGTTGCGCCCGAGCCCGCTCGACGGAATAGATCCCGTGGGCCAGGCCGTGCCGCTCGCCAGGGTGTACACGCCGCCCGAATAGTCGGCCATGGCGTCGGGCAGAATCGATTCCTGGGCTATCCCCAGAAATTGCGCGTTGGCCCCACTCGGCACGTTGCACCCGTCGGCGTACACGGTGCTGTCCGGCGCGAGGCAGGTGAATTTGCCAATCTCGATGTTGTAATTGAGATGGTAACTTTGGTCGATCCCTGTTATGTCACTCATTGTTGCTCCTTTTCAAAAGCAGTTCAAAAGTCGAGAGTCAAAAGTCGAAGGTCGAAAGTCAAAAGTCAAAAGTTCAACTTTTCGACTCCTCGACTCTTCAACTCCTCGACTATTCGGTTTCCTCTTCCCTCGCGGATTCCGCCACCGCGACGATTTCTTCCGAGTATTCCCGCCACAAATCGGGTTTCCTCTTGGTGACTTCGGAGAGCGCCACGCTGATCGAAACCTTGTTCTCTTTGGCGTAGGCGTTCACTTCCGCCATCAGCGCCTGCTGCGCGGTGGGCTGCTCGCCCCCGCCAGCGTGCCCGTGGGTCTTGAGGTCCACCACCGGCCGGGCTTCCTCGACCAGCGCGGTGAAAGCCGCTGCATCGGAAAGCGCGATGCGCAGAGCCGGCTGGCGATTCTTCGGCAGCACCTTACCCGCCTTCACCGCCGCATCCACCTTGCGCTCCGCTTCCTGGGCCAGCATGATCGTGCTGAACTTGACCTTGCCGGCGTCGGCCAGGGCTCCAGCTTCGCTCAGATTCACCTTGCCTTCGTGGATAGCGGGCAGGAGTCCCGCGAACTGGTCTTGCGGAGCCTCGATGCCACGCTTCACCATGGCGGCAATATCCACCAGCGATTTGCCGGCCATGCCGACTTCGCTGGCGAAGAGCTCAGCCGCCTTCGTCTTTCCCTCACCGTTGCCGTTTCCGTTCCCGTCTTTTTTGGTCCATCCATCCGGGCCATCATCGGCAACGCCAATCAACTCCTCACCATCGAACACCCCGATTTTGCCCTTATGCCCAGCAGGCAAATCGTGTTTCTCGAGATGCGCGTCGGTGAGGCATTTCAACGTTAGACTCTTTGCCATTGTCGTTTCTCCTTTATGTGGAGTTGAAGAGTTTAGAGTTGAAGAGTTCAACCCTTCAACTTTTCGACTCTTCGACTCTCCAACTTTTGACCCTTGACTCTCCCCTGGTTGCCTGTAAGCAACCGAAACTTGATTGACTGGTCCTGGGACGTGGAGCTGCTGTAAACTCACAAAGACCCGGCTCGGCACTTCTTCTGATTTCTGATTTTTGATTTCTGATTTGTGATTTCCGACTTCCGACTCCTGTACTTCACAAAGATGAATCTCCGGCAGCTCCTCCAGGAACGGCTTGTTGACCAGCGCCACGCTAGTCAGCGCTGTCCCCGCCGTCTTGCCGGTAACTTTATCTTTCGTTCCCCACCGAATCGCCGGCGAGATGTAGCGGTACTCCCGATTTGCGATGAGTTCGCGTGCGCGCTCCGTGGGCTCATACCTACCCCACAGGATGAAGCGGGAGTTGGGAGTAGGGAGTTGGGAATTGGCTTTTCCCCGATTCCCGATTCCCGATTCCCGATTCCCGTTCTGAAACTGTTCCGGCTCATCCAGCTTGGTGACGCGCCCCGCCGACAGCACCGGCCCGCCTGTGCCAAAGGGCACTTCCGACGCATGCTCGTAATCCACATTGATTTCGCCCGTAGGTTTCTTCGCGAAGTTCTCCCGGATCTGTTCGAGATCCTCAAGCTCGATCGAGAATTCCCGCTCCCCGCCTTTCCATTTCCCCGTCACGGCAATGGGAATACGAAGCAGCCCGGTCCCCGGCACATCCGCCAACAAAGCGACAAAACGCGGAAAGGATAAAGTGTGAAGGGTAACGGCTGAGTCCCCGCCCCCGGAGCCTTTATCCTTTATATTTAACACTTCAGAATTTGTGTCCGGCCACTCCATCCCCTCCGACTTGTACAGCGCCCGCAATTTCCGCTTCGCCTCTTCCTTGCCCGGTCCCTCGTACTTATTGCCTCGATATCCGCCGTGCAGGGCCGCCCACGCAGCGCCCATCAAGTGATGGTTCAGCGGGCCGTCCGGAGAATCCCGCACCGGCAGCCGCCCATTCCCTTTTTCGTCGATCACCAGAAACTGTTTCGCGCTGTCTGCCATACCTTATCCTTTACCCTTTATCCTTCTCTTTGCGATTTGCCTTTTGCGCTTTGAATTTTGACCTGCTCTTCCAGAAGTCAAAGTGCAAATGGCAAAGATCAAATGGCAAAATTTCCCTTCCTGACCACAATTTGATCGAGAGCGCCGTGCCCGCCATCAGCTACTCCCCTCCCTAACCGCTCCCCCGTCTCGCCCCCGCCTCAATTCTGCGGTGTGCGTGTAGCATTCCCCCAGCCTGCGAGTAGAAAACTCAGCCACCGGACTATCTCACTCCTCCTGCCATGCCCAAGTTACCGCTGGCGCTTAATGAATGTGCACAGGCAACGACTTGAGTAGTAGGGCACCCGTTGACGCCCAAGACGTTCGTGGCGTCAATAAAAGCCTGACACGTAACCCCGCTGCTGTAGCACTGGCCGTGCCCTTGCCCGCTATAGGTCAGGTTCCACAAAGGCGTGAAGGCCCCTAGTAGCGCGCCAAGTCCAGGCGATGCGAGCGCCGGGCCAAACATGCTGTCGGTCGCGCCGCTTTGAATGAAGCCTGGAACAGGGAAGTTCAGTTGAGTTTCGCTGTACCAGCCATTCAGGTAGCTCAGCGCACTCGAAAAGGTGCAATTGTTGAATGCTGCAGTCGGCGTCAGGTTATGAAGAGTTGTCTCGCTGAACGGAGTGTCGCCGCTCAGCGAAGCCAAGGTGACCAAGTTCGCCTGGCACCAGACGATTGCCGAATTCGTAACCGAATCTACAAAACCATCGCCGTTCTTCTGATATTCGGCGGCAACCACCGCTGGCTGATCGGTCGCGGGCGATGACAAAATCACGGGAGTGTAGTTCATCCCTCCAGGGTTTTGGACCTTCCAACCGGTCGCCGACCATTCCGAATAGCCCGGGGTGCTGGGCGTGGTGTTGAGATAGGTGCAATTCGTTCCTGTCACGCAGCCGTGGAGCGCCGCAAGCAGCACCATCTGCGCGCCCGTCGAGCTTCCCCACATCGAAATCAGATTGGGATTTCCGGGGACCTTGGTGTAGCTCGTACACGCTCCGGCTCCTGGGCCTACGGTCCCGCCTGCCGAACAGGTTGCAAGGAATGATAAAAACGCTGCAAGGTCATTCTCAGGCACCGGCCAGCCGATTGAATTTCCGCCACCTACCGCAGTCAAGAAAGCGTGAGCCGTCGTCGCGTGCGCCATCGACCCGCCCGACGATCCAAGGCCACTTACAGTCATCGTGCTCCCAGTGCTGGCGCAGGGCGAGCACGCTGTAACCGTATCTATGTCTCCCGTCCCGTCGTCCCAGGTCAGCCCGAAGTTAGGCGAAGCCGACGTCATCCAATACCACGCGGCACCTGAGATCAGCGCGGCTACGCTGATCGAGGTATCTCCATTGTGGATGGCCGAGGTCGGCACAACCGCGTTGCCGTCCGTGTAGGCGATCTGATAGACGTTCCAGCCCTGAGCAGCCCACAAATTGGCCTCAGCGGTCGTGATCGGCTGGTTGGAGTTGAACACACCTACACCGATTCCACCATGCACCACCACCAGGATCGGATGCGTGTTGCTCAATCCAAGGCTCGTGAGATACGTCAGGGAGTAGATGCGGGCATCGTTGTGATTGGGCACCGTTGCGCTGTTGGCGGAATAAGACTGCGAGCACGCCCAAGTGACTGAGCCGCTCACGCCGGAAGAGCACCAGGTCTGCGCCCGCAGGAGCGAGAGAGGGAGCAAAAGTGCCAGGAACAGAAGTTGAAAAGTCGAAGAGTTGAAAAGTCGAATGCCCTCACTATTCGGCTGTTCAACTTTCAGCTTTTCAACTGTTCTTTTCATCTTAGTTCTTCGCCTCCGCATAAAGGCTGGTAATTCCTGCGCAGTTCAGGCCAAGGCCCGTGCCAGTGCCGCAAACCGCAGAGCCAGCCCCGTTCCCACCGTAGGTGACGGTCCAGTGCAGAATCCACGCATAATCCGCGCATCCTGTACAGGTCTGCAAAGAACTTTGGGATGCTGCGCTATTAGTGGCTATCTCGTATCCCCGCCCCTCAAGAGCCACAAAAAACGATCCCGCTGTTTGACCAAGAGCATCTATGAAAAAGATGGCACTCTCAGGAATCTCGTAACCGTTTGAACCTGCCGCAGCCACCCCAGTCCAAATCACTGTGTCGGTGGCTCCAGTACCGTTACAGGTTGGTGGAGTCCCTGAGTATGCTGGAGTGGTAGACGCAGAGTTGCAGGCGTACATTTTCCACTGTACAGACTTCCCTGTGGAAGCCGTGCCAAACTCGTCGGTCGTGAGTCTAACCTCCAGCCGAGAGTTGACGCCATCTACAGTCCCGGCAGTTGCCTTCGCAAAAGTGCAACTGCTCACCAAGCCCTGAGGCCCGTTCCCCGAAGCGTTCCCAAAATAGTCCGTCGAACTCGTAACGTGACAATTGCCACTTGTTAGTTTCCCGGCGTGAACGTCGAGGACATTACCGCTTCCAACTGTAACGGTGCCGGTGAATGTCGGACTGGCCAGCGGCGCGTAGAGAGCCGTGCGAATCGTCTGGTAAATGTTGCCCGAGGAGTCCTCGGTTTCCAGCGCGTGGCTCGTCGAGTCGAACCAGGTGTATTGATAGCCTGCGCCTGGCGTGGTTCCCGGAGCCGCTACCTCAGCAGCCAGGCCGTAGCCCGCGTTTCCCGTGCAGACTGGGTTTATGAAGTTCGTTCCGTCGTAGATTGCCGAACAGTCCGTGCTGGAAGAAACCTTATCCGAGACCGAGAAGCCCACCATATTCGCCGGGAAGGTGATGGTGCGTGCCGTGGTGTCTTGAACGAACCGCAGGTAGACAGGCCCGACCGAGGCATTGCTTGTTGCGAGGGTCGTATTCCCGCCCGAGGCAGTGATGATCGCGCAGCGCGAGGTGGCGAAGTTGACCGTGGTGGTCCCGCCGCTGTTATAGGTTGGCGTCGAGCAAGCAGCCCAAGGGATGCTAGCGTGATCAGATAGGTCAGTGGATGCGGGCTGGCTGGCGGCAGGCGCCCCACTGGTCGAAATCGAGTTGATCCATTGATGGCTGGTCTGCGCCAGCGACTCGACCCCACCCAGCGCTGAGGCCGTGGGCGTGGGCAATTGGCTCGCCCCTACCGTGCCGCTGATGTCGCCAAAGGCCGGCTGGCTCGCTGCAGGCACGCCGCTGGTCGAAATCGAATTGATCCATTGATGTGCAATCTGGGCCAGGGACTCGATCCCGCCCAGCGTTGAGGCCGTGGGCGCGGGTAACTGGGACGTAGAGAGCAATCCACCGCTTAGTCCTGCATAGCCGTTACTGGCATTCTTATTTGTCGTCACCTCGCAGGTCGGGCAGGAGACGGTATTGGAGGAATTTTGCAGTGGCGAATTGAAGCTCAGCGCCGCCCGGCTGCTGTTGAACGTCGTCCAGTCGCTGGACGACAGGTAGCCACTCTGCGAGCCGTTCGCCTGCTGGATTGAGAGCGTGTTTGAATTGAGAAGAAGCGGGGAGCTTATCCCTAGGGTCAGGACTGGAAGAATAGCGGCCTGCGGCGTGAGCGTCGAAAGGTCGGAGGTGCCCGGAGGAATATTGTAAAGTCCGCCAGAATAAACTGAGCCCGCATGTGCCGTAGCAGAAAGCGTCACACTGTAGAGCGTGCCGGCGGGGGTGATCAGGCTATTTTCAATGATCGACTGGGAAAAGTTGCCGCTCCCATCCGTAGTGGCGACGATGGGAGCGAGGTTCACGTAGAGGCACCCGCCCGGAAGGCAGCGCGGCGGATTGCCACTGCCGTAGTTGGTGAGCTTGAACATGATCTGCGCACCGACCACAGGATTGCCCGCCAGATCGGTGATATGGCCGGTGACAGTGGCGGCGCGCAGTCCTGCCCCGAGCGCCAGCGTCAAAACCAAGCTTGTTAATACCCGTCGCATCGTCACTCCACAGAAGAAGTCGAAGAGTTAAAAGTTGAAGAGTTCAACTCTTGGACTTTCAACTCTTCGACTATCTGTAAATCACCGAAACGCTCACCGGCGCGCTCGTTCCATAAGCCCCCGAGCACGCAAAAGTAAATTTGGTCAATTGGCCAAAGCCCAGCGCTGCCGTCGAGCTGACGCTGGAGGTAGTAACTGAAGTCGTGGGCGCTTGTTCCAAAATCGTCCAGGCGTTCACCGTGCCCGTCGTAACGGTCAGCCCTGCGGCGCTGCCCAGCGTGAGCCAAGTCGACCCATCATAGGTGGTCTTCGCCTGCGCTGTGCAGCTCGTGTAAGTGCCCGTCACCGTGCCGAAAGTCCACTGGATTTGCGCCTCGTGCGCTGTGGTTGTGGGTGTACTCGTAGTATCCGCTGTCGCGCCGGCAATCGTGATGGCAGGCGTATCGGTCACTACCCCGGTCGGCCGCTGCTGGACATTTGTCGTCGCTGTCCCGCCCCGCGGGAGCGGCCAACATCGCGGATTCAGGAACAGCGCGTAGAGCACCACCAGCAGGATAAAGATTCCCCACCTGAATCCCTTTTCCTCAACCCCAAATCCTGCTCTCGTTTTAGAACCCATAATTTGCTCCCACTTCGAAAAGTTTTCAGCTCTCAGCTTTCAGCAAGTCCACCACGGCGGACAGACTCCTGCGTTTCCGATTTGGAATTAGGGGAAGGAGTTGGAAGTCCAGAGTTAAAAGTTGAAGAGTTGGCCTCCGCCGCTCGCACCGCCCCGTGCTTTCCACCTTGGACTTTCGACTCTTCGATTTTCGACTCCTGGACTCCGCCCGGCTGTAGCGGCCGCCCCTCCTTGTCCAGCTTGGCCCCCGGCTCGACAGGAACCTCTCCTTCCTCTTGCTCTTGAAGGCGCGTCTGGATGGGCGCCCAGCGAGGGCGCGACGTTTTCGACTTGAGCGGCATACCGCACTTTTTGCGGATCCAATTCTCCGTGTCATTGTCCGGTTGGAGCAGGTCCACGTCGAATTTGCCCACGTCCTTCGCCACCTCGAGCAGCTCGAGAGGGTTAATCACGATGATGTTCGAGGTTACGAGGCGCGGGTAGGGCAATTTTGGATTTTTGATTTTGGATTTTGGATTCGACTCTTCGACTTTTAACTGTTCGACTCCGTAGTTGTAATCCACCAGCCGCTTGATGGACGTGTTCGAAATCGTCTCATCAATCTTCCGCGAGACCGCTTCCAGCGAGAGGTAGAAGAAATCGCGCATCGAGTTGCCCAGAGCGCGCGCCCCGGTTTGCGTGGTGCCGAGCGAGAGAAAGTTCGCCAGCACCGAGCGCATGATCATTTCACTGTGGTGCTGGATGGAAGCCTGCGGGTCGCGGATCCGGCCGGTGATCCCGGTCAGCACGAACTCCCAGCCGTTGGGCAGCGAAAGGCCCGTACTTTCGTGCGCGGCCAGCATCTTCACCCAGTTCTCGGCGCTCTTGCGGTCCTCGGCGGAAACGTTGGGGCCTTGCTTGATGGTCGGCACGCCCAAGCCATTGCGCTCGATGCTGATGGCGTCGATGCGGTAAATCTGGCTCTTCATGTACCAGTGCTGATAAGCCGCCCGCAACACTGACCGCCCATCGAAATACGCGCCTTCCATGTCGTTCACGAAGTAGGCGAGCTTCTCGGCAGGTACGAGCACATTAACGAAGTTGTTACCTCGGTAGCCATACTGTTCGAGGTAGAGCAGCGATTCGCCGTCGTCATCAACGTGGTAGCGGTAGAAGGTGTAGGGCAGGCGCGGTGCGAGCTTGCGCAGCCGCACTTTGTCGCCGTCGATGTGCCACAAATCCTCGTGCGCAGCGCAGCCAAAATCGAGGCAGAGCAGCGCATTTTCTTTCACCGTCTCGAAGTTCTGTGTCACCCAGCAGCCCGTACTGGTGGGCGATTCGAGGCCACCCAAGAGGTTTTCTCGGACCTCGTCTGCAATCTGTTTTGCCAGGTCAAACCCCGGTTCGTTTTCCTTGAGGCCGGGGACGATCTGATAGTCAGCCGCCCGGATGGGCAGCTTACAGGCGAGCAACGCTGCGCGCACATCCGCATCCGAGCGCCGCATCTTCTCGTAAACCAGGAAGCTGCTGCGGCCTTCGAGAATGGGGTTGTATTCGCCCAGGTCTCGGATGAATCCCGCAAAGTTCGCGGTCCCTACCGCGCCACGCAGGAATGTATCCGCTGTAGGGGCGGTTCGCGAACCGCCCCTACCGTCATCCGCAACCTGCGGCTCGGGCACGGCGCCGCCGCCCGGCATCGCGCCTGGCGTCAGTCCCACATCGTTGCCGATGGGGCCGTTCGGAAATAGCCTGACCAGCGGGTAGGAGCTCCCCGGCGTCACGACCTGCCGAATTGTTTCAAGTAACGACATTGCTCAGCTTCCCGGCTTTGACTTTTGCGTTTTGCATTTTGCCTTTTGACCTGTCTTCTCAAGAAGTCAAAAGTCAAATGGCAAAAGTCAAAAGTCAAAACTCTCAAAACTCCGCAGGCAGCGCGGCCGGCATCCACGCCACCGCTCTGGGCGTGCCCACGATCACCCCGTCACTCAGGTGTGAGATGGGCTGCTCGGCTGCAAGGTCGGCGAGGGCTTTCGCCCAGAACTCGTCCGCGTGGCCGAGGTCGGTGCGCTCAGCATCGAAGCGGGTATTGCCCGCTACGGTCACGAGCTTCTTGACAGCTCCAAAGGCGCGCGCGATTTCCGGGGCCTCAGGAATAAGATCCAGCCGCTGTTCCATTCGTCTCTTGACGCGGTAAGCCATGTCTTCTTTGACGGCCGCGGTAAAAGTCACAGGCTCCACGCGCGCTCCGAACTCACGCTCCAATGATTCGGCCAACGGGGCCCCCATGCCCGTCGCGTCAATGCAGGCGCGCCGGACCAGAGGACGCCCGTCAGGGCCGGGCAAGGAAAGCAATTCGCGGGCGAATTCGAGTTGCTCCGCGAAGGGGGTATTGGAGAAGGTGCGAACCAGGCGCGCCACGGCGATATTGTGGAGCTGTAGGGGCGGTTCGCGAACCGCCCCTACGTCGGTAGGCTGAGCGCCGCTCGGCCCTACAGTGACGCGATCCAGCCAAAACACCGTGCGGTCGTGGTGGCGGCCAATATCAATGCCCAAGTAAAACTCCCCATCAGGTAGGGGCGGTTCGCGAACCGCCCCTACGGGCTCCAAACCACGGCGGGGCGCCGAGGCCAGGAACTGGGGAGGGCAGTCCTTTGCGGCCTCGGCGCTTACGCACTGGGCGACGAGTGCGGGCGGGATGAAATTCTCTGCGATGGAAACGAACTGGCAGCAATACTCCTGTTGCCAGGTGGTTTCGTCGTCACAACCGGCGCGGAGGACTTGGAGGTCGATGTTGAGACCCTGGCGGATGGCCTCGTAGATATCGCAGCAGTGGGCGGACCAGAGGCGGGGAGTAGGGAGTGGGGAGTAGGGAGTAGGGCTGTCTTTCCCTACTCCCGATTCCCTATTCCCTACTCCCTCTTCCACCAGCCCTGCCGCCTTCGCAATCTCATAGAACTTTCCCTGCTGTCCGTTGGGCGTCGAGATGACCTCGAGGCAATAGCCGCGCGTGATAGTGGGAAAGAGCGCCGTGTAGATTTTGTCGGCATCGGAATGGAAAGCGAATTCGTCTAGCGTGACGTTGCCGGAGTAGCCACGGGCAGTGTCGGGATTGGCGGGAAGTCCGTAGATGACGGATCCGTTGGCGAACCGAACTTCCAATTGCTTGATCAGCGTGCCTTCGAAGAAGGTGGACTCGCAGGCCCGAGCCAGAATCCCGCAGGACTGAACGTGTTCCTGGACCTTTTCCATCAGCAGACGCGACTGCCGCTCGCCC
>Ga0187865_1003325_pt1 | contig 13438 bp, 9 predicted proteins | sample June2016WEW_11_1_2_FD_132989 | JGI IMG/M metagenome (GOLD analysis project Ga0187865, IMG submission 132989) | Peatland microbial communities from SPRUCE experiment site at the Marcell Experimental Forest, Minnesota, USA - June2016WEW_11_100 | ecosystem: Environmental > Terrestrial > Soil >...
AGGTGCTGCTCACCCTCGTGGCGCCACTGGTACTGGCCGCCGACATCGAGATCGCCGTCGAGATTCGCCGCCACCTTGAACGCGTAGGTGTGACGCGCAGCGGTCTCGCGCGCGATCGCGCCGAGGCCGACGCCTGCCACGCGCGACGGCGTCCAGGTGAAGTACTTGTCGATCACGTCCTTCGCCAATCCGATCGCCTCGAAGATCTGCGCACCGCGGTAACTCTGCGTCGTCGAGATCCCCATCTTGGACGCGACCTTCGTCATGCTCTTGGAGACGGCCTTGGTGAAGTTGTGGACGGCGGTGTCTTCGTCGATGTCCCGGAGCTGGCCGTTGCGAATCATTCCCGCCATCGTCGCGTACGCGAGGTACGGATTAACGGCGCCCGCGCCGTAGCCGACCAGCAGGCAGAAATGCATCGCCTCGCGCGGTTCTCCCGACTCGACGACCAGGCCGACCCGGGTGCGCGTCCCTTCGCGAATCAGATGATGATGCACGGCTCCGGTCGCGAGCAGCGCCGGAATGGCGGCGTAGTCCGCGTTTACGCCACGATCCGACAGCACGATTATCGTGTAGCCGGATTCGATCGCGTCCGAAGCGGCGCGGCAAAGCGCGTCGAGCGCGGCGCGAAGCCCGTCTTCGCCGTCATCAACGCGGTAGAGCGTGGGAAGCGTGACGGTGCGCAGGCCCTCGACGGCCAGCCGTTTGATCCTTTGTAGTTCCTGGTTGGTGAGAATGGGCTGCTTGAGTTGAAGCTGGCGGCAATGAAGCGGCGATTCTTCGAACAGATTGTCCTCGGCGCCGATTGTCGTTTCGGTCGAGGTCACCAGTTCCTCGCGAATCGGATCGATCGGCGGATTCGTCACCTGCGCGAACAATTGCTTGAAGTAGTTGTAAAGCGGCTGGGGTCTGTTCGACAGGACGGCGAGCGGAGTGTCGGTGCCCATCGAGCCGACCGGCTCCTGGCCGTTGGTAGCCATCGGCGCGAGGATCATTTTAAGATCCTCGATCGTATAGCCGAACGATTGCTGCTGCTTCAGCAGCTCGTTGTCCTCGAAGAAGTCAACGGGAGGCGTGTCGTTGTCGTTCGCCTCGGGGAGCGACTCGAGTGCGACGAGATTGGCGTCGAGCCAGGCGCGATACGGCCGGCGCGCGGCCATCGAATTCTTGATCTCTTCGTCCTGCACGATTCTGCCCAGCGCGGTATCGACGAGAAACATTCGGCCGGGCTGCAGCCGCCCCTTGAGGGCGACGTTCTCCGGCGCGATGTCGAGGACGCCGGTCTCGGACGCCATCACGACCAGTCCGTCCTTCGTCACCGTGTAGCGCGATGGACGAAGGCCGTTGCGATCGAGCACCGCGCCGATTCTGATACCGTCAGTGAACGCGATCGACGCGGGGCCGTCCCACGGTTCCATCATGCATGAATGGAAGCGGTAGAAAGCGCGCTTGCCGTCGCTCATCTGCGCGTCGTTCTGCCACGCTTCCGGAATCATCATCATCACGGCGTGCGGCAGCGAACGTCCGGTGCGAACCAGCAGTTCGAGACAATTGTCGAAGGTTGCGGAGTCGCTGCCGTTGGGCTCGACGATCGGCAACAGCTTCTTGATGTCGTCGCCGAACAGCGGTGAAGAGAAAAGCTTCTCGCGCGCGTGCATCCAGTTGATATTGCCGCGCAGCGTGTTGATCTCGCCGTTGTGCGACATGAAGCGGTAGGGATGGGCCCGGTCCCAGCTCGGGAACGTGTTGGTCGAGAAGCGCTGATGGACCATGGCGAGCGCGGTCTTGATGGCGCCATTTAGCAAATCGGGGAAGAACTGCGGGATTTGCGTCGAGATGAGCTGACCCTTATAAACGACGGTCAGCGCCGAGAGGCTGCAGAAATAAAACAGTTCCGGATCGAAGAGGCCGAGTTTTTCCGCCTCTGAAGTGGCGCGCTTGCGAATTACGTACAGCTTGCGCTCGAGCGCCTCGGCGTCGGCCAAGTCCGGGCTGCGCGCGATGAAGACCTGGCGGATTGCGGGCATCCCGCGCCGCGCGATATCGCCGCATGCGGATTCAACCACCGGCACGTCGCGCCATCCGAGCAGACGCTGACCTTCCTCGTTGACGATTCTCTCGAACGCCTCCTCGCAGTCTTTGCGCTTGACTGTGTCGAGCGGCAGGAAAACCTGGCCCACGCCGTATTCGCCGGGCGCGGGCAGCTCGAAGCCGAGCCGGGCCGCTTCGCTCGAGAAAAAGTCGTGCGGAATCTGCAGCAGGATTCCAGCGCCGTCTCCCGTGCGCGGATCGCATCCGCACGCGCCGCGATGGGTCAGGTTGTCGAGCACCTGCAGCGCTTTAGCCACGATGTCATGCGAGCGCTCGCCCTTGATGTTGACGACGAAGCCGACGCCGCACGCGTCGTGCTCATGGGCGGGATCGTAGAGGCCCTGCGCCTTCGGAATGCTTCGGTAGTTGTGCATCATGACACCCGTCTCGGTTCCGGGGGCGCAGATTTCGCGGCGCCGTGGCGATGGCGCCTGCCGTTGGCAGGCTCGTGCGAGTCGCCGTTGGGATGCACCGAAATCAAGCCGCGCTCGGTATGCGTCGACAGCACCACCATCGTCTCCGTCCGCGCCACTCCCTCGATCGAGCGGATCGCACTGATCAGCCGCTCGAGCGACGAAGTGTTGTCGGTTTTGATTTTCAGCAGGAGCGTGTGCTGACCGGTGACGTGATGGCATTCGAGCACGTCGTCGAGCAGTGCGACGGATTCCTTGAACAGCGAGATTGTTTTGGGATGAGAAATCGACACGCCGATAAACGCGGTGACGTCCTTGCCGAGGCGGGTCGCATCGACGGCAGCGTGATAGCCGGTGATAACTCCGCCGTCTTCGAGTTTTTTGACGCGTTCGTTCACCGACGGCGCCGAAAGCCCGACTTGCTCTCCGAGCTTGACGAGCGGAATGCGGCCGTGTTCCTGCAGGAGGCCGATAATCTGCAGATCAATGGCATCGAGTTCGGGGGAATCTCCGTCGAATTTCATAAGGTTATCCTCGTCGAGTGACGATGAAGATAGGTGGAAAGCGAAAGCCTGTCAAGTGTTTATAAGGATTTGAGTTAGTAAAACATGAGTTTGTGCAGGTCCGTATGCTGTGCACCGACGAAATATAGGTCTAAATGAGCGATTGCCGCTCACCCATAGTGCGATTGTTGGGATGCAAGCGCGATCGCTCAGGTAACACGCCGCATCCGCCGAACCCCCGACCAACTACGAATGTGGATAGGCGTCGCTTCCCATCTCAAGCGCATCCAGTCCCGACCATTCCACTTCCACCAGCACGCGGTTGCCCACCGTGCGCTCGACGATCTTGAAGAACAGGATCGCAAGGCCGAAAACCACGACCACGTTCACCGTGACACCGATCAACTGGGCGAAAAATTGACCCGCGTCGCCGTAGAGCAGGCCGCGCACGGGACCCGCGACACCGTTCCATCCGTCGCCGTAGGTGCCGTCGGCAAACAGACCAAGCGCCAGCGCGCCCCATATTCCGCACGCGCCGTGCACGGCGACCGCGCCGACGGGATCGTCGATTCGAAAGCGGAGTTCGAGTTCAAGCACCGCCCACACGACCAGCAGGCCCGCGATCACGCCAATCAGCACAGCCGCCGCGGGCGTTACGAATGCGCACGGGGCGGTGATTGCGACGAGTCCGCCCAGCAGACCGTTGCAGGCGATCGCAACGTCGGGTTTGTTGTAGCGATGCCATAGATAGAGCAGCGCCGCGAGCGCGCCGGCCGCCGAGGAGAGCATGGTGTTCACCGCGATGATCGCGATTCGGGGATCCGATGCGGCTAGCGTCGAGCCGGCGTTGAAGCCGAACCATCCGAACGCGAGAATCAACGTTCCGCTGATGGCCATGGGCAGGTTATGTCCGGGCAACGCGCCGATGGCGCCGTCGCGGCGGAACTTTCCGATGCGCGGACCCACCATGTAAGCGCCGGCGAGGCCGGCCACTCCGCCCGTCATGTGCACGACCGACGATCCGGCGAAATCCAGATGGCCGTGGCCCAGGCCCAGGTTCATGCCGAGCTGCGAGAGCCATCCTCCGCCCCAAACCCAGTTGCCGTACAACGGATACAGGAACATCGACATGAACAGTCCGTAGATGAAGAACGCTTTGAACTTCCATCGCTCCGCCATCGCGCCCGTCGGAATGGTCGCGGCGGTGTCCATGAAAACGAGCGAGAATAGAAACATGCCCAGGCTGGCGGGATCGCGACCGACGTTGAGCAGCGCGAACTTGCTGAACCCGATGATTCCATACGAATGCGCGCCGATCGTGATCGACAGCTCGTGATGGCCGATCGCGGCCATGCCAAGTGAGGGCCAGTGCGCGACGCCGCCCATCATGAAACCGTAGCCGGTGAGCCAGAAGCCGATGATGCCGATCGGGTAGATGATCAGGTTCATCGCCATGGTATTGACCGCGTTCTTGGAGCGCGTGAACCCCGTCTCCACCATTGCGAATCCGAGCTGCATGAACATCACCAGGAACCCCGCGACCAGCAGCCACGCGAGGTTCAGAGAATTGTCCAGCGGCGGCGACGACGCGGCAGTCTGCGCGCGCGCCAGCGGCGAAAATAGCGTCAGCGCGGCGAAAGCGGCGGCGGCCAATCCGAGTTGCGATCGTCTCGGCATCATCTCACCTGCCCTCGATATGACCGGCGCGCGGGAGTCGGCGACGCCGGGTAACGGTTTGCAAGCCAAATCAGAAATACAAAGATCCCGATGAGCGACGTGAAAAACAGCACGTACCCGGCCGTACGACGGGCGCGCTGCAGCGCGAGGCTGCGTGGATGGAGGTTCTGCGCGCGGCCCTTGGGAACGACGCGCGACGGATCGCGCAGGTCCGCAAGCATCTCGGCCGCGCTCGCATAGCGGTCACGCGGAGAGCGCTCGATCGCGTGAAGGATGATCTCCTCCAGATGCGGATCGAGATCGGGCTTGAATGCGGTTGGCGGCTGCGGATCTTCCGCGGTCTTCGCGCGCATCACGTTGTAAACGTTGGGCCCTGAGTGCGGCAGGTGGCCGGTCAGCATCTCGTAGAGAATCACGCCCAGCGAATAGATGTCGGTGCGAACGTCGCCGCGCCGGCCGCTGACCTGTTCGGGCGCCATGTAGTCAGGCGTGCCGATGGTCGACGACAGGCCGGACCACGTCAGCCGCCGCGCGGATTCGTCGAGTGCGATTCCGAAATCCATGATCCTGGTCCGGCCTTCGGCCGTCACCAAAACGTTTTCCGGCTTCAAATCGCGATGCACCACGCCTTCACCGTGCATGTACACAAGCGTCTCCGCCAACTGTCGTGCGAGGTCGAGCGCCTTTTCCACCGATAGCCCGCCGGGTTCGCGCATCATCGCGCGCAGCGAGGAACCCTCGACGTACTCCATCGCGATATACATGCGGCTTTTGCGCGTGGGTGTGAGAACCTTGATGATGCCGGGATGGTTGAGGCGGCGCCCGACTTCTTCTTCGCGCTGAAAGCGTCCGTAGAAGACCACGTCGCTCTCAAACTGCATGTAAGGGACTTTGATCGCGACGGTCGCGCCGTCGACTTGATCGATAGCTTTGAAGATCGACGCCATCCCGCTGCGCGCGATCACCTCGATCAATTTGTACTGATCGAGGTTTTCACCAACGCCGACCTCGTGCATTTTTCAGACCGTCTTGAGAAAAAAACCGGTCAGCGGACGTTAACATCCGGCACGCAGCCAATGGAAGGGATGGCGGCGGCGCACTGGTTCAGTTTGCCAGCCAGACAAACCCAACCAGTGCCCGTCATTGCGCAACTGGTTGCGCTCGCTCGAAGCTCAGACTGCGACGGGCGCGATTTTGAGTGATCGAAAAGGGCGGAAAAGAGCAATTTATACCACCCGTAGTGGTTTTGGGACGGGCTCCCATCTATGGCTAGTTTCGTTCCGTCAGAAATTATTTCTGCCGGAAGCTGGCGTCGCCCGATTTCGGGCGACGCCAGCGAGTATGGGGCACCCTGACGGTTGTCCATACCGTACGCATAGCACACCAATCGGGCGGGGTCAGGCTGAATAGTTCATCCCCAAAACTGAACCAGTGCCGGCGCCCAGGCAGTGATCTAATATGCGAAGAGACGGGGATCATTCGACGGGACGCAAAGAGCGGCTTCCTCGCTCTTGAGCCTCAGTTGCTCCGAGGGACTTGAAGGATTCGGGCTGTGCAGTGCAATCATTCCGTTTTTCGCGGTCTCGCAGTCATCCCTTGACGCATACGGAGGTTTCACCTTGTACCATGCGCTGAGCGGCGCAGTCGTATCGATCCATCGCCCGTTCGGGGTTAGCGGGGGCAGCATCAAATACCAGCCCACGAGCGCGAGGGCGGCGGCGTGGCGGAACTTCACAGCGATTCGATGAGGTCTTGCAAGCGTTTCTTCTGTTGCGCGAGGTTTAAAATCAGATTTCCGCCCGGATGTCGCGGGTATCGGAGAGCACGCGCACTTTTACGTGATGCTCGTCCGAGTCGCCGAGCGATCCCCAATGCATCGCGAAGTTCTCCAACTGCACGTCAGGATGGAAGCGCTCCGACACACCCATAACGACTTCATCAACGTGCAACAGGTAGGCCATCCGCGCGATCGCGTAAATCTGGTCGTTGGAGACCGTGACCAGAGGCGTCACGGCGCGGCCGTGGTCCTCGCACACCTTGACCACCTTGCTGAAGAGCTTTTCCTCGTGGTCGGTGAAGACCTGCGCGCCCTCGCTCGAGGCGAGACCCCGCTCGGTGCGGACGGTCATTGCAATCAGTTCCGCGTTGTCAGGCTCGGACAAGTAGCGATGCAAATGCGCGAGATTGTTGGGGTCGCGGATCGCAACCAGCACTTTGTGCGGCGCGGATAGCCCCAGCCGAATCGGATCGACCTGATCTTCCTCGACCAGTTGCAGATTAAACTTCTCGGGTTCCTAGCCGTAGGCGTGCTGGGCCTGGCCGTTGACTTTTTCCGAAATCTCGAAAATCAGGAACAGCGCGAGCGTGAAGCTGATGCCTGAGATCGTTGCGACCTGCTTGGTAAACAGGTTGATGACCGCGGTCGCTAACAAAACCGCAAACGTCAGCGTGAGACCGAGCGGGAAGTCCTTACCACCGGGGCGGAACCAGGTCAGATTCAGCGGCATCCTCCACAAGCGATGGTACTGGTCCTTGTAGCGCAGAATCAGCACGGAGAGCGTTTTGAAGACGAAGCTCCAGATGACGCCGAATGCGTAGGCCTCGCCGAGCAAGAACATGTCGCCGCGCGAGAGCACGATGGTGGCGATTTGGAGCATCGCGACCATATTTACGATGCGATAGTTGGTGCCGTACTTCTTGTGCGGATGGCGGAACCAATCGAGCAGTACGCCGTCTTCCGCGACGCGAGTAAGCACGCCCGTCGAACCGACGATCGCGGTGTTAACGGCGCCGGCGAGAATCAGGAATCCGACAAATACGACGAATGCGCGCAGCGCGAGCCGCGCCCACAGCGGGCCGACCATGAACATCGCGAGCCCGCCGATCAGATCGCCACCGTAATTGGCCATCCGGACACTGTCCGGGATGATCATGACCGCGAAAAAAGACACCAACGAGGTCAGCAGCAGGCTGTAAATGAAGATGACCAGGCCGGTGCGCAGGAGATTCTTGAGCTTGGGCGCCTCGATCTCGCGATTGATTTGTGCCAGAGATTCCTCACCCGACATCGCGAGGATCGAATGGCCGAACGCGATCAGGATTCCAAGCGTGCCGATAGTACGCGCGCCGGGAAAGTGCTTGAGCCATCCCAGCGAGTCGTCGGTGAACTTCAATTCGAAGGGCGGCAAATGCGCACCACGCATGAAAATCGTCAGGCCGCACCATGCGATCATGATCACGGCCATCACGGTCGTGACCTGCATGATCCGCATCGCCTTGCCACTGGATTCTTCGATGCCAAGAATATTCTGACGCCAGAAATATGCGGTCACGGCAATGGCGAAGAAGGCGGCCGAGAAATCAGCCGGCAGAATAATTCCCGAGTGCGCAAGCTTGAGCAGCTCGTTGATCAAACCGACCAGGTATTGGCCAGCCGAGACGCCGCTGATTGGCCCGGTCAGAATGTAATCGAACATCAGGGCCGACACCGAGATTTTTGCCAGCGTCGAGCCCATCGCTTCTTTGACGACGCGATATACACCGCCGCGCGTGAACATCGAGCACGACTCGACGTACACCGCGCGCACCGCGTACGAGAACAGCATAACGGCGAGAATGAAGTATGGGGCAGAGCGACCGCAGGCCTGCTCGACGATGCCGCCGATGTAGTAGGCGGTCGAAGCAAGGTCGCAAAGGACGATCGCGGACGCTCGCCAGAAGGAAATGAAGGCGAGCATTCCGGTCGTGACGACGATTGCCTTGGTCTGTTTTCCGAACAGTGCCTGCGGCTCGGGCTGATTAGAGCCCGTTGGCCTTATCGGCTTTATAATGGCGGCCAAGTAGAACCTTCTTGAGGCGCCGCCGGAAATGCCGACGCCACGCGGCTATGATGCAAAATGCAGCCTGCGAATTTGCAAATCATAACAGGATGTCTGCTAGGCGCAAATTCGCTGATGCCATGATATTCGCAAAATCCGCAGACTCTCGTTGCAATTTGCAGTATTATCCGGAATTTCCGTTTTGAAACCCAATTCTATTAGATCACTACCGGCGCCAAACGCTTCATCGCCCGAATAATCCTCGCAATCGATCGCGCCATCCGCCGGTGGTCGCCGTATGCCCGGTCGGCGACGTCATTCTGAAGACAGCGCAGGTCAGATTGTCGGCGGTACCGCGCTTATTGGCCGTATCGATCAAGTTACGGCATCCCGTCTCGGCGTCAACGCCGCGCGTCAGTGATTCCAGTTCCTTGTCATCCAGGACGTTGTAAAGTCCGTCGCTGCACAGTATCAGGCGATCGCGCTCCAGCAGCGGCATCGCGATCCGATCGATCGACACGATCAACTCGTGTCCAAGGCTGCGCAGGAGCATCCCGCGCTCCGGATGATCCTTCGCGCGCGCCACCGACATCACTCCCATCCTGACCCGGTCGGCGACCATCGTGTGATCCTTGGTGATTTGCGAGATTTGCCTCTGACGGATCAGATGCAGCCGGCAATCTCCGACGTGCACCGCCGACAGCATCCCCTTCTCCACCGCAACCGCGGTGATCGTGGTCGCCATCCGGCTCAGTTCCGGCACGGTCAGCGCCTTGTCGTGAATCTCGATGTTGGCCCGCGTAATCGCGCGATGGAGCCGCTTGGCGGCGCCCCACGCTGGCGGGCTCTCGCGGTAAGCTTCAAGCGTTATGTCGATCGCCATCCGGCTCGCGATTTCACCGCCTTCGTAGCCGCCGACGCCGTCGGCAATCGCGAACATCACGCTGTCGGGACTCTCGATGAAATGCCCGCACGAGTCTTCATTGTCGGCGCGCTGCGTACCTACATCGGACAACAGCGCCAACTCGAAAGCCTGCTCTACCGAAGGAGAAGCGGAGAGCGACGAATCCATTTGCAGTGAGCTACCCGGCTAACGGTGAAGTGTAAAGTTGATTGAATGGCCAAGGGGCGGGCCGCGACCACTCGCGGCCCGCCCCCCAAGGATTATTCGCCAAACCAGCGCCTGGGATCAGGCCGGCTTGGTTACGAGGATCGTCTCTTTGCCCCGCTTCTTGGAATTACGTACGAAGTAAATCGCGCCGTAGATTCCCCAAATCGCCGCGATCGCGACCGCAATCAGTGGTTCCTTCACGCTGCCGAGCCCCTCCAGCGGTCCGATGATGTAGAACGCGAGGCAGGCGAAGTTCGCGACCGCGCCGAACACCGGCACCACCATGTGCTTGAGTCCATGGAACTCGTCACGCTCCGAGTAGGCGACGATGCACACAATGTTCGTCAGACCGTAGAGCAGAAAGGTTCCGAAGTTTGAAGTGAGAGTGACCAGCAACAACCCGTTGGGCAGCGACGAGAGTGACGCGTTGGAGCTCATTCCGAGCGAGTACCACAGGTTGTGCGGGAGAGTCGCAATCGTCTTGTCATCAGGCGCCGATCCGCCGGCGAAGTAGAACAGCGCGGCGTATGCGCCGAGGATTGCCGATATCGTTGCGAGCACCCAAATCGCGCGATGCGGCGTCAGGTTCTTGCCATGCAGCAGACCGAAGTGCTCGGGCACTTCTTCGTCACGCCCCATCGCGTAGGTCACGCGCGCGCCGGTGTTGATGCACGACAGCGTGGTGCCGATCAGCGCCAGAAAAACCGTCAGCGCTTCCATCAGCATGAACGCCTGGCCGTGTCCGCCGAGCAACGCGTTGCCGATGATCACCATCATGTCGCCGAGTGGCGCCGCCGATCCTTTGGCCTCCGCAAGACTGTACGCGCTGCTCAGGAAATAGTTGGCCGCGAAGTATTCGATCAGGTAGCAGAACAACCCCTGGATCGTGAGCGACAGCAGAACGCCGCGTGGGATGTCCTTTTTGGGGTTCTTCGCTTCCTCGCCCAGCGCTGTCACCGACTCGAAGCCGACCAGCAGCAGTATCGCGACCGTCGCCTGCAGCATCACCCAGTCAAACCGGTGCGGCAGGATGACCGAGAGTGCGCTGGCGTGCGACGGGTGATCGCCGGCTATGCCGTAGCTCAGTGTCGCAGCGATCGTGTTGCCATTGGCATCGAGCGCCAGACCCGCCGAGCCCGCGGGATGCGCGGCGCGGTAAGCTATCGCGAGCGCGGAGAAAAACAGCAGCGCCACGATCTGGATTCCGTTGATCCCGATATTGACGAAGGTGGAACCGTTGACTCCCTGGAACGCGATCCAGGCCACGGCGTAAGCGAAAATTATCGCAACTATCGCCATGAATACCGGGCCGGGAATTCCCGCGTTCATCGTACTCGGCGCGACCGTGCCGACGATGTACCCGATCATGATGCCCATCGTGGCGACCATGACGCCGGGATACATCCAGTAATACAGATGCGACGACCATCCGATTACGAACTTCGCCACGCGCGCGAACCTGTACGCGTGGGTTTTGCTCAGGAAGGCCTGCTCTGCAAACAGGTACGAACTGCCCGCACCCGGATAAAGTTTCGCGAGCTCTGCGTACGAAATTGCGGTCGCGTACGCCAGCAGCAGCGCGACGAAAATACCGGCCCACATCGCCATCCCCGACGGAAACGCGTAACCCGCCTGCTGCACGAATGTAATCCACAGGAAGGCTCCCGGGGCGATGAGCGCCATCGCGTTGACCGTGACTCCGGTCAAGCCCAGCGTCGGCAGCATCTTTTTCTGTTCTTCAGCCATCTTGCCTCCTTCGATTCACATCGCGGATTGGTTTGTTGTCCGCCATATGCGCACGCGTCACTCCCGTTACGGGCGGGAGCATGAAGGAAGCTCAAAGCAGGAAAAGTGCCATTTCAAAATCGAGTGAGTATTGATGAAAAATGCAATGTGCCTGCTCAAACGACAGGCATCCGCCTATCAGGCAGTCATCAGCACCTTGTCGCGGTTCCTTTTCGCCGACTCTTTCAACCTGCCCGTGGCCCTGACTATGATTTCATCAGCGAGCGGGGAATTCCGAGCGCAATCATCAGCAAAGGACTCTTTCCGGCGGCGTGCGGCTCGAAAAATTTCGTCGTGTCGTCGTCGTAGAAGGTGAGTCCCGTCGCGCCGCGGCCGAGCGAATATGCCGCAAGGTAGGCGCGGCCGCCAAGAATTCCAGCCTCGAGATGCGCGTCGCCGTAGCCGCGATTTCCCAACGCGTGCAGCGTGCGCTCGAGATCTGCCATGTAAACAACCAGTGCGGAACAATCCAGGCCGAGCTGCTGTTCGAGGCACAGATATCCGGCCTCGCCGCGGAAGTTGCCCGCCTTCAGCATCTCGAACGCGCGCGCTTGCCGGTTGTAGTAGTACGCTCCGGGTTCCATTGCGTCGGCTGCGTTGACGATTAGATAAGTGTCGGTCAACGGCGGAAAGTCGGCCTGCGGATGCTCGCTTGAGGCGGCCATGATCGTCGCGAGTTCTTCCGCGCCAATCGCATCCTGGGCGAATGCTCGCGACGATCCGCGGCGGATGATGGTCTCGCCGAGTCCCGTGGAATCTTCGGACGCTATTGTTTCGAAACGAAGCTGGCGCGTGCTTGACGACGTTGGCGCCGAGTCCAATTTCGCAGCCGCAACCGTTGCGACCTCATCGGCCGTGACCAGGCGCGATTCGCGATGCATCTTGACCAGGTCAGGGTACGCGACCTCCCTGGACGAGAGCGGAATCGACTCGAGCACCAACGGCTCGATTTCAGGCGATGGCGCGGCTGGTTGGTCCGATCGCCCGAGCGCAACAAGCGCGACCATGCCCTCGCGCTCGCCGTCGATTCCGAGCAGCGCCTCGAGCGCGGGATCCTCGAATGCGGTGATCACCTCCGCGGAAATTTCCTCGGCCGCCGCGGCTGCAAGCAGATTCGCCAGCATGGTTCCCGCGTCCCAATAGCAATAGCGATACGCCCGCGCGCGATATTTCCATTCGCTGCGCCAGTAGATAGCCGATAATACGATCACTGCACGCGCGCGCAGAATCGAGTTGCCCTTCGCGGCCGCGTCTGCCATGTAACTGCGCCAATCGCCACGTCGCAGCCCGCTCATCCGCAAATCAGCGGGTGAAAAATGGTAAAGGCCCGCCTCGAGACCCTCCACGGCTCCCGTCGCCACATAAATCTCGATTGGATATAGCGCGCCCGCCGACGCCGCGGCGCGGAAATGATAATCGTCGGCTCCCACCCGCTTGTGCCGCGTCAGGCCGCCGGCACAGAACAGGATGCGGGTCAGCGCGGCGGTTTCGATCGATGCGGAAAATCCCGCCGGTACGTACGACGAAAGCGCCGACAGCGTGGGCGTCGCGGAAAGATTCAGATCGCGCGGCAAAGCGACGGACGCGGCTCCCGGATAAATCTTGTAGGGGACCGGCTTGATGTCCCAGTCCAGAATGTGCGGCGACGAACGTACGCTGGTATACGAATGCTTGGTGATTTCGTGAAAGACGCGCGACGCTTCGATGTAATCGTTGGCCAACTCGTCACTCCTGATGCCGGCTCACAGCGTCAACGCACCCATATTGACGCGCCGCGGAAAAAATGACTCTGCTGTGCTGCGCCGCAGGTCAGTCTATACTTGACCATGCTTGACCATCCATCCGCTGGAGGAATCTATGCCGCGCCCGAGTACCCACCGCCACTGCTCACGAACGTTGATCACCGCGAGTCCGTCGCCGACCAGCGCGCGCCGCGCTGCCCTTGCAGCGCTGACGATTCTGCTCGCATGCGTGACCTTCTCCTGCAACTCGCAGTCGTTCCAACAATCTGCGGGGCCATCGATGCCGACGCCTCCGCCC
>Ga0187865_1003346_pt1 | contig 13381 bp, 8 predicted proteins | sample June2016WEW_11_1_2_FD_132989 | JGI IMG/M metagenome (GOLD analysis project Ga0187865, IMG submission 132989) | Peatland microbial communities from SPRUCE experiment site at the Marcell Experimental Forest, Minnesota, USA - June2016WEW_11_100 | ecosystem: Environmental > Terrestrial > Soil >...
GCGCGGTTTCCCCGCTCCTCCGGCTTCCGCAGATGCCGCGAGCGATCCCGCCGGGGAGCCCGGCGTATCGGGCCCTGGCGCGTTCCGAAGGAAGGCACCAGCGGCAACGACTCACAAACGTCTTGGCCGCCGGTGCCGGAACTTCCGTGTGAACTCCCCTCTCTATACCTAATCAGCGGAAGAACGGAAAAACGTGTCGCGGAAAAACGAAAATATATTTCCGCGCGCCTGCGACACGTTTTCGAAAAAGAGGGGTCACGGTATGGAACGACGACGGAGAAGGAGCGAAGCGAGGATGGTGATAGAGAGAGACGAGCGGCGGACCTCACAGGCCGGTGCGGTCCTTGCCGCTCGCGAGTCTTCGGAGCTTGCCGAGAAGACGCTTGAGCCGCTGACGCTCGGCGTTCGAAAAGGCACCGTCTTCGGCTCCACCTTCGAGCTTGAATTGAATGAGGAGATCGAGTTCGCCGGGGGTAAGCGTTCCGCCTTCGACCGCGCGGCCGAAAAAGTGCCGCAGGTGGGAAGCACGCTCGAAGGATTCCCCGGCGGATTCGAAGGAGTACGTTTCCCGAGGGTCATCGGACCGGGGCGCCTCCAAGGGAGATTTGGCTTCGCGGGCCGCCCACTCAAAGGTAGCGCGCCGCACCTTCCGGGCAATGGCAAACGCGAGATAGGTCTCACGCGCCGCAAGACGCGCGGAAGCGAGGTATTCGAGGAGCACGCTCAGGGCTTGCTGCGCAGCGTCTTCGCGGGAGAGAGCAGGATAGCGTTTGCGCACCCGGCGGACGGTAGAGTGCAGCACGGGGAGAAACAAGAGAACGAAGACGCTGTCAGATATGCTGCCGGGGAACAGGGCCCTTGCGTCGAGGAGTTCGCCGAGAAGCGGGTCGGAGGAGGAATTTCCGTTCAGCGATTGCAGGTGTGAAAGGAGATCGCCAGCGGTTCGGAAGACCGCGAGATGCGGAGCCGAGCGGAGAAGGATCCGGTGGCTTTCCTGGTTGACGGGGTCGGCAAGCTCCGCGCGGAGTTTTTCCTCGATAAGGCAAAGGGGGCAACGGCAGTTCGGCCTCTCGCTCATGACCGGTCTCCAAGCGTTCGGGAGTACGGTGACAGAACGGGGGACAGGCTCTGCCGTATGGGCCTCTCGCGGGGATGCGGGGGACGGCATCCTGCGGGTGCACATCGTGAGTACGAAGATGCCGCGTGTGTTGTGTTTCCGGATCTTGGCCGGTATCCCGGCCACGAGCCGGCGAAGCCAACGCCGGTGCCAAACAAAAAAGGGCCTCCCGGCAAAGCCGGGAGGCCCGGAACGAGAGGCGCCCTAGAACGGAGCGTCGCTCGGCGCGGCGGCTTCAGTGGCCGGGGCCGCTTCGGGCTCAGGTTCGCCGCGATCGAGCTTGCGCACGACATCGGCGCGAATGGACCACGACGTGATCTTCGCGGTCCCGGCTTTCTTGCCCTTGCCGTTCGGACGCTCGTAGGTCGAGCTGATGAGGCTGCCCTCGATGAGCACATGGGCGCCTTTCTTGATCGCTGTTGCGACATACTCGGCGAGGCGTGGACGAAAAACGCAGATGCGGTGCCACTCGGTTTTTGAGCTCCACTCATCCTGCGCGTTCTTCCAGGAGCGTTGCGTGGCGACGGAAAGAACGGTGAATTTCGCACCACCATTCCGCGCTTGACGTTGCTCCGGGTCGGAACCAACAAACCCGACGAGAGTTACAGAGTTTAAGTAGGACATAACGTTTGATTCTCCATTTTCTGCCCCGTTTTCCTGGGGCACCCAAAAGCGAGGGCTTCTGCTTCCAAGGCGAGCGGCTGCATTCTGGGAGGGACCCAAAAGAAGCAGAGGGCGGAACCGGGAAAGCAGAAGACGCGAAGCCGCCGGACGCAGGAATTAGCCCGAAGCAGTGCCCAGGAAAAGGAGTGGCAGAAAAATGGGCGGCCTACGGAACTCTGGAAATACCGGCGTGGGGAGCAGGACCATGTCAGCAACCGCCGCGGGAATAGCGGATGAAAAGCCAGAGACGCCTGCGCCATGCGGCTCGAAGTCAGGAGAGTGGGACTCTGGAAGCGAGTGGCCTGCGGGAGTCAGGAGAGCCGAACGAAGGCGCTTCGAAAAGAAGGGGAGCAGCGCCCAGGGGACGATCGACGGGCTCGCGTTGTGTGAGACCCGGAACTGGGAGCGACTGCTTCTAAGACTTCGGGGGCCAAGGGAAGGTGTGCTGTTTGACCGACTCGTAGTTCGCGTTGAGGGCGGGTTCGAGGAGAAGGATGGCGGCGATGCGGCGCGCCACTTCCTGGACGTGGCGGACTTCGTCTTTGATGAGCGAGCGGCCAAGGAGAGACTCTTCGCGGTAGGATAGCCACTTTTTTATGACCGGATAGCCGCCAATCGTGTATTCCCAAACACGGACGGGGATGTTGGACCAATAGGCAGAGTCATTCAGGTAGACGTCGCAGGTTTTGTTTCCGAGATGAGCAAGGGCTTCCACTTCAGAAAATCCTTGCTCCTTCGCGCCCTCTACTATGGCGTTGAGTTCGAAGGGGGAATAGTCACGTTCGACTAGTTTCCCCTTGCCGGGCATGGTGGAGCCGCCTTTACCCGCGTGTCCCCAACCTGCAGTAATCGCGAGATCGGCTTCCTTGAGGTGTCCACCTCCGACCCTAGACGCGGATGCGATGAGCCTTAGTTCCGCGCGAACGTTGGCCTTGGTTATGCCTGTCACTGGGTTTTCCGTATCGAAAAGGTCTGCTAATTGTTGGCCAAGCTGGCCGGAGGCTGTCAGGAGATGCACCGAGCTTGGCATGGGAACGCGGGGCCAATCCTGTCGAAGTGCCCCTGCGTTCTCTGCGCGGTAGTTGGGGGAATTCAACACCGCAAGAATATGAAAAAACATTGTTGCTGCGCTAGACTTTGCTCTCTTGATGAAACGTTCTGCATCCTCAGATAGGTTGGGGCGAAAAATCTCTGGATCCGTGCTTTGATAGAGAGTAGGTGTGGCCTTGATAAGCAAAGGGAACATCCCAACGTTTGACTCAACGATATGGTGATCTGCAAGCAGGCGGGTAAATTGCGGTTGATAGAAATCTTCCATCCGATTTCGCTGGCCAGCACTTAGCCAGACGTTCTGTGGGTACACAAGTGGGAAATATTCCTCTCGCTTCTCGTCGAGAAGTTTTGTTTCAGGTTCCCAATAGAGCCAGCGGACGTCAAAGGGGCGGTACTGATAACGAACTATGTTTTCAGATTTGAAGCCGCGACGAACAAGATAGTCCCGGACCGATCTTGGGTTAAACCTATTTGTTTCCTCGGCTAAACCTGGGTTTAGATCCTTCCACTCCTCGTAGCTAAGTTTGAGATCAAAGAAGGAAATCATTCTCTCCTGAAGAGGGGATCTATCGAAATCTGTTAGTAGCTTGTCACGGCTTGTTTTCACTCCGGGAAACGAGGTCGGCAATAGGGATGGGAGAGAAGGCCAAGACTTGTAATGCTTGCCCACCCTTACGGGCAGAAGTGAGAATCCCAGTTCCAACTTTGGCGAAACGTGTTCATATGTCGGGGATGCCAGAGATTCGAGCATGTCCTGTCGTTTGGATTTCCCCCAAAAGTGTTTGAATTCGATAGTGGAGGTTCCGTTGCTTTCTTTTTGCCTCACGAGCAGGGCAATGGCGGTGCCTACCTGGATCCCCTCTCGGTTCCATTCCGTGGAGAAGATGCTGGGATCGGGTTCTCCTTCTGGCGTCAGTTTCCCGGTCTTGTATTTGTCGCCGTTGAGAGAATCAATCCAGATGTGGCCGAATTTCTCGAGGTAGCTTTCGCGCATTCCGGTAAAGGACGAGCCGTCAAGCCAAGAGTAGTTAGAGATGAAGCAAACAACTCCATAGCCCGACATCTCTGCAATTCGATGCTCAGCCATGCGATAGAAGCGAACATAAAGGTCATTCAAGCCCTGTCCATGAGGGGGCGCAGCCTTCCTGGTGGTTCGATATGCGGTCGTTAGGTTTCTCTCTTCTTCCACCGCAACGCCCGCAAATCCGTTGTAAGGCGGATTGCCGAGGATAACGAGGATGGGTGTATCACGTTTGACGTGCTCGGCGGCGTCGCGCTCTTCTTCCAGTTCCGGGAAGAGGAGATGTTTCTTGGGGCCTTTGGGGGGCTCCCAGCCCGTGAGGGCGTTAGTCAAGAAAACGCCGACACGTTCGCTACCTTTTTCAGCTAGGGGAGCGCCGAGATTCTGAAGTAAGAGGCCGAGCTGGAGGTGAGAGACCACAAAGGGAGCGGGGAGAAGCTCGAAACCAAAAACGCGATTCTTGGCAGCGTCCTTGAGGTCGGCGGCCGTGAGGGCATCGTCCCCGCGCTCTTTGAGAGTCTCGTGAATTTTCCTAAGGACTTCGACGAGATAAGAACCTGTGCCGCAACAGGGGTCGAGGACGTAGACGTTTTTGTCGGCGAGGCCATCGGGGAGGTTGAGCTTAGCGCGGAGCACGGTGTCGACCCGGGCGACCATATACTGAACGACTTCGGGTGGCGTGTACCAGACGCCAAGCTGCTTTCTGAGCTCAGGGTCAAAGGCATGCAAGAAGGGCTCGTAAAAGTATTGAACGGCGTGGCCCTCTTGGAACTTGGAGAAGAAGGAGGGACGATCGACTCGATTGAGAAGCGTGGAGCCCCAATCGAGGATTTCCGCGAGGTTTAGTTCTTCGAGTTGGGCGGGGTAGGCGATTTCGTGGAAAAGCTTGCGAAGAATGGGGACGCGGAGATGGTGGACGGTAAGACGCCAGTCGAATCGTTCTTTGGCCGTGAGCCGATTTTGCTTGGACCAAAGAACCCAAGCGGAAAACACGCCATAAAAGAGGGTTTGGACAAGCGTAGATCGGAAGAAGTGTTCGCCCTTCTCCCCCTCAAATGTGAGGCCCAAAGCTTCTTCCAGCGCCTTGCGCACTCCGGCCAGAGCGGGAAGCTCATGGATACCGATGCGGGAGAGTGCATCGCGAGCGTAGGAAGCAAGGAACCACGCGACGTCCTCGGGCGCGGCGAGGGGGGCAGCATGAAGCAAGGCGCGCTTGGCAAACTCGATGAACATGGCGCCATGCCGGTCCGCAGTCTTCTTCGGGTGGGCGGCGCTCGCCCAGAACGCCTTTTCCGAGTCGGCAAGGCGGTAGCTTTCCAGCTTCACCGGTTTGCCGCGGGCATCTTGGCCGACGAAAACGAAATCGCGGTAGTTTGTGACCAGAACCTGGCGATATTTTCCCCAGTATCGGCTGACTTGCTCACTGTCGGCTGTAGTCCAGGCGTCGTCCGAAGTAGACTTGATTTCGATGACGCCGCGGGCCGGGATTTGGGGGAGAGATTTTTCCTCAACCTTCGCTTTTTTGAATTGATCCTCGGTGAAAAGCCCGCCATCGGGCATGCCAACGCCCCGATTTTTGAGTTGGAGGACGCAGCGGACTTTGGGCGTAAGGGACTTGCCGACATCGTTGAATAAGGTTTCGAGCGCACCGTAGTATGACGTTTCGTCCACGGCCTCGCCACTGCATTGTATGTCGTGAAGGGATGTTAGATAGGTGTCGAGAGGTTTCATCGGGCGTCGGCGTAACTCATGGGCATGCTTTGTAGTTATCACACACGAAGGAATGTCGCAATTCGCAGGGAGGGGACCGTTGACGTATGGGGAAATGAATAAAAACACGTAGGGGTTCCAGCTACCGGATCAACGTTAGGGACGCTCCGCGCTGCTCTGAATTTAAGGAAGTCAACCACGAGGACAGGCGGAATCTTGGGCGATCTATTGATGGCGTGGTTTGAAAGTGCGGCTTACGGTGATTGAGCAATGATTTGCCAAGGGTTGCCCGCAGGATCTTCCTGCAAATGTGTTTTGCAGTGTCCAATAGCAAAGGAATTCAGCCCAAGGAAGCGGGTGCAGTGTTCGAGCGGGCTCGTCCATGGTCGCGAATGGAAATCACAGGAGCCGCGGGATTACCCGTCGGCCTTCGCCTTTCTTGCCTGCCATTGCCCCTGCTTACCGATCATAGCCTCGAGTTCCGCGGCATAGATTTCCGCGCGCTCGTAGAGGCGCGCGTTTTGGATGGCGACGGCGGCGGAGATCGCAAGGGATTGAGCGACACGGAAGTGCTCTGCGGTAAAGACAAAGGGGCGCGAATTGCCGACCGAGAGCAGGCCCAAGACCCGTTCCGACGCCGGACGCTCGGTTGAGGCGATGAGCGGCACACAGATCCAGGAGCGCACGTCTCGGAGAGCGCCCGCATCCTCCCAATCCGCTTCTTGCGCGGTGTCGGGAACGAAGACACTCTTTCGCGCCACCCGAACGCGTTCGAGGAACGTATTCCGCTGGCCCTCGAGCATTTGGACGGTCTTCGCCGATGTCCGGGCCACGTAAAGGCAGTCGCCTTCGGTCAAGATCACGCTTGCGGCATCGTAAGGGACAACTTCGAACAGGGAAGCAAGGAGCGTATCGAGCACCGTGTCCATGCTCAGGTTCTTGGTGAGAGTGAGGGTAGAGAGCCGCAGCGCCTCGGCTTCGGCGCGTGCCGCCTCGGCCGCCGCGAGGTGTTTGGCAATCTCAAGCTCCGCCTGCTTACGCTCGGTGATATCCTGCGCGATGCCGACAAGCCGCGGAGGAACTTCGCCGGGGTCACCGGCCTGCGTGCCCTTACTCCAGATCCAGCGTGAATCTCCGTTCGGCCGCACTATGCGAAACTCTTCGTCGAACTTTCCGGTGGTGCGGGCCTCATCGAGCTTCGCGAGGAAGCGGGCGCGGTCCTCAGCGTGGACCAAGTCTTTGTAGGAAGATGGGTTCTCGCGGATCTCTGCCAGGGAGTGCCCGGTGATGGCCTCGTAGGCATTGCTGACGAAGATGACTTCCTTGGTGTCCGCTCTTAGCATCCAAACCACTTCCTGCACATGGTCGGTGACTTCTTGGAGGAGTTGTTGGCTCTGCCGCAGCGAGGCCTCGGTCACATGGCGTTCCCTGCCGGCATGAAGCAGGTAGTAGGCATGCAGCGCCAGAGCGCAGACCAGAATGACGGGAATGACCGCGAGAAACAGCCGAGATTCCCGATTGCCTACAAGCAGGGACAAGGCGAAGAAGACGATCCCGAGAAGCAGAAGGGAGAGCGAACTGATCCAGAACCACCGGGGAGGAGGTTCCGTGGGCAGACGCGTCTTCGGAAGAAACGAAGTCATTGGCATGCGAAGAGAACTGACCGAAGGAACCGTGTACGGTTCCTCTTTGATCCCGTGAGCGTTTGGTAGCCATGCTACGCGCCGCCGTTCCATGGAGTCAAGACGAGACGACGGCGCCGCCCGTGAGCGGCGGAACAAACGCCTCCAGCGCAAAGGGAAAATATCGAAAAGTTCCTGGAATTCTGGGCAGGGGCGAGTGAGCACAGATTGATAGCGAGTGCCGTCTGTGAGAGTGGCTGAAGGATGAGGACTATGCAGGGGGACTAAATATCAGCGGCTTCATGGTCTTTGGCTTCGAACCGCTTGAACCGGGGCATCATCGCGCGAACTTCGTTCGCTAATGCACCAGGTTCATCAAACTCAAGGCCACCAGAGATCATGATGGCAGCTGTCAGCGAAGGCGTGTGCTTTCGCCGTTCCAACATTCCAATATACTTTTCGCTGTAGCCGCTTCGTTCAGCCACCTGCCACTGCTTTAACTTAAGCTTTCGCCGACGCTGCACGATGATGCTGGCGAAAGCGGCTCGTACCACCAGGTCGTTCCAGTGGGGCTTCTTAACCTTCTTTGTGCCACTCTTCGCCATGAGTGGGCCAATAATGAGGGCTTGCAGAGCATAGTTCCAGGAAGTATACTATCCATTCAGAAGTGATTTCGGCCCTTGATTTGCATGTGGGAGGGCCCTAGCTTACTAGGTCATTGAGTGTCAGAACGGCGCTTGCGATTGCCAGGAAGGAGATTTTCGACTCGGCGGACGAGTTCTGCTCCGGTTATGTTGAGTGCCTTTGAGATCTCGAGTATGGCGGTAAGCGAGGGGCTATATTTTCCCCTTTCAAGAAGGCTGATGTATTTTGGATGGTATCCGCTGTCAAATGCCAGAGCTTCCTGTGTAATTCCACGTTCCTCGCGCAATGCCATGAGGACACGGGCAAATGCTCGTTTTTGGAGATACCCTCGGTTGTCAGCGCTGCCAAAGCGAGCCATCGGAAGCAGAAGCGTGGCTCAATTCAGCGTATTGTTCCACAAACTATACTATCCGTACAAAACCACTACAGACTGCTTGCTGGGCCCAGTAGGAGTGAGGCACTAGGCGTGTCCAGTTCCTTCCCAGCCGCCCGTTTTCCCGCCCTTCCGCTTCGTAAAGGCCGAGCGGCAACTGAGCCCTCACATAAGGACACGGTTGCACCGAATGAAGAGCCCTCTGACGAAACCCTTATTGCCCGGATGTGTACGGACGATAAGGATGCCCTCGGTCTTCTTTTCCGTCGCTATGGCCGCCTGATCCACAGTATCGGCAAGAGAATTCTCCATGATCCTGCGGAAGCGGAGGACTTTGTACAGGAGCTCTTTCTGCACATCTTCAGGAAGGCGCACCTGTACGACTCTTCGAAAGGACCCGCGCGTGGCTGGATCGTGCAGACGAGTTACTATGAAGCGCTCCATCGCAGGAATCACTTGAGTACCCGCCCGCAATATGGATCGGCTGAATTTGACGAAATGGAGGCCGGCGACATGGCGGCACCTCCGATAGCCGGATACGAGCGGTCGGGCGAGGGCCTCTTCGGCAGGGCCCGCTGGCGGGAATTGATCGAGTGCCTGACCGAGGACCAGTGGGAGACCTTCCGGCTGCATTTCTATGAAGGCTATACATTTTACGAGATTAGTCAGATGAGGAACGAGACGGTAGTCAGCGTGCGGCACCATTTCTACCGGGGCCTCGACCGCTTGAGAAAGCATGTCTTCGCTAGTGAATTGCGCGATCGTTAAACAATGTGGTAAAGATGGAGGCGTCACTAGGAAGCCAAGGTGCGGTGTCGTATGAGTCCGCATGAAGAGTTTCTGGAATTATGCGCGGCTTCGACCGCCGGTGAATTGACCAAGGAAGAGCGCCGCAAGCTCGACGAGCACCTGTTGGGGTGTGCCGCCTGCCGCGAGGTTCTAAAGCAACTCCAGGAAACGGTTAAAACGGCGGTTCCGGCTATCGCCGTCGGACTCCCTCAGGATGACCCGCAGCCGGATAAGTCCTGGTCCCAGGACAAGGCGGAGGCGGCATTGTTTGAGCGCTTGTCCAAAGAGGATGGTCAGGCCGGCTCCCGACAAACCCAAAAAGAGGTAATCGATGGTTCGGAGCCGTCCTATCACCGTGCCTATTTTCCCTCCCGGTTCGGCTGGGGGCAGCTATGGATGACCTACGCAGCCGCGGTGTTGCTGTTCCTCGCGCTCGCGGTTTCAGCGTACCGCGTGGGCATGCGAAGAGGTGTAGAAGTCGCGACGAATGTGTCGGCAACGCAAGGGAAGGGAAGCGACTCACTTGAGAAGCAACTAAGCGATCTCAGTCACGACCGAGAAGCTCTGCGCGCACAGCTTGCTGCGCGCGACAAAGCGATTGACGATCTGAGGCAGGAGGTCGAGCGGCTGAAAGCCGCGGAGAGCGAACGCGTTGAGCATTCCGCTTCGGCACAAAAGGAGCAGGCGAGCCGTTCCGCAGAAGAAGCAGCAAGCGCGAACGCTCGACTTGCCGACTTGCAAAAGAAACTCGATGCCGAGGAAAAAGCGCGTTCTGAGGAGTCATCCCGTGCAGCAACGCTTGAAGCAAAGCTCGGAGAGCTAACACAGCAATTACATGAACGTGACGAAACCGTTGCGGCTCAGACCAGCCGGCTCGAAAGCCGCGAAGGAACCATCGAGCAACAGCAGGCTAAGCTTGCCGAACAGCAAGAGCTTCTGGACCACGACCGCGACATTCGAGAATTGATGGGGGCGCGGGACCTCTATATCGCCGAGGTTCGTGACGTTGCAAAAAACGGCGCAACGCAGAAATCCTATGGGCGCGTTTTCTTCACAAAGGGGAAGTCACTGATTTTCTATGCCTACGATCTCGACCGGCAGCCAGGTTTGAAGAACGCAAGCACGTTCCAGGCTTGGGGCCAGCGCGGGACCGACAGGGAACAGGCTTTGAACCTGGGTATTTTTTATGAGGATAATGTCTCCAAAAAACGGTGGATCCTGAAATTCGACGATCCGCAGAAACTCGAACAGATCGACGCGGTTTTCGTGACCGTGGAACCGAACGGCGGCAGCCCCAAGCCCAGCGGTAAGCCCTTCCTTTTTGCGTACCTGAAGGTCAATCCAAACCATCCCTGACCAATAACGCTCCGGCCCTCCTTGCAGATGCCACTCCATCGAAACGCAGTAAGCGGCACAGAAAGAGCTTTTCGCATGCAAACCCCAACAAGAGCGTGTCATCACGCACTAGGAGGGTTTTCGTGCGAGTGAACCGGGGAGTGGGGCTTTTGGTTTATCTACTGCTTGCCGTCAGTTTGAGCGTAGCGCAATCCCCGAATGGGACGATCAGCGGAATCGTCCTTGATCCTTCGGGGGGAGTTATTGTCGGTGCCGATATTCTGATCATTAACGATGCGACGGGAGTTCAATACCCAGGGAGGGCTAACGGCGAGGGCTTCTACGTTGTACAAAATCTTCCTGCCGGTACATACCGGGTCCAAGTGTCTAACAGCGGGTTCAAGACGATCATTAAGCCGGACATCGTCGTTCATGTTCAGGACGCGCTCGCCATCAACTTCACTCTGCCGATTGGCGCCGCTTCTGAGATTGTGACCGTGCAAGGCGGCGCACCACTAGTCAACACGGAAAATGCTGCGGTCAGTACCGTCGTGGACCGCAAGTATGTCGAGAACATGCCACTGAATGGGCGGAGCTTTCAGGATTTGATTTTGCTAACCCCAGGCGTAGTTACAAACACTCCACAATCGCAGGGTACAAATGGATTCAATGGAGAGTTCAGTGTCAACGGCCAGCGCACGGAATCGAACTACTATACTGTGGATGGCGTCAGCGCAAATACCGGCATTTATCCTGGGACACCTGGAGCGGGCACTACTGGATCTGTGGCTGCAGCAACAGCGCTTGGAACCACTCAGGCGCTCGTATCGGTCGATGCGCTCCAAGAGTTCCGCGTTCAAAGCTCGACTTATTCCGCCGAATATGGGCGCAATCCGGGCGGGCAATTTTCGTTCGTGACCCGCTCTGGGACGAACCAGTGGCATGGTACGGGGTTCGATTATTTGCGAAACAACTATTTCGACGCCAACAATTGGTTCAATGATTTTTACAAACAGCCAGAACCGCCTCTTCGCCAGAATAATTTCGGCGGGACGCTGGGCGGGCCAATTGAGATTCCCAAGGTGTATGATGGCAAAGATAGGACGTTTTTCTTCTTTTCCTATGAAGGATTGCGGATACTCCAGCCCCAGCCCTCGTCGATCACCTATGTGCCGGACAGCGCTTTGCGTCAAAGCACGCCTGCCCCTCTCCAGGCGGTCATGAATGCATTTCCCGTGGCGAACGGTCTGGAAGCTCTGGATCCGATGGGCAATCCAACGGGCTTGGCAGAATTCATCAGCACTTCGTCGAGTCCGAGTTCCCTCGATGCATATAGCGTCCGGCTGGACCACAGCTTCAATGACAAGCTGAAGGTGTTCTTTCGCTTCGGCGACACCGGTTCCAGCACTGCTGTGAGAGGGACTGGCCAGGAAGTTCCTTCAGAGTTGAATACGACTTCTTACATATCGCGCACGTACACATTTGGCGCCACGGGCATGCTCTCCAGTCGCGTGAGCAATGAATTCAGACTTAACTACAGTTCGAACACATCGTTGCTAAATGGTAGCCTTGACAGATTCGGGGGCGCCCAACCTGCAAATCTTGCGCAGCTTCAGCAGGTCAGCCCGGGGAACGCCTACAAGGTTCAAGTTGGACTGTTCCTCGCTCCCAATTTTACTTTCTTAGCTCCGGATTTCTTTCTCGGCCTCCAGAGGCAGTGGAACCTTACAGATTCGGTCAGTGTTCCGCTGGGGAGGCACCAGCTAAAGTTTGGCGTTGACTATCGCAGGCTTACTCCGATCCAGCAGGCCGGAGCCCCGCAAGCGTTGTACTTTTTCTTCAGTCAAAGTGCAGTACAGACTAACAGAGCTACCTTAGCTGAATCCTTCAATAATCGAGGCATATATCCGCTCTTTGTCAACTTCTCTGCGTTCGCCCAGGATGAATGGAGAATCACCGAACGCCTGAATCTCTCGATGGGCTTGCGTTGGGATGTCAACCCGGCTACAGGGGTGACACAAGGTCCATTACCGCTGACGGTCCAGGGGGCTGACAACCTTAGCACGATGACTTTGGCGCCGCCGGGTACACAGCCGTGGAAGACAACGTGGTACAACTTCGCGCCGCGCCTTGGGGTGGCGTATAGTCTGCGTAATGCACTAGGTTATGAGACTGTGGTACGCGGTGGCGGTGGCTTGTTTTTTGATACGGGGCAACAAACAGGAGGTGAGGGATTTTTTGGTCCGAATTACCAATCTTCGGTTGTACTTGCTTCGTTGCCCGGATCCCCAGCCAGTTTTCCGTTATCGCCGGCGCAAGCATTGCCGCCGATTTCCGAGACTCCGACTCCCCCATATGACGTAGACGCGTACCCTCCGCACCTTCAACTCCCGTACACCATCCAATGGAACATAGCTGCTGAGCAGGCGCTTGGTGGGTCGCAGGCTTTAACCGTTATCTATGTGGGTGCACACGCGGGAAGACTGCTGGAACAGAATGAGGTTAATGTGGCCCCTTTTAATCCGAATTTCCAGGAGGTTCAATTGTTCCGGAATGGGTTGACGGCTGACTATAACGCACTGCAAGTGCAATTTCGGAGGAGGATCAGCCATGGTCTCACCGCATTGGCCTCCTATACGTATGGACACTCCGTAGACTATGGCTCCACGAGTATAACCCTCCCGTACACGCGCGGGAATTCAGATTTCGACGTCCGGCACAGTTTTTCCTCGGCGTTCTCCTATGACCTTCCGAACGCCTTCGAAGGTCGAGTTGCCCGTGCTGTCTTCGATCACTGGGGCTTTGACGATCGATTTAGTGCGCATACGGGGTTTCCGGTTACTTTGGCGGGTGGTTTTGTGGTTGATCCAGGCACAGGGCAGACGTTCAACGGTGGGCTAAACGTTGTTCCGGGACAACCTCTCTATCTCTACGGATCGCAATACCCTGGCGGTCGAGAGATTAACCCGGGCGGCTTCAGTGCGCCGGCTTCCAGCGAGATTGGCGGCGCTCCTCGGAACTTTGTGCGAGGTTTTGGAGCTTGGCAGATGGAC
>Ga0187865_1003349_pt1 | contig 13370 bp, 14 predicted proteins | sample June2016WEW_11_1_2_FD_132989 | JGI IMG/M metagenome (GOLD analysis project Ga0187865, IMG submission 132989) | Peatland microbial communities from SPRUCE experiment site at the Marcell Experimental Forest, Minnesota, USA - June2016WEW_11_100 | ecosystem: Environmental > Terrestrial > Soil >...
CTTGGAGCCGCGGTTGATTACGCGGTTACAGGGTCTTGATTGAGGCCAAGGACGCCGACTTGGCCTCGGCTCCGCCTCGCCGCCTCACGGGCCTCCATCCTGGCGATAACCTCCCGCCTGAGCTGCCAATGCCTTTTCGCGGCTTGCGATTGGAGAAGGCGGGTCCTCCTCGATTGCTCTTTCCCGAACATGGGATTTCCAGGCCCGCTCGTCGCCGCCGAGATCCTGGCCTTCGCCTCTTCGGTCTGGCGGCAGCCCCTTGGCCGGCCCCGTTTCACCCCGCGGGCGGCGCGATATTCGGACAAGTCGATGACATGGCCCCCGTCGAAGGCCTCGAAGTATTCCATCGTTCCCTCCAAAAGTACGCAGACGAATCCGATTTCCTGGCTCGCTGATTTTGCTCGTGCGGGACTTGTCCGGTCTTGTTTTCCGAACTCTACCTAATATTATACATCCGTTGGCAGGCTCTTGCACATAGGCGGGAGAATAAAATTTTCAGTTAGTTTCTCGATAGGAATTGAAGAAACGGGAAAAAACTAGTTTCGCGCTGGGCCCGCGTCGGCCGAATTGTCTGAACCTCGGCGGGTCAATCGGGCCACTCGCACGGCACCTCGAGGACGGCGCCCATGCGCAAGAGATCCCGATATTGCCGGTCCGTCATCCTGAATTCCCTGTTAGCTCTGGCGAAGGTCATGCCCACGTTCCGCGCAAGCCCGCGGACGTAGAGGTCCAGGCTGGCCTTGATCTCGGCGGCCGTGGGTTCCCGCCAAGGCCTGGTCAACCGTTTCCGCTTCCAGGGCCGGCGGGTTGCGTAAGATGGGTTAGATCGTCTCATCACCGTCCTCCTCCGATGAACTTCGCCGCCCTCTCGGCCATAGTTTTTTCGTGGCTGGCCCGGTCGAGGTCGGCCAGGTACCGTTCGGCCGAGGAGACCCGCTTCTGCCTCAGCCACCTGGCGACCTGGACGATTGTGTCGCCCGCCTGGACCATCTGCGAAGCCCGCGTGTGCCGCAGGTCGTGCGGGCTGTGCGGGCCGGCCAGACCGGCCTTCTCCGCCGTCCTCTGGAAGGCCCGCCACGCAGATTCGTTCGTCAAATGGCCGCTGCGGGGCAGCAACCTGGAGGGGAAAAGGAACTCGTTCGCTTCATGTTCTGGGTTATCGGCCCTTTCCTTGAGCCAGGCCTTGAGCTTCCGCTCGATCTGTTCGGGCAAGTCGTAGACCCTGCTTGTCCCGCCCTTCTCGGCCCTGACCGTGAGTTGATGGGAGGCCAGGTCGAGGTCCGAGACCTTCAACGCCGCCGTCTCGCCAGCCCTCATAGCGAAGAAATAGGTGAGCGACCAGAACGCGTCCCACTTCCTGCCGGCCCTGCCCGCGGCCTTCAGGAAAGCCTTCAACTCCTGGTCCGAAAGGTAACGCACCCGCCCGTTTAGCGCCGTGCCCCTCGGACGTCCCGCTTTCTGTCTGGGTTCACTCTCCACGCCGCTTCCCCGTTCGCCCGAACCGGACCCGTTCGGCTTTCACATCCGCCCGGACCGCACGGGCGAGGCCCTTTGTCTCCGCACGGCTCCTGACCTTGCCCTGTTGGGCCCTCCGTGCGCCCTTGGTTGCTTGCTGCTTTCTCATTCTTGAATCCTCCTTTGATTCGATCTCGACAGCCCCTATCGGAGCTGACACCATTACCCTATCACGCGAAAATCAACTTGCACATAGTGTAGCCAAAAAATTTGCATGTCGGTTCGCCCCGCTTGGGGAGGGGCGGATCAAGGGAGGTTGTCTCCCGATGCCCGAACTAATAACTCGGGCATCCTGGGGGCAACCTAGAAGCCCAGAAGAAGGCCCGCGAGAGGGCCTAGAACGGGCAAGGACGGGCAACCCTGGCCAAGGATGTGGACTGGAGAACTTCCCCAAGACATCAGGACGGACGCGAGGACGACGCAGGCCTCGACCGCCCGCAGCGCTGCCTGCTTTCCCGCTTCCGAGGCCCCGACGGGTCCGCCCGCCCTTGATGGAGACGGCGGGTTCCGCGGGGCGGCGCCCGCCCAGGAAGGCCCCGCGGGGGGCCACGGAAAAGGTGTCCTGGAACGCCCCTTTATCCGCTTCGTCAAGCCGTAGAAACGGTATTTTTCTATTCCGCCCGTTCTCGGCAGGTCCCGAGGATGAGCGGGTCTGAGGGTCGGTTCCGATTTCTACCTGGGCGGATTTCGGTCTCCTTCCTGGCCCGGACTTTCTCTTTTTACCACTGAGGCGGGAATTTGGCTGCCCGGCCTCGAAGCGTTCCGATTTCGAGTTCTTGACATCGTTTTGAGGCCCGGGATATTATCATTTTGCGATGGGAGGCACCGGTTTTGAGCCTGAGGCGCGGGGACTCCATGGGGGCCAGAAAAGCAAATTCCTATCGGCCAAGAGCAGTATACTTTAATGCTCGGCTTTCTTGATTTTAGGAACAGGCGACGTTTACGGGGAGCGAAGCGAGGGCCGTCATGAATCCGAATTTTCCAAACTGTGAAGGGGCGGCTCCGCAGACGTCGGTCACTCGCTTGGCCCTTCTTGACCTGCTCGCCGGCCTGGCGGCGATCGTCCTGATCGTGGGCACGTCTATCCGGGCCGCCTTCGTAGGGTCGGACCTGCGCGCCCTGTTCGTGGTGAGCGCACTGGCGTTTTACGGCGCGGGCGTCCTGCGTGGGCGCTCAGGGATCTCGAGCGTCTGGTTGAAGGGCCTTGTAGTCAGTTCCCCGGGATTGCTGGGGACGGCCGCGCTGATCATGAATGACGGCTTACATCGGCTGCCTATACCCGTTGCCGTTTCCCTCGTCTCGATCACGGCCGCAGTCGCTGGGGTCCAGAGCCGTCGCTGGTGGCGCACCGCGCGGCGCTGGAGCGTTCTCCTCGGGGCCGCCTTCTTGCTGACGCTGGGCGTGGGCATCCCGACGGGAGTGCCACGGCTCGCGAAATTCGCCTCGCTCAAGCGCGTGGACCGTCCAGAGACCTCCTTTGCGCTGAGCACGTTCGAGGGCGCCCCGCTGCGCTCACAGGATCTTATCGGCCAAGTCGTGGTACTGTCCTTCTGGGCTTCCTGGTGCCGGCCGTGCCGCTGGGAGCTCCCCGAAGTGCAGGCGGCATACGACCGCTTCCGGGACAATTCTCGGGTCCATTTTCTTGCCGTGGACGTGGGCTGGGCGGGGGAGACCACGGAGCGAGGCCGGAAGTTCCTGGCGCGCCAAGGTCTTACCCTGCCGGCGGCATTTGATGCGGGAGAAGCTGCTGCGAGGCTGCAGGTGGATTCCCTGCCGACCCTCATTGTGATCGACGCGAACGGCCATATTCGGATGACCCATCATGGCTACGACCGTTCGGAGCGGGTTGGCGAGCAGGTCACCCAAATCGTTCGTGAGTTGCTGGCGGAGACAGGCGGGCGAGAAGCTTCGTCCCGCTGAGGGGACGTGATGCCTTCTGGGAATATCCGCGCCGTGCTTGCTTCCCCGCTTCCGCCTTACTCCCGCTGGTCCCGTCGTGTCCGTCCGCACTCGATAGGAATCGCGGATTCCGCGGGCGGCGCCCGCCTAGGAAGGTCCTGAAGAAGGAGTTCGAAAGAAGCGCACTGGGACGGATGCAAAGCCGCACAGGATGCGCCGTTTTCCCGCATTCTACCGCGCCCATCCGTTCATGGCAGGCCCTGGTCGAAGTCAAGGCTAGGGCAGTCGGAATCTCTTCCTCTCGGCTATGACGGATTCACTTCTCATCCTGGCCCGAATTTGTTTCCAGACTGGGCCGAATCCCTTTCATGGGCTGGATCAAGTTTTTTCCCCAGGTCCAATCGAAAATAGGAAACGCCTCACTGACCTGCCCCCCCCCCCCGAAAACCGGTCCAGGCCTAATAAGAGAAAACCCATTTGAGACTCCCTCATTTGAAAATCTCTCTTCGCTGATGGTATCCTGAGCTGGGGGGGGCGGGCTGTTGGGAGGTTAATATGGATGTCCTGATTATCGGCGCGGGAGTGATTGGCTCAATTTATGGGTGGGCGCTCTCCCAAGCAGGACATTCCGTGATGCATCTTGTTCGGTCAGGCAGATCTGATCAATATAAGAACGGTATTGCCATTGACCTGATGGACCGACGTAAAGGGCATCAAAGATGGTTTAAAGGCACTTACGAAATTAGGGTTACCGAAGGCATCCATCCAAATGCCAATGATGAAATCATAATTATTCCCGTCAGACATTATGCTATTGAAGACGCTCTAAGAGAACTCGTTCCATTAGTCCCAAATGCGGACTGTATCCTATTAACCCAGAATTGGAAAGGTACGGAAGGCATAGATCATTTCCTATCGATGGACAAATGCGTTTTTGGAGATGCCAAAGCGGGAGGTTCTTTTCAGGGCCATCAGTTAGTCGGAACAATCTATGGAATTGACATTGGCATTATTGGAAAAGCGGAAACCGAATCTCTAAGAAGAGCCAAGGAATTGTTTTTATCGGCGGACTTAAGAACGATAGTGCAGAAGAACATATTGCATTATCTTTGGGTCCAATATGCAGTCAACGGCGGGGGTTGGCCAGCGGTCGTGCAAGCAGGAAGTCTAAGATCGGCATTAAAGTCCCCTCAGCTCGTTCAATCATTATGGGCGGCTGTGAGAGAATGCCTGGATGTGATCCAGGCACGAGGAGTCGATATAAGCCAATTCCCTGAAACCGGAATGTACCTTACTGATTTGGCCGTCAAAAAATTCTTTTATATAACTGTTATGAAATTGCTCATAGGGCATAGCAAATATATTCAAAGAAACTCAGCGCATGCGTTGGCTGACCCAAAGGAGATAAAAACATTCTATTACGATTTGATCGGCGCTGGGGAGCGTCTGGGAATAAAAATGCCTGTTATGCTGAGTTTTAAGAGCATGATTGACCGCTTAGGGACACCCGCTGCATGAAGCCGCGCCTAACAAAGGGTTCCCTCTTCCCCGAGGCCCTGGAGCCCGGTCGGCCCCGCTCGCCGAGCTTGGGGCGGTTTGAAAACGTCACGGACCGGTGTGATCTCGGGCAAGGCAGGGATATTCAAAGGAGTCCAGAAGCCTCGGATCTTGAACGACTTGGCGGAGGCCTCACAAATTATGCGATATGTCTATGACTACTTATTTCAAGCCATGTGGCTGAGTTATGTGGTCTTCTGGCGGGCCGCGTCGAAGGATGTTAAGGCAACGGGGCGCCGTGAGCCTGCACGTTCACGTCTTGCTCGCCTTGTATTGATGGTTTGCGCCATAGCTCTTCTTGCTCTCAACAGCGTTCCGCTTCCGTTTCTGAACTATCGGTTTCTTCCCGCGGGCATATGGCGCTTCTGGACCGGTGCGCTCGTAACCTTTGTCGGCTTGATCTTCTCTGTTTGGGCGCGTCGGCATCTCGGTAAGAACTGGTCGCAGGCTGTCACATTGAAGGAAGGTCACGAGCTTATTACAACCGGCCCCTATGCCTTGGTCCGCCACCCGATTTATACAGGGCTCCTGCTTGCCCTTGTTGGCACGGCGATGGCCCGCGGGGAATGGCGTGGGTTGCTGGCGGTGGCTCTGGTCTTTTATGCTCTCTGGCGCAAGTCGAAGCTCGAAGAAGAGTGGTTGCTGGAACAGTTCGGTGAAACGTACACGGCGTACTCTCAGCGCGTGGGCGCATTGGTGCCTTATTTCATCCAACGGAAGCCTAGAACTTGAATTGACCTGCCTCCGGTTACGATCCCCCCTCTGAACTGAAGCTCTTAACCTCTTTCGGCCCTGCTGAGAGCGAGCCTATGGACCAGGACTTGGCTAGCTGGGCCGAGGGCAGGGTGCCGAGGTCCCGCAGCACTCACAGGTTCTGGTGGGTCCGCAGGTTTCTCGGGTGAAACCGTTGGTCAGGATGATCCGGATGGAGGCTGGGATAGCCGGTTTCGGCATGCCCCGAAAAACGGGTCAATCTAAATTGGAACGGCCGTGATCCGGGACCGAATCATCCCGCCCGTCCGCGCCCGTTCTGGACCGGTTCGGTAGGTCGGCGGCGGCAATCATCATAGGCCGGACTGGGCCTGCATCGGCGGTTGAGCCGGTCTGGACGGCATCTTCATTTTCCCGACTGGGCAAATTTTCCCCGGTTAAGGTTTGATTTCTCCCAATTCTAAAAGGTCCTTTATTTACTCAACTTATTATATCAACCTTTAGGCGCCCGCAACTCAGTACGATATCAACTGGTTAGACGGGTTTTTTCCCCCAGTGTTTGAATTGTTTCCCCCACAGTTTGAATTAATTCCCCCCAGTGTTTGAATTGTTTTTCGCCTATCCGCAGGTCGGCGCCTTTGCAGATATGTGCTGGCGGGAACTATTCAGAGCGCGGGGGAAGGGCCTTCGTCTGAAGGCCCTTGAGGGCCTTGATTTTGTCCAGTTGGTAGGCCCCGCTCTTGAGGCGTTTCCAGCCGGAAACGAATCCCTCTTTTTTTAGGGCTTCAAAATCCTTCTCGAGACGCCGCAGCTGCCTTTGATAATGGTCCGCCCGTTCGGCCCTCTTCCTCCCCATGATCGCCAGCCACTGCTCGGCGTTGAGGATGGCAGGCCTCGCGTCCCTCCAGCTCCAAATGGCGCAGACAACCATTTGGGCGTGGCCCGGGAGGGCGAGGAATTTCTCGGCGACGCCGTTGTTGGTGAGCAGGGAATAGGCGCCCCCCGCCAGGTTGTGCCAGAAGGCGAGGCCGGAAAGGCTGTCGAAGTAGACCTCGTAGGCCCGCTCTTCTTCTCCGGCCCCGCGGCCCCGCTTCAGGTGCTTGGTTCTTCCGACCTTCACCCCGGCAAACCCGTGGATGTCCTCGACGGAGTACTCCTTCCATTCCTGTTTTCCGTCCTTGCCTTTCATCGCGATGCCCTGGAATTCTTTCAGCCGGAAGACGAGTTTGGGCAGGAGGCCCATGAGGTTCTCGCAGTCCCTGGACGACATCTTGGGCCGGTGGAGGAGCCGGCGGATGTCGCTGTCGGTGACGCAGACGGAGGGCGTGTAGTAAAAATGCTCATCGAGGCCCTGGTTCCAGAGATACTTGTAAACCTCTTGGAACTCATCGACGGATTCGAATTGGGTCTTGGCGCTGGTCTTGACGATCTTGGCGGCGCAGACCAGGAGGGCCTGCCAGACCCGGTGGTCGAATTTCCCCGAGTAAACGGAGACGTCTTCCGACCCCAGGCCGAATGTGAGCCGCTGCAGGCCCCGTTCGAGGGGCAGGGCCCCTTTTTCGATGGCGTACCTGTTCTTCTCGGCGCCGGAGGGCTCGTATTTTTCAACGGCCTGGGCCGACAGCGCCGGAGCCTTCATGGGCTCCTGTCCGAGGGGCTTAAACTTGGTCGTCCAGTCGATGTCCACGTCGGCGATTTCCTCGTAATCTTTCCACTTGTTGCCGGTCAGGTCGAAGAATATCCTTCGGTCGGCTTCGGCGTTCTCGATCTTTTTCCAACTGACGAACGTCCAGGTGCCCCGTCTTTCTTCGGACTCTATTCTAAAATTCTTTTCGATATCAAAGTACCTTTTCATGCGGACCGTGAAGAGCCAGAACGGCCGGCCGTCGCGCGTGGAAAGCTGCTTGATTTTGAGGATTCGCCCTGTTTCCTCGTGGTTGTAATATAGATCGTCGAGCTCGTCTTTAGTCTGAACGGGAAGTGACATTTCTGTTCCCCCTTCTATTATACCGCCGATCCCCCGTGCGATTTGCAGTTTCTTATAAGCGTGTAAGATATTCAATGTAACCCCTTCGTCGAATTTAACCACGTTCACCCAAACGGTCCCCAAAGAAAAATCATCAGCTGGGAGAAACAGAAGGCAAGGAGATGGAACGGTTAATTAGGAGAAATTTTTAGGTCTTGCGTTTCTCTGAACGTAAAGCCCTTCTTGGCAAAAAGCCTCAGACAAGCTTCCACAACCTTCGGATCATAGAGAGCGCCACTATTTCTTGTAATTTCCTCCAGGGCTTGATCCAGGTTGCGGGCCGGGCGGTACGGTCTATGAGAAATCATGGCTTCAACAACATCAGCAACAGCTAAGATTTTTGCTTCTATGAGGATCTCTTCATCCTTCAACCCAGAGGGGTAGCCGGACCCATCAATCCTTTCATGATGCTGAAGAATGGTTTTGGCGACTGGCCCTGGAAATTCTACTGGTTTCAAGATCTCATAACCATATTGGGGATGAATCTTGATCATACTGAATTCTAATTCCGTTAACTGGCCCGGCTTGCTGAGGATCTCAGCCGGAACAGATACCTTGCCTATATCATGAATCAATCCGGCCATGCGGATTCCATCAACTTGCTCTGGCGAGAGCCCCATTTCTTTGGCTATAGCACGAGCAAGATCGGCTACCCGTCTTTGATGTCCCGCTGTATAAGGGTCCCTCGTCTCGACCAGCGTGCTTATGGCTTGTATAGTGGCTCCCAAATTTTTTCGGAGCATCTCGACGGTATAGCTGAGCTCTTCTTCCGCCTTCTTGCGCTCCGTAAAATCCACCAGGGCTCCTTCATAATATAAAACACGCCCCTTTGCATCCTTAACAACCCTGGCGCTATCCTTTACCCAAATGACCTTTCCATCCCGCCGGAGGTTTTTGTACTCAAAATCCTCTAGCACGCCAGTCTTCTCCAGGGCTGTCTTCCACCTCTCACGATCCTCAGGATTTTCATAATCAGTAACCGTATTGGCTTTAAGTATCGACTCTCGATCCGGGTAGCCCAGCATTCGCAATAAGGCCGGGTTGGCATCCAGGGTTTTTCCGCCGGGAGTGGTACGGTATAGTCCAACGGGCACATTGTCAAACAACTCTCGGTAGCGCTTTTCACTCTCACGAAGGTCCGCCTCCGCCTGCTTTCGCTCGGTGATGTCCTCAATCATTCCTGACAAGATATCCCCATCAAGGGTTGCGCTCAGAAGGATTGTTTTTGTTTTCCCTGTCTTTGTAAGGAATTCGATATCGAAAGCTGTTGCTTTACCTTGCTTCATAAGATTCTCAAGCAAAATCTTTCTGTCCTTTAAGTTTTTATATACTTCAAGGGTGCTCCTTTGCGTCATCTCTTGCGGCGATTCAAACTCTAGCATCTTCGCCAAAGCATCATTTACATAAAGAATATGGCCTTTGATATCGGTTTGATATATCCCTACAAGGGCGTTCTCCACCAGGTTTCGGTATTTCTTTTCGGAAAATTCCAATGCCTCTTCCGCCCGCTTGCGCTCCAGGACGTTGGCGAGGCCGTCGCCAAAAATCTGCAGCCACAGAACATCTTCCCGGGACCAGTGGATCTGGTGAGTATAGGATCGTAAGCCAATCCAGCCGATGACAAAACCTCCACGAGCCCTAAGGGGCACTTCCACCAGCGATTTCAAGCCCTCCATTTCATATTTCTGACGTTCGGCGGCCGCCTCTGGGGGCAAATCGTCAAGCGCGGATATCTGGATCATTTTGCCGCCCAGCAATCGTTTCTCTGTCCACGGAAGCGTTCCCATGGGAACATCCTGGTACTTTTGTAACCAATCAGGGCTGCCAGGGACATGCCAATCATAGACCGCACTCCAGCGGGCTGAGTCCGACGAGGTCAGGAGGACGAATACATCGTCAGCCCCCATGAACTGGCCGATCTCCTGCAGGCCGGGCCTGATATGATTATCAATAGCCGCGCCGGCGGAGTTTGCGAATCGAGCCAGAAGCTTGTTGAGAAAAGTATCAAACACCACCTGCCGCCGGATGGCGTCTTCTGCCCGCTTACGCTCGATAGATTTAGCGATTTGTGAAGAGACATATTCGAGCATACGCAATTCTCGGTGGCCATAGGCATTTGGGTCGGAATAGTGTTGAACGACCATTACGCCGATTGTCTTATTGTCAACAGTGAGCGGCACACCCAGCCAGATGGATGAAGGTGCCCCGAGAAGCTCGACTTCACCCCGATGCCGTAATTCCCGATCAGCCGCGTCATCACAGAGCAGCGATCTACCAGTCCGGAGGACATACTCTGTTAACCCTTTCCTGGGTTTAGTGGGTGGCGGGGGAGCATCGAACTCATCGACAAAATATGGGAAGCTAATCAGATTGTTCTTATCGTCATACAAGGAAATATAAAAATTCTTAGCTGGCATGACTGTGCTTATGATTTCATGAACGGACTTGAAAAGATCATTTAGACTGGCAGATTTGTCCGCTGCTCGCGATATATGGTATACGGCATTCTGGAGGAGTTCAGCCTGCTTGTGCTCAGTGATATCCCACATGTATGTGCGCGTCCCGCTAAGCTGTTCCCCTTCCTTCAAAACAGCGACGCCCAGTTCAAGATAAATGACAGACCCGTCTTTCTTGAGCGCTTTCAGTTCATATCTTGATGGAACATTTTTGCCTTCCTGACGTCCCCTGTGATATGCGTTGAGTTTCTCGGCATCATCCGGATGAACTGTTGACCAAATCGTCTGTTTCTTCATCTCCTCCACGGAATATCCAAGAATCTCGGCGTATCGTGCATTGAAATATTTTAGGTTTCCTTCTCGATCGTCGATTAAAATCGCAATGCCGGATTTTTCAACCAAGTCTTTAAAATGTTCTTCAGATCGCCTTAGAGCTTCTTCGGCTTCTCTTAATTTTGTGATATCGACCATAGTCGATCGGATGCCGATGATTTTTCCATCGTTATCTCGTTCTAATGTGTCATCAATTACGACATGAATCTTTGATCCGTCTTTCTTAACATAGGCTCTGTTCTCTTCTCTCGGAATATGCTGACCGGAAATCATTTTTTGAAATCTGTCTTGCGCATCTGGCCGCTGCTCAAGCGGAATGAATTCAAAAACAGATTTGCCCACAAGATCTTCTTTTCGGTATCCGAGCATACTGGCTTCGGTTTGATTGACGTTCGTGACAGTCCCTTCCGTATCCACTCTATGATAGGCAGCAGGCGCGTTCTCCCATAAATCCCTGAAGCGCTTTTCACTCTCGTGTAATTCGACCCTTGCCTTTCTTTGTTCCGTAATGTCGCTAGCGCTGATCATGATCCCTATAATTTTTCCGCCCGCATGAATGGGCGCCGATCCCTCAACGACGTTTAAATATCTGATTTCGCCCGATCTCGTTTTCGCCTGAACTTCCAGCTCTGGTTGAGGACGACCGAGAAATTCCTGGGCGAGCGCATAGAACGCTTTTTTAATACTGTTCTTAGTTAAGAAATGAGTGATGGACATTCCCGTGATTTCTTCTTTAGAGTAGCCGAAGATCGTCAAAGCGCTCGTATTAGCAAAGATGATTTTCCCCCTTTTGTTAAGGACGAGAATAATCTCCTTGGAATGGTTGACAAGGAATTTATATCCCTCCTTGCTCTCTAGAGTCGCTTGACCTATTGTCCGGTCATGGATATCGGATGTTTCCGTATATTCTTCTTTCATTTTCTCTTTGCCCTTCGTCCTTTATCTTTCTTTATGCCGTGCGTCCATACTAAGGCTTGGGCATTATCGTTCTGGACGCGTGGCTTTCCCAATAGGTCTCTTTCAAACTATATTTATTTCAAAGAGTTACGGCAGGCAATCCCATAAAAGAATGATATGAGGGGTGATTATCGGGCGGGTTTCATCCCCCCGAAAGAGGAGGTCATCAGATTAAAGGGATAGCCTCTGGAATATAACTGCTCATTAGGCTCCCGCAGGGCAGAATCCAGGGCCTGAGTAAATTCGGGTTAATTCTGTCAGTCGTCCAAGGCGGGCGCCGAGGTCGGCGTGCCAGATGCTGTTGATAAAATTATATATCCTCTCACCCCACTCCGATTTTTTTATAACCCGCGTATCATGCCGAAGAGTATAGCGAAAGGTTCGCCAGAGGCTACGGAAACCCTTCAAACACCCGTCCGCGCACGATCGGGGCGCTGGTCCCATATCCCCCCCCGCTGCCTCGGCCTCGCGCTTCGATCCGCCGATAACCCGCGTGATCCTCTTGCCCTTGCAGGTAAAATCGATGACCCACTTCCCAGCGCTATTTCTTTGGACGCTCATTTTTGCCCCCCAGCTGGAATCTCCCATAGTCCTTGTAGGCTCGGCGAAGTCCCCACTTCTCGCAAAGGTCATCAGCCGCGCGCTCCGCGGCCTCGCCGCCCTCGTTGATTCCGCTGGCGTCCAAGACGTAATGCGCCACCTCGTGGGCAACCAGATCCACCTTCGAACGCTCCGACCTCATGCCCTTGAAGTTCAGCAAGATGAACGCCTTCCTGCCATCGACGATAAAGGACGGGGAAACCATGCCGTCCGCCACGGTGTGGACGAACACAACCTCCGACAGCGCCCGATCGCGAACCTCGGCCGGAAGTTTCGCGAGGGTCCTGACGATGACGCCGTTGTTCAGCTCGTCATCAACGCACGCGTGGCCGATGACGCACAGCTCATCATGAATCCTCCCCAACGATTTGTTTTCGCTCATGGCTTATTTCTTACTCTTCAGACCTTGTCCCGTTTTCGCAGCGCGCTTTTTCCCCGGCTTCCATTCCTGCAGGAAGGCCAGGAGATCCTTTTCCTGGATCCGCACGGACCTCCCCACCCGGTATGCTTTTAGCCAGCCCTGGCTCATCCAAGCCCAAAGAGCCGCGCGAGTGACCTTGAGCTTTTTGCAAACCTCGTTGACCGTCAGGAATTCGTCCATTTCAGACCTCTATCATCCATTGTATGCCCATATCAATGAATGTCAATCCTATATTTTATCCTGGTCTATTTCCACCACTCTCGGATTAAATGGCCGCCCTCGAAGGGCGGCTTGGGGCGCTTGCCAGGACTTCACAAAGAGAAGACCACCAGGCCAGGCCGATGGATCGAAGCCGCGACAGCGGCGAGGGCACAGGCGTTCGCCGCGTCATCGTGAATTCCCGCCCTTGCCGGGTGGTCAATTAGGTCCTTCCCCCCGCCGCGCCCCGGCCGCCGCTCTAGTTGCCTGAATTCGGCGGCCCGTTGCTTATGGTCGAGCAGTTCGCCGCGGCCCTGCGTCACCCCGGCGGCAGGAATTCGGCGTAGATCTCGCACTTGGTCCTGGACTTGCTCCCTGGTTTGGTCCATTTTTTAGAGAGGAGGTCCAAGCTACGGAAAGGATTTGGAAGAAATATAGAGAGATTCGACAAACCCTTGATGACCTAGACGCGGAGCGCCAACGGCTGTGGAAAATTAAGGCTAAACACGACAAGGAAGAGCAGGCAAAAGCGGCTGCCGCAAACCAAAAGGAAAGCCCTTGACGTGGACTGATGGAAGGACGGATGATGTTCTGCGGAAGGAGAAAGCGATGATGCCCAAAAGGAAACCCCAGTGGTTCCGGCATGATCAGGGGGATGCGAGGGAATTGAAATCGCAACTCGAGTGGAAGATGTCCC
>Ga0187865_1003354_pt1 | contig 13338 bp, 28 predicted proteins | sample June2016WEW_11_1_2_FD_132989 | JGI IMG/M metagenome (GOLD analysis project Ga0187865, IMG submission 132989) | Peatland microbial communities from SPRUCE experiment site at the Marcell Experimental Forest, Minnesota, USA - June2016WEW_11_100 | ecosystem: Environmental > Terrestrial > Soil >...
GTACGCTATTACTTCAGTCACCGCTACGCCAGAGAAGATTCGTCGCCTGCCTGGTTCGGAAAATATCTATACCTCTAGTAATGTTCAAACCAGGGTCTACCCTTATGTGGCTACGGTCAGATACGGCGTTCATCTCCTAGGCTGGCCGTCCACCACAGCGAATACCGACATTCCTTACGGGATTTACGGCTGGGGCAAGACTGATGCTTCGCAGCCTAATTCCTTTGGATATTCGTATATTCTGAGCACGGGTTCACAGTATAAAACTGGTTCTAACAATCTGACTATTGGAATGGTGCAGAACTTTGGTAATATCCTGCATATCTCTTGGCGTGATGACAGTTCTGGCGCAGTAACTTACGGGGTAGATGTGATAGATGCCAGTTCCACGCCAGCCCCTTATGCAACCTGGGAGTCCCTGATTGAAGACGCCGATTTTACGACCAAACAAAAACTAGCCTCCTACGTGGAGGCAAAGTGGACGGACATCCAAGACGGCGTTTCAATAGTTCTAAAATACTCTATAGATAGGGGTGACTGGGTTTACTCTGATAAATTTTCTAACGCTAATCTATATCAACCCAATGATGCTCCTGGATACGCTAGATTTGACATAGGCGATTCCGAAACCGAGGAACGACACTATGAATTACAGGTCGGGGTAGATATTTACTGCGATTCTACCGTAACAGAACCTCCTATAATCGTAGGAATAGGTGTACCATTCAACAATCTTAACCAAGAATCTTTGATATGAGTACTCCCTATACGCCCTCCTCTGGTACTATCGTTGATTCTGCCCAAAGTAGTGAGATTGACCTCGGTAGTAGTGATTTGTCCCGTGTTTTGCCACGTCAGATTTCTACTGGCAATCAACGGGGAACTCAAAATATAACTGGTAAAATCACAGTAACTAATCCTGTGACCGGAGAGATAGATATAGCTATAGACGGAACTACAGGAACAATAAATGTAGGTTCGGGGGCAATAGTAATAGACGGCCCAAATAATGCCGTAACCGTCACCAATGATGACAATTCAAAGGTAGAAATGGGTTTAATCCCAGATGGTAGTGGAGATTTTGGATTCTTTGCTTTAGACACCAGCGGATATCTATTATACAAAATCGTAGGGTCTACACAGTATTGGTATGACAAAACTTACGATCTCAATAATATCCAAATGGGGCTATTACCGGATGGGAGCTATGGTCTAGCCATTGCCAAACCCGGGAATAGTGTGGCGAGCGCTTTCTCATGACCGTAGATGCCTCCAAATTACAGTTTTATTCTAATTACCCGATAGATAAAATTGTTTATCAAAATCCTTCTCCTGTAACTTATTCAGTTCCTGGCCCAGCCACTCCTGGAGGAGGCAACGATAGGACTACAATTTTCACGATAGCTAATCCTTATGGGAAAAAAGCCTATACTACGCTCTCTTATTCTCTGGATGGCAGTAATTTTTATGACCAATCTGTCCAGTTGTCTTATTTCAATTCAGGATTGACCCAGCAACTATTGCAAATGGGCGTGACGATGGCTTGTAGTAATACGACTATTTCTTTTATCTTTTTGTCCAATTACACCGCAACTCAGAATGTAACGATAAACTATACCTTGGATACAATTTCATGACCCAGATAAATTTTTGGAGTGGGAAAAACTATATGAAACGGGATTCTTCCAGCGGTTCGCAGGCTGTGGCCGCACCCGCTACTCTTCTGTTGGGAAATTACGTTACTATAACCCCAATTCCTCATAATTTAGGATTTGTACCAATGTTCAGGACTTATTATGAACCTTTCCAAAATGGAGTAATTTACCCGCCAATGGGAAACAGGATTGTTGGTGAGACTCTGGTTAATGGTGTTTCTGGCCCTTACTTGGTCTGTTGGGCGGACGCCACGAATATCTATCTTGAGTTAGGCTACTGGAAAAATACTTTGACTGGAACTTATCTAATTTACTATGTGATTTACAGGGATTACGCCCTATGAATCCTGATTTATCCAAACTCATTTTACACACCGGCTATAACTCTTTCAAAAACATCAATTCCTATCCTGGGTCAATTACTTTCCCTGCGTCAGTCCCTCCCGCTACTCCAAGTGTACCTTTTTCCCAAACTACAGTTAATGTAACCTTGAGTGACAACCCAGTGTTTACTATGGCTTTTGCTAATTTTACCGAGCTTTTTGATGGATTATTTGGAACTGTTAAACCCTATTGGTATCAAATGGAAGTGGCGTCCGGGACTTATTCAGGCAATATAGCTTATTACGACATCCCATTCGGTGGGGCGGCTTTGCCCGGGACTTTGTATCAGCAGATAAACGGAAACGTGATTACGTTGACCGCCTCGGTCTTTAATTCAACTGCCCACACCTATGTTGCTTCTTTAACAGTCCCCTTTATATTCATTGAATATACCTTAGCCAACTAAAAACCTTATAATTTAGGGATTTTGATATATAATGCCAGTAGGACAGCCCGAGGCTGTTTTTTTATATGAAAAGATTTAACCGTTGGTTAGCACTCAAAATCACTAATGGCGTATCTACTGTAGAACAGGAACAGGTAAAAGCTGATGCATAAAAACTGGCACCAAGAACACAAAGCTAAAATCTCATGGAGCGACAGGCTCGGACTGAGAATTACGGCTTTTGTCGGCACGATGCTATGTGCGGGGATTTTTGCGGTAATCGCCTTTATAAGCCTACCCTCAATCCTTAAAGAACATAGTGTAATTGCCGATGTAGCGTGGCTAGCTCAGACTTTCCTGCAATTAGTACTTCTTTCAATTATTATGGTGGGTCAAAATCAACAATCGGCGCGGGATAAGACCCAAGCCGAGCACCAGTATAAACATCAGGAATTGGAACTTTTAGAGAATACCAAACTGACCAGAGAAGTCCATAAATTAACTACAGCCATAAATAAGAAGTTGAAATGAGCGAAGCTAATAGTATTAAGATAGCCAGATTGGAAGTACAGATGTCCACTAATACAACCCAACTAGGGCGAGTTGAGTCCAAAGTTGATACCCTAATAAATAAAATTGATAATATGACTTTGGTGCAGACACAAGTTACTGCTATACGAGAAGAACTCAATGCTCTCAAAAAACATAATTTTCGAGTCGGCTGGGTATATCCCAGTGTGTCAGCGGTAGTATCTTTAGTCTTTGGTTATTTGGTACTTTACGCCCTAAAGGTTATAAAATGAGCTGGCTTCCCGTACACGTCCGCCGAGATAATAAATCTTTCTTACATTTAGTGGAAGAACCTATCGCTAATCATCTAGCCGAGGAATTAAATAGAATTGAGACTGAACAGGGAAGAATCACTTATGTCGTGACGATTGACTCTTCGGAAGACCATGTGTTAGCGTTAGTACAGGTGAGCAATGAACCAGTTAATCCAGCCTAATTTATCGGTTGTTGGCCAACCGGATTATTGTCTAGCTTATGTAGAGCAGGTTTTCGGAGTGAAGAATGACCCCGATCCTTACGCATGGCAGGGATGGTTAGATACTCAGTTCAAACACACCGACCCTCTGCCTGCTAATTCAGTACCAGTTTGGTTCTCATGGACAGGAACTATTGACGGGGTTACACGGAATTGGGGCCATGTGGCCGTCTCCACTCCTAGCGGAGTTTATACTAATCCCCTGAGTGGTTCGGGCCACAAAGTTTTTCCATCAGTTCAAGCGCTGGCTACAGCTTACGAGGTGCAATATGTAGGTTGGAGCGAAGATGTAGGAAATGTTAGAGTAGTAAGTAATCAAGGAGAAATGATAATGGTTGACGAGAACATGCTCAATAATTTATATAAAGCAGTCTTTGATCGTGCGCCTGACCATCCAGGCGCGGATGGCTATATTGGCCAACCCGCAGATGTGGTATTACAGGAACTCTTAGATAGCCCAGAATATGCCCAAAGACAAACCACTCTAGCTAATACTGCTGCATTAGCCGCTGAAGTTCCACAACTCCAAACTAAAATAACAGAATTGACATCGACTACGGGTACTGCCGATACGACAGTAACCGTTACTTCAACTCCTGTTGAACCTGCGGCCCAGCCATCGGGTAAGGGATCAGGATTGCTGGCTTGGTTAATTAAAGTATTTATAGGAAAGGAGTAACAATGTTCAACACAGTAAAAAAGTTTCTATCAGGTTACAAGACTTATATTCTTGGGACTTTGATGTTTCTGACGGCTTTAGAGAAATATCTGACAGGTGATACGACTTTAAGTCAGTTCCTTACAACTGTACAGGGGATTATTGGTTTTAACGGCTTAGGTCTTATAACCCTTAGAGCTGCTGTATCTAAATTAAAGATCTGACGTGGAACGCTGCCGCCAACACCACGAGGATTGCCCTCGGCGGCTCAGCCAATTAGGTTGTAGAATAATTCTACATCATCTGTTTTGGCCTGCCAGTGAATATACTACTCCTTTAGAAAAAAAGTTTAGGGAGTTGAAGATTAACCTTGTACCGATGTGCGAATATGAGGAAATTATCTTACATCAGACTACGGAGCCACCACCCAAACCCACCGAAACTCTTATGCAATATGTAGTAGACCACGAAAAGATGAGGCAAGAATTAGCAGCCAGAGGTATACATAAACCATGAGTGAACTTTATCCCATTTCCAACGCCCCTACCGAAGCCATACTTGGGATGCTGCTTTTATCTCTGGCTAAAAAAGATACCGCCGTTTATATAGATATTTACCCCGTAGACCCTGAACATCCCGATGAGTACACTTACGAATATACGGAGGTGAAAGATGGAGATTAAACCCTGGGCAGCCAAGATAGACGGCGAGGGGATGCTGCTTTTCAGAAGCCATCCTGACAGGGAAAAGTACTTTAACGAACACCCTGGCACGGATATTAGAAAGTTGGGGATGTTGGTTATTGCTTTATTCTGGCAAAAATCAGAACAGGATTATCTGGCAGCTTCTCGGATTGACGATGCCGATGAAGAAACCTGGACACGGGCTTTTGGGCAGTTAGAACTTTTAACTTGGATGGGCGGTGTGGCTCTTGGAAAAGACCGATTGCATATACTGAACCTAGCCAATCGTGAACATGGAACTTTTGCTAGTAATTACGGCTGGCATCCCGATGTGATAATTGAAGAAGAGCCGTCACCTTGGGAAGAGGAAGTCTACATCGAATGGCTTGAACAGGACGTAGAGGCAGCAAAAGGCGTACCGATTGAGTGGTTGTAGTGGAAAAAGATAAATCAACCTGGCAATCCGAAGAAGATAAACTGGTATTTCAAATAAACAGCCTTAAAATATACATGGAGTTTCTAAAAACCCACTTGGAAGAAATTAGACAGCAGAACCAACTGACTATTGAAGAACCCGTTGACTACAGCCGTTACGAATAAGTTATAATCCAAGAGGGCTTGCTAGAACCGGCCAACTTATAAAAAGATAGCAGCCGAATAAAGGTTGAGCCAGCTCACGAATGGACAGGGAACGAAAGAAGTGAGCCTGAACTGTCCCTCTAGCGCTATCAGCCCCCCCAGCATCCTTCAGAACTTACCCAAGGACGTGTACCATCCGCTTGATAAAGTAACAGGGCTTTAGCATCCTGCACGGCTGGCGGGGCATATTTAGCTTGCGAATAACCGCCATAATCAGCCCAAGTGCTTATGATTATCTGAAATGCTCCCGATGCGCTAGAAGTGGGATTTTGGGCTGTGTAATTATTAGAACTTTCGCAGGGTCTTATCGCTAAAAGAATAGCAGATAAATTGCCCCCAGTTATAACGACAGGTGCAGGTGCTACATAAACACTAGCCACTTGGCTCCGTGGGCTTAAATTAGGCATTTCTAGGGGCTTTAGCGCTTTAGGGACTGGATATGGCTGCTGCGGTAAGGAAATGGGCGTAGAATGGCTAGGAAAGGCTAAAATCCCCAAGAAGGCTATTATAAACAACCATTTGACGTGGATGGTAAACTCAAAGTGACGCTTTTTCAAGAACGCAAAAACCGCCAGTTTAAGGCGGTTTAAGCGTCTACCAAATTTTATAGTTGGGGGTATAAGGTGCGTCCAAAGGAGGACGTAAGCATTATGGCGCAAGTTATTAAATAAGTCAACCCACACTTCACGGCGCATATCCCTTTGCAGAGAACTTTTGGGTGCAAATCGCCTTACCTTAAAAGGCAGTTCTTCGTACCAGCACCTAAATTGGATTGATTGCTTACTAATGGGCGGCCCAGTTTTTAAGTTTACCGTTTCAGCCTATCATGTTCATTTTGCTTGTCTAGTCTTGTAATTATGCCGTTTTATATGGCAATTTCGGCAAACAGGTCTGAGATTATTTAAATCTGTGGATAATTCAGGATGACTGCCTCGTGTTTTAATGTGGTCAAGATCGGGGCTTGATACCCATCTGCCGCACAAAGCGCACATCCAATACCCTTGATGATTGCTTGGATTTAACTTGAACCACTGTTTTTTTGTCTTTTGCCACTCGGTTTTCTTCACATTGACAGTATAGCTTGGGGCGCTTATTATCGGCTTTTATTTGTTTGTGGCAATTTACGCATAAATGTTCTATCACCTTAACGTCTTACTAGCCTTATATAGTTAAGCATCACTTATCTCCTAGCTGGGCTTTAAGTTCTTCAATTCTAGTCTCAAAAGTATTGTGTATTAGAGAGTAAGCCTCACCCATACAATAAGGGCATGGGTCATTTGGTTCATAGTTAAACTTAGCATCGTGAGCTTTCCAAACCTCACTTATCCTTGCTTTGATATTCTCAGAAGCAACATAGGCTTGGATTTGGGGTTCTAGTTCTGACCAAAATAATTCTCTTTGGCTACTCGGTACTAATTTCATAGTGTGGCTATTTTTAATCTTGGACAGCTCCCCATCAGCTTTAGATGTTTTCATTATTGGCCTCCTTAGCTTCGCTATTAGGGGTGGGGGCGACAATTAAGCCAGTTCCGTTACAGGTTTTGCAAGGGTAGCTAGTTCTATCACTTACCCAAGTATTTTGGTCGCCAGCAACATAGGGCGGTTTACTGACGATACCCTGACCGTCACAGATTGGACATTTTTGGTACATTATTCTTCTCCCCCTTCGCTATTAGTAGAGGATAGCTTCCCTTTAGCCTTTTCAGCTTTACGGATTAAGTTCTTAATAAAAACTGCCCCCACTCTTGCACTGTAATAAGTCTTAATTACAAAACTCTCTTTTTCCAGTACTTTAGTAAAAACTTCAACTATAAAATCAGCTTCTTGCGGAGTAACATTTATCGGGCGGTATTTCATTTAGCTACTTCTCCTTTCCTTTATTAGCTTCGCTATTAGGGGTTAGGACTGACTCCGCCTTTTTAAGAACTTCCAATACTTCTTTGGGCGTAAGCCTACCCGCCGGATTGTCCCCGTGCTTTCGCTCAAGCCATTTAACAACCTTACCTGTCGGGTCAGTCGTTATCATAACTTCAGCGTTAGAGGACTCTAGCTTGCCAAGTTCATAGCTATTCTGCAGTCTGGTTTTGAAATCTAAATCATCGTTATCTGAATAGCTACCAGCGGCGAAATGGATTGAAACACCAACCCCATTATCAAAAGTTATTCTAAATGTGCCTTGCCGAATACTATCAAAGCCACTCATTACACCCCCTTAGCTTCGCTATTATTAGATAGGTCATTCTACGATTTCACCTTCCACAGTCTGCCCGTCAGTAAGTCGGATCTTAACCTTAGTGCCTTTAACCGACAGGGTATTCACCCTTATGCCGGTGATTTTCTCAAAAATATCATCATCGAAATGTGGGAGGTCTAAGATTTTCTGCTTATCGGACTTGCTAGCGTCCGTCCACCAGTTAGCCCACGCCTCTTTATGTCCATAGCGTTTCAGAAAACCGCCCATAGTTTTCCAGCCAGTAACGTCTTTTTTCTCTTGGTCGGTCATATTGTCTTCATCTGTCCACTTTGTAATGGCTATTTTAAGTTCAGGTAAACTGGCTCTAGCCTCGTCCCACTCATCTTTGGTTACTTCTACGTTGAATATCTGGTTGTTTTTCTGGTAGCCGTTACCTTCAGATTTGACGCCACCTTCGCCAAGGCAAAATATCATACGCTCGGACATTCTCAACCCGTAAGACCCGTCGCAGGAGTAGCAGGAGTAGCAGGAGTCGCAGGAGTAGCAGAAGTTGCAGGAGTTGCAGGAGTAGCAGGAGTTGCAGAAGTTGCAGGAGTAGCAGGAGTAGCAGGAGTCGCAGAAGTTGCAGGAGTTGCAGGAGTAGCAGGAGTTGCAGGAGTCGCAGAAGTTGCAGGAGTAGCAGGAGTAGCAGGAGTCGCAGGAGTAGCAGAAGTTGCAGGAGTTGCAGCCCTCCATATTTTTACAGTTAGTGTTATTTGATGCGCTCATTATTTCTTCCTTTCTAAGTACCATATTAAAGTTATATCCAAACCCAAGAAAATTACTAGGGTGAGGGCGTAAGTGTAGGTGTTCATAACCTAATTCTTTCTATGTCATAAGTTTCAATCATACCGCAATCACATTTACGCCGTTTGAGTAAATCATACCCAGAAGTGCTATCACTTTTTCCTTTAGTCAGCATAACTTTCTTATCGGGTATATCCACAAACTTATGCTTATGTTCATCAGTTTTTTTAATCTTCAGAGAGTTCATAGCATCCTTATCTTCCGTTTAGCCACTGGAGCGTCAAATAATCGCTCATTCTCAAAAGTGTCTTTTAAGTTTTCGGCTACTTCAGCCGGTGAGATGGTTTGTCCAAAACGATACTCTTCATATCTACCAACTCTGCGTCTTTCTAGGACTGGTTCACGCTGGTGGTTATTCTCGGAAGGTGGTTCAGACATTTCTCTTGTCCGTCTAATAGCTGTCTCAGGGCTACAACCGAACTGTCTTATCGCCATAGTTTGTAACTCGTAGGATTTAAACCATCGGGGGTTTTGTTTCAGGTAGTTATATATTTTAGATTTTTGGGTCATAGGTTCACCTCTTGGCCTTTCCATCTTAGGTAAGTTTGGACGGTACTGACCAAGCTGCTAACTTCTTTTAAGTAAGCTGCTACCTGTTCGGATTTCAGTTTCAGGTCTAAGTAGTAACCGTCTAAACGGCACTCTTCTTTGGCCCGGCTGACATTGGCTCTAGCTAAAATATCAAAATAGACTTTGGCCTTCTGTCTGTCGGCGGCGTTGATTAACTCGGCGCTGAGGATAGCTAAATTGACTTTAAGGGAACTGATGACGACCAGTTCGTTGGACAGAGTGTTAGGCTCGGCCAGAGTAGTACCCTTAACATAAAGTCGGTTCAGGTGTACATCCAACTGCTTTTTAATCTCAGTCCAGTCCCTATCCTCAGAGCCAAACATTATTCGCTCGCCTCTAGATCGTTATTGTAAGTTTCCACCGGAACTTGCTCAGAATGAACACTAGACTCCTTAGCTATCGGTTCGGAACCCTTAACCCAGTTCTCGTAAGGGATGTTACTTTTAGGATCGGTGAGTAAATCTGGCATTTTAGCTTGCCAATCGGACGGTAGCTCGCTTTTAATCTTGCCAGGTACTACCGTGTAGACAGTATCAAAACCACTACCTTTATGGGTTAGGACTATATCGCAGTCCATAGGTAACTTCTCGCCATACTCTTCGGAAATTGCATCTAATTGGGTGAGAACGCTCCGCCCTTTAGTTAAAATCTTAACGGCTTCGTCATCATAGCTCCATACAGGCCAGTTAAAGCGATATGTTATTCCACCATCGTCTTTTTTGAAAGCTGACACGCTCGGCATATTTAGTATTCTTAGGCGGTATTTTCCACCAGACTCAGTTTTTAGAAACTGGCCGCCGGTCTTTTTTAATCCACTTTCGTACATTCCCATATCATTGTCCTTTCTTATTAGTTGTTATGGGGTCAAATAGTCTGAATGTATCAGGATAAACTGGCATTTCTGGCGGTTCGGGGAACTTGCCCAAATATTCAATGGCTGTATCGTAAATACGGTCAAAAGATTTTTCAGATAAATTGGCCTTACAAAGTTGGAACTTATTTTTATGCTGTGCAGAATAGCGCCAAGTAAAAGCCGAAGATGGTGCAGGATTATCGGGATAACTCTTGATATACATAGCTTTATATTTACTAGCTTGAACTTTATGGTTATAGGTGGAACGTCCGGTAAATTTATGATCCCAGACAAAACGTATGAGATTAGGTGCGCCTTCTAACATTTCCTTAAACTTCTCTTTAAGGACAAAGTTATCGTCAACAATATCCAAGTATTTAGTCGGTTCAAGCAAGATTTCTAATCTTCGTAGGTCGGCGGTGGCTATCAAATCCATAGTCCCGCCAAGGCGCAGAGCTTTATCGCCGACTACCAATTCGGTTTCTATATTAGTAGGCTGCAAGAAGCGCATCACCCGAATAAAGCTGGTTATGGCCTCACGCTCATATTTCGTAGGATAAAGTTCCTTGTCTAGTCCTTCGGCCAGCAAAAGTCCTTCTAGGGCATTGTGGAGTTTAGATCCCCGATCTTTGGTCATGTTCAGGTAGTCTAAGCTCTCCTGGGCATCAGTATTTCTTAGCCACTGTCGCAAACCCTCAGGAAAGGGAGCGGCCAAGTCAAGAACCTTAGTTACTGATATGCAGAACTCACCATCTATAAAGTAGTAGTGCTCGTCATCCTGTTCAATACGGGTTATTTCACCCTCTGCCAGTTTATAGGTTTTGCCTAATTCTTTGATGTCAGTCATCAGTCTTCCTCAAACTCTTGTTCGTCCTCTTCCGCATGGGTGCATTCCTGCAACATGCAATCGTGGTGTAGCCAACAAGTAGTGTCGCCATCATCTTGGCCTGGAATGCGGCATTGGCAGGTAAATACTGAGGCTGTATCCCCGTTTATAACCCCAAAAGATAAATCGCTAGTACGCATAGGCATTTCCACTTCGGGTTTATCCTGTTTAATGAAAGCCGTGATACCTGGGACAATCAGTTCCATGTCAAGGTTATCAGCGTCAGTCATTAGATGCCTTCTTATAGTGTTGTTCTAGTAAATCGTTTACCAAGTCGGTTCTCATTTAGACGCTTCCTCAACTAAGACCCTTAACAAACCTTTAATTGTCCTCCCTTGCTTTTTAGCAAGAATAACTAACAACTCCCAAACATCCGCATCAACTCTTATATTCTTATCTTTCACGCTCTAATCGTATGCTAATTGTATGCACAATGCAAGCGTAATATCTACAACTGTGGACAAACCAGTCCCCTACCTTTTATAGCGCCCTTACCTTTTATGGTGCTATAATACATCTGTGGTGCGTCTTTTTAGCCAGTCCTTCGGCTAGATTGCGTTAAATGTCCAAGGTAGCATAAAGCTCAGGCTCTGACTTATACCCAGAGTTGTACGGATAGACAGCCACTGGTCTTTAATAATCTACGGGCAAACAAAGAAAGGTCAAGTCATGTCAAAAAAAGAATCAACATTTGTACCAACGCCTGATAGTGCAGGTACCCAGTTAGCAGTTAAGTTAAGTGAAATGAGCAACGCCAATAATGACCATTTAGTTGGAGTTCTTTGCACTTTAGTAGAAGCATCGTTCTCATACGCAGAACAGTCTAAGGCTATTAAAGACTTGGTTCGCAGAGAGCTATACAACTCCGCAAGAGATAGAGTCCTGTTAATCCACTCTATCGTAGGTAGAGCAGAAGTTGAGAGTTTCAGGAAGCACTCAACCTTGGAAGAGCAGACTAAACAACCTGCTCCCGATTCATATATGCTTTCAGAAGAATAATTTAATCTTGCCCGTAGTTTAATGAAGACCTAGCGCCCTTAAGGTTTATAAAAACGCTGGGTTGACGCTTGTGTTATAATTAGTAGGCTAATCACGGTAGCGTATACAATTGTATGTAGAAGTAGCCTGCCCGCACCGTGAAAGCGTGGCGGGCTTCTTCTATTAAGAAGGTAATATGAGCAAACGAAACCCCAAGACAACGGGGACAGAATGGCTCTACTTATCAATGGCTAGCTTCAATGGATCGGGCTATGCAGATAAGTCGTCGCCAGAAAAGTTCTATCAAAGTTATTTAATGTATAAGGCGTGGAAAAAACAACCTCACGCCGTACACGCAGCCAAACAATTTGAGATTGAGGCACTTTCATTTGCCGAACATCTTTATAGGGCGGCTGAGCCAGGGCATCGTCCTAGCGATAAGGCACTCAACAGCTTTCAAGCGTTTTGTGATAGGGCAACCCTACTATGAATGGCTGGGTCAAACTACATCGCAAAGTCTTAGAGAATGTTGAGCTGATGAATGACGATACTGGCTACATCGTATTCACTAAACTACTGTTGATTGCTAATCAGAAAGGCGAGATTGGCGAGAGTGGTAGGCAGTTGGCAAGCAAACTCAACATCAACTACACAACCCTTTACAAGGCACTAAAGCGACTAGAGAACTACCAGATGATTAAGCAGTCTGGTAAGCAGCGATATACAGTCATTTACATCTGTAATTGGGGCAACTATCAGGCTGTTGGTAAGCACTTTGGTAAGCAAGTGGTAAGCAGCCGGTATGCAGCCGGTAAGCAAACAACAGGGGTCGCAAGAATAGAGAATAAGAATAAAGAAAACGACTTGGCTAATAATGAGCCAGTCGTTTCAGAAAAAGGGCTTGCTATATTACAAGCCAAGAGGCGAGAGTTAGGGCTGTAACCTACGCTCAATCCAAACCAAAGGAATTAACACCAGAGCTAATAAATAGTTTAAGATCATGGCTGTTAGGTGATAGTCTGGGTCTTTCATTTGGTTGGTCTCCACTTCTTACAAGTTGCCAAGTGAAATGGCTTAGTCATATTACACTTCCAGCAGCACTTAAAACAATGGAATGCCATCTAAAATCCTTATCTATTAAGAGGTTGGTATCGCTAACAGAACAAAACCTAAGAACATTGTAATCCCGAACCAATGTTTTTTTATGAATTGCATTTTAACCTTTCTTTGTTACTTGAAGGGCGCACCAGACCATTACGCACCAAACGGAACAGCTGATGCACCCATTAAAGCATTCCTCTAATCTCGCAAGAGAAGACAAATGCCCTAGACCGACCAGAAGCGATTGTATGAATTAGATCTGAACCCTTGAGTGATAGGCACTTATACCCGCACTTACAGTAAACAGATTATACCTTATCTCCCCAAAGTCCTTGACCACTTAGGGTACTTGGTGTACCATGACTTTATGATTAATGGGATGAATGAAAAGCAAGCGAGGGAAGCGCTTAAGCGCCTGTTTAACGGTGTGAACGGCAATCAGATAACCCGCAAACAAATAC
>Ga0187865_1003358_pt1 | contig 13331 bp, 10 predicted proteins | sample June2016WEW_11_1_2_FD_132989 | JGI IMG/M metagenome (GOLD analysis project Ga0187865, IMG submission 132989) | Peatland microbial communities from SPRUCE experiment site at the Marcell Experimental Forest, Minnesota, USA - June2016WEW_11_100 | ecosystem: Environmental > Terrestrial > Soil >...
AGCAGCTGAGGGCCGCGCTTGCCGCGTCGTGGAACGGTCTTCCGGTGGACCTGGCCTACCCCCTCCCTTCCGATGGCACTTTGGCCCCGCTCACGTTCGAGGACCGAGCCGGCCGCGACATCCTCCAGCACTCGTCGGCCCACCTGGTCGCGAAAGGGCTCGTGGAGACGATCCCCGAGGCCCGACCCACGCACGGTCCGCCGACCGAGGAGGGGTTCTACTACGATTTCGACGTGAGGCCGCTCACTCCCTCGGACCTCGACTCCGTTCGCACCGCGATGGACCGCGCCATCCGGGCTCGGGAGCCGTTCGTCCGGCGCGAGCTCTCTCGGCAAGAGGCCGAGAGACTCTTCTCCCGTAACCCGCACAAGCTCCGGTACATCTCCGAGGTCCCCGAAGGAGAGACGGTCTCGGTCTACGACACCGGGACCTTCACTGACCTCTGCCGGGGCCCGCACGTTCCGACCACCGGATGGCTCGAGGGCGTCCACATCCTCGGTTTCTCGGCCATCGGACAGGAGGACCCCACGGCCCCCCCGCTCCAGCGGATTCGGGGGGTCGGCTTCCCCACGCGACCCGAGCTCGACACCTACCTAAAGATGAGGCGGGAAGCGGAGGCCCGGGACCACCGGATACTGGGCGCGAAGCTCGAGCTCTTCACGTTCATCGAAGAGGCTCCGGGGTTCCCGATATGGCTGCCGAACGGGATGATCGTCATCCACGAGCTCGAGAAGTTCGTACGGGAACACCTCGCCGCAGCCGGCTACGTGGAGATCCGTACACCCCTCCTCTTCGCCCAGTCCGTCTACGAGGAGAGCGGCCACTGGGACCTGTACCGGGAGGACATGTTCCTGACCGAGCTCGAGGGCCGGACCTTCGGCTGGAAGCCGATGAACTGCCCGGGCTCGATGCTGATCTTCCGGTCCCGGGCCCGCAGCTATCGCGAGCTCCCCATGCGGCTCGCGGAGTTCGCTCCGCTCCATCGACTCGAGGCGAGTGGGACCCTCCACGGGCTCACCCGAGTGCGCGAGTTCGTCCAGGACGACGCGCACATCTTCGTGACCGAGGAGCAGGTCGAACCCGAGATCCGCACGCTCCTCGCGTGGATCGAGAAGGCGTTCACGACCTTCCGGCTCACCTGGAGCTGCGAGCTCTCGACACGGCCCGCCAAGTTCCTCGGGGAGAAGGAGGCCTGGGACCGGGCCGAGGCCACGCTCGAGCGGGTCCTCAAGTCGAGCGGCGTGAAGTACCGCATCTCCCCCGGAGAAGGGGCGTTTTACGGACCGAAGATCGACATCCACATCCGTGACAGCCTCGGTCGGCCCTGGCAGACGGGAACGATCCAGCTCGACTACCAGATGCCACAACGGTTCGGTCTCGCCTACCAAGGACCGGATGGCCAGCTCCACATGCCCGTCGTGGTCCATCGGACGATTCTCGGAACGTGGGAACGCTTCCTCGGCGTTCTGCTGGAGCACGTGGCGGGTCGGCTGCCGCCCTGGCTTGCTCCCCTGCAGGTCCGCGTCCTCCCCGTCACCGACCGGCACACGCCCGCGGCCGTCGGGCTCGTGGAGGAGCTTCGCTCCCAGGGCCTGCGCGCGGAGGCCGCCGGAACGGAGGAGTCACTGTCAAAGCGCGTCCGGAACGCCGAAATCGAGCGAGTCCCCTACGTCGTCGTCCTCGGAGACAAGGAGGTGGGGGAGGGGACCGTCGCCCTGCGCGTTCGGGGTTCCAAGGAGAACCGGCCGTTTTCGCGTCCGGAGTTCCTCGCCTACGTCTCCGAGCGGGTCCGCCAGCGTTCGTTCGACCCGTAGGTCTACGGTGAGTGGGACCGTCGCGACCGCCGGGCCTCGACGCGAGCGTCCAGGTACATCGTCTCGAGCTCGGCCGAACTGACCTGGTGTTCGGAGCGGAGGTGCTCGCGCATGTGGGCGAGATCGACCGGTATCCCGCAGACCTTGCACGGCACTCGGGACCGCCGCATTGCCGAATCCCGGGAGCCCGAGGATTGCATCGGCTTGGTTACGCGAGGCGTAGGATAAAGAACCGCTCACGGGCCGCGGCCCGCCGGCCGGGAGGCCGGCGGCCACCAAAGTTTAATTACGCATCCCCATGGACCGCCTCGGATTTCGAGGGAAACCCATGGATTTGTCAACCGGTCAGTTCGAGCTTCTGATCCTGGTGGCCGCGCTCGTCGGTCTCGCGTACGCGGGACTCCAGACCGCTCTCGTCCTGCGCGAGGACGAAGGCAACGAACGCATGCGCGAGATCTCGGCCGCCATCCGAGAGGGCGCCATCGCGTTCCTGCGCCGAGAGTACACCTTTGTCTTCGCGGTCGCGGCCGTGCTGGCGATCATCATCGCCTTCGCCTTTGGGATCACCGGCGAAGGGGGTCGGCTCGCAGTCGGGTTCGTCTTCGGCGTCGGAGGAAGCGCGCTGGCCGGGGCCGTGGGGATGGTCGTCAGCATCCGGGCGAACGTCCGGACCGCGGCGCATGCGATGAAAGGCAACCTCGGCGCGACGATGCGGTACGCGTTCCGCGGTGGGAGCGTCACGGGGATGTCGGTCGCGAGCCTCGCGCTCCTCGAGCTCGTCGGATTCTACTGGGCGTTCGGCGGCAACGTCCTCGACATGGTCGGGGTCCTCTTCGGGGCCTCCCTCATGAGCCTGTTCGCGCGGGTCGGTGGCGGGATCTACACGAAGGGCGCCGACGTCGGGACGGACCTTGTCGGTAAGGTCGAAGCCGGCATCCCCGAGGACGACCCGAGGAACCCCGGTGTCATCGCCGACAACGTGGGCGACAACGTCGGCGACTGCGCCGGCATGGCGGCCGATCTCTTCGAGACGTACGTCGTGACAGCGGTCGCCGCGATGCTCCTCGCCTACCTCATCGGGGGCATCACCGGGGCCGCGGCGCTACTCACGGTCTTCCCGAACGCGGTGCTCTTCCCGCTCCTCGTCTGCGCGTGGGCGATCGTGGCGACAATCGTCGGGACGTTCTTCGTTCGGATGCGCACAGGCGGAACGATCATGGGCGGCCTGTACCAGGGCCTCGCGGCCACCACCGCGGTCGGCCTCATCGGTCTCTACCTCCTCGACTACTACTTCATGGGCGGGAACATCGGGGTCTTCATCGCGACGGCGGTCGGTCTCATCGTCATGGTCCTCATCGTCGTGATCACCGACTACTACACGAGCGCGAAGTACGGGTCGGTCCGCAAGATCGCCGAGGCGTCCCAGGCCGGCGCGGGCCCCACGGTCATCAGCGGACTCTCCGTCGGGCTCGAGTCGGCGTGGATGCCGGCCCTCGTGCTCGTTGGCGGAACACTCCTCGCGTATGCCTCGGTGGGCTGGTACAACGGGTTCTCCTCGAGCCACGGCCCGGACAGCTACTTCGGCCTCTACGGGATCGGGCTTGCGGCCGCGAGCATGCTGTCGGTCACCGGGATGATCATCTCGATCGACGCGTTCGGGCCGATCACCGACAACGCGGGAGGGATCGCTGAGATGGCGAACCTTCCCGAGACCGCCCGAGCGATTACCGACCCCCTGGACGCGGTCGGCAACACGACCAAGGCGATCACGAAGGGGTACGCCATCGGCTCGGCCGTCCTCGCCGCCCTGGCCCTCTTCGCGGCCTACACCTTCGCGGCGGCGAAGGACTGGGGCCAGCCGTGGGGTTCGTTCACGAGCCTGCTCACGCTCTCCAATCCCCTCGTCCTCGCCGGTCTCGTCATCGGAGCGGCGATGCCGTTCCTGTTCACCTCATTCCTGATGAACGCGGTCGGGGTCGCGGCGGAGAAGATGGTCTTCGAGATCCGCCGGCAGTTCCGCGAGATCGCCGGCCTCTTGGAGGGGAAGGCGAAGCCCGACTACGGGAAGTGCGTGGACATCGTCACGGTCACCGCGCTCCAGCAGCTGGCCGTCCCGGCCCTCATCGCGGTCGTCACCCCGCTCGCCGTGGGGTTCCTGCTCGGACCAATCGCGCTCGCGGGACTGTTGCTGGGCGCGATCATCTCCGGGTTCCCGCTCGCCCTTACGATGACCACCGGGGGAGCGGCCTGGGACAACGGCAAGAAGTACATCGAGAGCGGTCACTTCGGCGGCAAGCGCTCGGAGGCCCACAAGGCGGCGATTGTCGGCGACACCGTCGGCGACGCGACCAAGGACACCGCAGGGCCGGCCATCAACCCGCTCATCAAGGTCGTCAACACGATCTCGATCCTGTTCATCGCGCTGATCGTGGCGCACTCGGTGATCGGGATCTAGAGCTATTCGGACGGCGTCGCCTCAAACCGCGAGGTTGATAAGCCGGGGCGTTTTCGCCGTGGCAAGGCAAACCATGTGCGACACGTGCGGGTGCAAGACGAAGAAGAAGCCGTAGGGCCGTAGTCGCGTTCGAGCCCGATCTCGTGCGCGGGGGAACCGGAGCGCGCTCCGCTTCCTCGCACAGCCGTGGAGAGGAGCGGAGCGGATGGACGAGATCGTCGTCCGCGTACCGCGGTGCCGGGAAACCGGCACGAAGGGGACGGCCCGATACTTCGCCTTTCAGGCGTAGTGACTCAGGGTCGAACGCTCCTTCTTGGAAGCGTCGTTCGGGCCCCCGCGCTCCTCGCGGCGGCGTTCCTTCTCGCATTCCTCCTCGGTGACCCACACGAACTCGAGGTCCTCGGGGTGGTCGTGGGAGATGAACGCGCCCGCCTCGAACGCGCTCGATAGCAGCTCCTCGAGGTTGTCAGCCTCGTTCCCCTCGAGGCGGCCTGCCGTCCTCCAGTACCAGTCGGGGGCCTTTCCGGAGGCTTGGAGGTACTCGGTGATGAGGTCGTAGATCGACGTTCGCTCGTCCGCCATTCGGACATGGAGGTGTCGGTCCTTCTCGGTCGGCGCGGGCGCGTCGGAGGCGGTCATCGTCCGTCGAACGGACGGCCCTCTATAACGGCTCGGCTCGGCCGGGTGAGGCGACCAACTCTTCAAGAGCGGACGTGGTTTGGGGATTGCCGTGTCGACCCCGGACCAGAGCATGGGCAGCGGGGCACGCCCGACCCCGGGACGCGATGCCGCTCGCAACGCTCGGCATAGCTACCTCGTGGGGCGCCTTCAGAACCGTCAGATAACGATGGAGGAAGCGAGCGAGCTCTTCACGATCATGCAGGGGATGATCCAGATGAGCGAGGCGGCCCGGCTCGCCCTGATGCGGGCGGCTCCGGCCTCCCACGCGACGGCGGGCCACATCGCGCCTCCGCCGCGTCCTCCGCCGCCGCCCGGAGGCAGCATCGATGACCTGCTTCTGATTGGCCTTCTCGCGATGGGCGCCGGAGCCGGTCTCCTCGCGGCGATGACCAAGCGGATCCAGGATGTCACCACCCCCACCGGGTCGGCCCCGAGCTCCAACCCCAATCCGGGTACCTCGTCCCGAAAGGGGTAGTGGATGGGACCCGACCGGTTCGTCTTCGCCCACCTCGCGGACGCGCACGTAGGAGCCTGGCCGCGGGACCCCGCGGTCCGCTTGGCGCTCCGGGAAAGCCTCCTTTCCGCGCTCCGGGTCGCGGAAGAGCGGAACGCGGAGTTCCTTCTGGTCTCGGGCGACCTTTTCCACACGCCGGTCCCCGACCCCGGCGAGGTCGCGCCGGTCACCGCCGCGCTCCGTCGCTTCGTCGACCAGGGCCGTCGGATCTACGTCATCTACGGGTCCCACGACTACGTCGCGCACCGAACGAGCTGGCTCGACGTCCTCGCGGAGACCGGCGTCTTCCTCAAGGTCGCGCCCGAGGCAGTGCACTCCGAGGGGACCCGCTGGAGCCTCCCGTTCCTTGTCGACGAGCCGACCGGGGCCCGGATCGCCGGTATCTCCGGACGCTCCCACGGCCTCGACCGGGAGTACTTCCGCGCGGTGGACTCCGAAGCGTTCCGCGCCGAGCCCGGGTTCAAGATCTTCCAGTTCCACGCCGCGGTCGAGGAGTACCTGCCCGAGAGCCTTCGGGAGCACATCCACGGGATCCGCCGGGAGGACCTCCCGGCCGGGTGCGACTACTATGCGGGAGGCCACATCCACTACACGTACACGGGAGAAGGACCCGGGGGTGGGCTCCTCGTCAATCCGGGGGCTGTCTTCGGGACGAGCCGCACGGACCTCGAGAACGGTCAGGAGGGACGGACCCACCAGGGCGTTGTCATCGTGACCGTGGAGGGGGGACGACCCCGGGCCGAGTTCGTGGACACGGCGCCTCGCGGCAGCGTGCACCTGGTCGACGTGGACGTCGGGGGGAAGACCGCTGAGGAGGCGCGCTCGGAGCTGGAACGCCGCCTTTCCCTCGAGAGCGAGCGCGGCGCGCTCCTGTTCCCCCGCGTCCATGGGACGCTCGCGGACGGAACGCTCGCGAGCCTCGCCCTCACCCAGCTGGCGCGGCGGAGGAGCCCGGAGGCGGGGACCGTCCACTGGGATGTCCGGGACCTGGCCCCGGCGCCGGAGGAAGGGTCGGACGTCACCTCCGAGTCGGAGGTCGAGACCGAGGAGATCCGTCGGCTGCTCGCGGAGACCGCCCTGGGGCGACCATGGCTCGAAGGCACGGAGGGAGAGCGGCGAGTCCGGGAGCTCTTGCGAGAGCTCGGGCTGCCGAAGGCCGAGGGAGAGTCCCGCCAGGACTATGCGAACGCGCGACTCGGGAGTGCCCGCCGACTGATAGGGGTCCGCCTCGAGCGGGCCGGGGAATAGGGGCCCGCCGTGCAGCTGCGACGCCTTCGGGTCAAGAACATCCGCAGCTACGAGGTGGCGGAAGTCGAGTTCGCGAGCGGGACGACGCTCATCGCGGGGGACGTGGGCTCCGGAAAGACGAGCCTCCTCTACGCCATCGAGATGGCCCTCTTCGGGGTCGCGGAGGTCAATGCCGCCTACCTCGTCCGCCACGGGGCGACCCACGCCGAGGTCGCCGTCGCGTTCGAGGGACCGGAGCACCAGTACGAGATCTCCCGCCGGTTCCGCCGGGTCCGACGGAAGGGCCAGGAGACATTCGAGCCGGAACGGATCCGCTTCACCGTCAACGGGGCCGAGACGTCGTACTCCGCGACCGAGCTCCGCCAGCAGGTAATCGAGCTCCTCGGGTTCCCCGACAACCCTAGCCCCCAGGCCCACTCGGACCTCTGGCGCTGGGCGGTCTACGTCCCTCAGGAGCGGATGCGCGACATCCTGGGAGCCCGACCGCAGGACCGCCTCGAGACCGTGCGCAAGGCCCTCGGGGTCGAGCGATATCGCACGGCAGCGGAGAACGCCCAGGAGCTGGCGACCGACTTGCGGCGCAGTGCCGTCTCGCGGCGGGCCGAGGCGGACCGACTACGGTACTTCGACGAGGAGTTCGCGGAAGGGAACCGTCAGGCGGACCGGCTTCGGGTCGACCGGACAACGCTCGACCGCGCGCTCCGGGAGCGCGAGGCCACGGTCGCCGCTCTTCGGGCCGCTCGCACCGAGCTCGAGGACGGGGCGCGGAAGGCCGAGGCCGACGAGCGGGAACGCTCGAGCCTCGAACGGGAGCAGGAAGCCGACCGACGGTCGCTCGAGGAGCAGCTGAGGGTCCTCAAGGAGCGACAGGCGGAGGCGGCTCGTCGCCAGGCCGAATCCGAGTCCGCGAGCGCCGACGCGGATGCGCTCGACGCGCGTCGCGCGTCCCTTGCGGCGGCCGACCAGGAGCTTTCCCGTCTCCGGGGGGAGTTCGAGCGCCGCTCCGCCCTCCTCCGCTCGCTCTCCGAAGCGCGTGCTCTCCTCGTCTCCGCGGAGCGGCGGCAAACCGACGCCCTCGCTGCGGTCGAGCAGCACCGGGCCGAGGAGGCCGAAGCGAAGCGGACCAACGAGGAGGCGCTCGCCGAGGGTCCAACGAAGGAACCTCCGGCCCCCACTCACGACAGCCTCTCGAAGATGGACGAGCGGCTCGCGGCAGCCCATCAGCGAGAAGCCGTGGCGCTCCAGGCAGTGACCCAGGCCGAGAGCTCCCTTTCCGAGGTCGAAGAGCTCCTGCACGCCGGGGTGTGCCCTCGGTGCCACCAGCCGGTCCACCCTTCCGAGTTCGAAGACCACCGGACCGAGGCGTCGGCGGCGGTGGAGGCGGCCCGAAAGAAACTCTCCTCCGCCGAGGCGCACCGCGTCCGGATCGAGGAGGAGCGACAGGCTCGCGAGCGGTACGAGAGAGCCCTCGACCGCTGGAAGGAGGTCGAGAAACGCCGGACCGCCTCCCGGACCGCCCTGGCCCGGGCCGTCAAATCGCTCGAGGGGTCGATCCGGGAACGTGACGCGGCGGAGGGGGCCACCGTCTCGGCCCGGGGGCGCGTGGAAGAGCTCTCCCCCGAGGAAGCTCGGCAATCCGCGCTGCGGACCGAGGTCGCCCGGGCGGAGGAAGCGAAGGCCGCGGTGTCTCGGGTCGTCGAACGGTCCGTCCTCGCCGCGGAACGACGCCGGGGTATCGACCGAGCCCTCGAGGTATTGAAGGTCGAAAGCGGCCGGCTCGAACGCGACGCGGCGATCCTCAAGGACCGGGTCGCGGAACGGGCGCGACGGGTCGCCTCCCTCGGCGCGGCCGGCGAAAAGGCGGCGGAGCTACGCGTGGCCGTTGCCGAGGCCGAGCGAAACCTGCGGGCCGCGGAAGACCAGTTGACGGCAGAGAGGTCCACCCTGGTCCGGCTGGACGCGCAGTTGGACGAGGCCGTCCGACGCGTCGGGGCCGCCGAGGCGGGCCGACGTGAGAGGGCGGAACTCCTCGCCGAGGCCACGGAGGTCGAAGGGAAGGCGACGTGGGTCGGCGGACCGTTCCGCATCATGCTCCTCATGATGGAGCAGAAGCTGCTCACCCACGCTCAAGCGCTGTTCGAGCGGAATTTCGCGCGCTATTTCGCGTCGCTCGTCGACGACCCCGGCCTCGTCGCCCGCACCGACCCGGCGTTCACTCCTCTCGTGATGATCGAGGGCGAATGGACCCCCGCCGAGGCGCTGAGCGGCGGCGAGCGGACGAGCCTGGCGCTCGCATTCCGCCTCGCGTTGGCCCAGGTCGTGCGGGCGATGGGAAGCCTGCACCTCGACACGGTCCTCCTCGACGAGCCGACAGACGGCTTCTCCCCCGAGCAGGTGATCCGGATGGGGGAGCTCCTGGAGGAACTCGCGCTCCCACAGGTCATCCTCGTGTCGCACGAGTCCCAGCTGGCCGCGATCGCCGACCGGGTGATCCGCGTCCAGAAGGTCGACGGGCGCTCCCTCCTCGAGGATGCGAGCCCCGTCGTCGGTCACGAACCCCCGTCATCCCCCAGCTGACCGCCGAACGCGAGCAGAGGCGAGGATCCCAGAAAGGTCGACCGCACTTCCCTCCGGGACCCGGGGCCTCGTCAGCTTGATGAACCGACCCCGGCTGCGCGTAGAACCGGGAACCATGCCGCGTCGGAAGTACGGGCGATTGCGGAAGCCGATCCCGCCGGTTCCTCCCGAGAAATGTCGGTTCTGCCGTTTGAAGCGTCCGTGCCCAATCCACCCTCGCGCGACCCGGTCGTAGTCCCCGCGGCGGCCCCGCGGCTCGACTAGTCCGAGGCTCTCGGCCGACGACGGACGGGCCGTCCCCCGGAGATCGCCCCGACCGGACAGTAGGGTACGCACCAGCCACAGTCGGTGCAGTTCGAATGGACCACGAGCCGGGTCGGGGTGAGCTCCATCGCATCCGGCGGGCAGACCGCGGTGCACAGTCCGCAGAGCACGCACGTCTCCGGGTCGACGACGATCACGTGCCCCACCCTCCGAACGTTCGGTCGCGCGCCGCGGTTCGGGTCGCAGGAAGGCGCGCGGACCCCGCGACCGGCAACCGACCCCTCACGCGCTCGGCGGGATCGTTCCAGGGTGCAGGGCCCGGCCGAGGGCCGCGAACCCCGTCAGGGCGCACTTGATTCGGGCGGGCGAGAGCGGGATCCCCAGCAGTTGAAGGACGTCATCCCGGGTCAGCTTGCCTGCCTGCTCGAGGGTGAGGCCCGCAACCTTCTCGGTCAGCATGGATGTGCTCGCCACGCTGATGGCGCAGCCATCGCCCTCGAAACGGATCTCGGAGATCTTCTGCGACGCCGCGTCGACCTTGAGTCGTAGGGTGATGTGGTCCCCGCAGAGGGGATTCGACTCTTCTCCCTCACGGGTGGCATCCGGGAGGGGGCCGAAGTTCTTCGGCGTGCGGTAGTGCTGGAGGATGACCTCCTGGTACATGTCGTACATCGCGAGACTCCGGCCCGGAACTCACCGTCGTGGACCTACTAAACGCCTTCCGAGCGATCGGGCGACGACCGCGCCCGAACGACACGTAGACCCGATTGCGCTCCTCGCCGAACACGCTCACCGATGGTAAGCGAAGGGGGCGGGAACTCCGAGCTGTGCATGATAAGGATCTGCCAACCCCCTGGGTCCCGCCCCACGATCCAGTTGATGAGCCCTCGCCGAGCGGGGCGCTCCGCCCCTGTACGATTGGGGGTCCCGGACATCGTCCAACTGATGTCAACGGAGGTCAGGTCGTCCGTAAGCCGTCGGACGGCGACGAGCCCCGCTTTGAACCGGAGGTTCCGGAACGGTCCGTCGAAGAGAGGCATGTAAAGCCGCTCAATCGCCTCCCGCCCATGCACCGTCAATCCCGCGACGGTCGTGAAGTCGGCGTCCTGCGCGAAGAGGTCGGCGAACGCACGCGCGTCGTGGCTTTCCACCGCTGCCGTGATCCTGGTCACCAACCGCGGAATCTCAGGGTCCTCGGGCATCAATGCAATGTCACATCAAGCCGACTTTTAGGATTTTGCGTGATTCCCCCATCCACCGGGAAGGCCGATTGTCGCGCCCCGGACCCCCGGCTCTTGGAACCTCCAGCGAGAAGAATCACCGGCTCACTCCTACCCGTCAGGAGACGACCGGGTAGCCCAGAGGACTTGGGTGCGGTGGGGCGCCTCCCAGGTCACGGCCCGGACGGGCGGCGGCGGAATGTCTCCAACCGGCGGCGCTGGCGGCGGATGTGGAGGAGACCCGGCGGCAAACGGAGGCGACAGGCTCGGCCCCTCGTCTCGGGTCCTTCCGGCGGTGAGGGGCCCGCTCATCTTATAAACACACTCGAGTGTGTAAATCCGATGGCCTCGGCGGTGCCCCGGTTCGAGGAGTGGCTCAGTTCCGAGCAGGTAGGCCAACTCTCGAGCGAGTTCGGCGACCCGGAGGAGTTTGCCCGTCGGCGCGTCGGGGCGTACGATCGGTTCCGCCACCTCGAAATCGAACCGAACCCGCTCTACCGGGGCTACGGCTACTTCACGAACGTTGACCTGGCCGGCATCGAACCGGGCGCCAAAGGGCCTGCGGTAGGACTCCCTCCCCAGCTCGAGGGCAGCATTCGGATCGTCCACGACCTCTCCGGTACGCGAATCGAGCTCCCGGAGGACCTCCGGAAGGCGGGAGTGCGCGCCATTCCGCTATCGGAGATCTGGGGTTCCGGGAAGACCCAGGTCGAGGCGTTCCTTCGCGGAACGGAAGAGCCCGCGGACCGTCTCTCCGCCCTCGCCACGGCTCTCCTCAACCGCGGGTACCGTCTCGAGATTCCCGACCACTTCCCCCAGCCCGTCCGGGTGCAGGAGCTCTGTCTCCTCTCCCGGCCGAAGGAGGCCCTCTCCGTGCGACGGGCGATCCGCGTCGGCGCGGGAGCCCAGCTCCTGGCGACCGAGGAGGTCTACTCGACGGAATCCCCCGCGGACGGGCAGCGATTGTACGCCTCCAGTACGGACCTCGACCTAGCCGACTACGCAAAGACGGTCTTCTTGACCGTGCACGCGCCCGACCTGCGGACGGTGTCGGTCTACCGACGGACCGCCACCACCGGAACCGAATCGCGGATCGGCTGGATGTGGAACGGGCTCGGCGGCTACCGCATGAAGATGCGCAACCACACCCGGCTCACCGGGCGCGGCTCGGTCGCGGAGGACTTTCAAACGTTCTACGGCGCCAAGGACCAGTCGTACGACAGCTCGTTCGACCTGACGCACATCGCGACGGACACCCACGGGACCTCGGTGACGCGGGGCGTGTTCACGGACCAGGCGCGGGGCATGAGCCGCGGCCTCGTGCGGATCGAACCCGACGCGCGGAAGACGGTCGCGCTGATTTCGGAGCACGCGATGCTTCTCTCGCGCGGGGCGCGTTCGGACACGATTCCGATCCTGGAGATCCTGTGCCGCGACGTGAAGGCCACCCACTCGACCTCGGTCGCCCCGGTCGACCCGGAGAAGGTCTTCTACCTCGAGTCGCGCGGGATCTCGGAATCGGACGCGGTCCGGATGATCGGCGAGGGGTTCCTCGCGAACGTCTACGACCGCGCGCCCGTCGCGGGCCTCCGCGAGATTCTCTACCCGTCGCTCCAGGCCCGGTGGGACGGAGCCGCCATCCTTTGGAAGGCCGGAGAATATCCCGCCCTTCCACGGCTGGACGTCACCGGAACCGACGCCGCGCCCGATTGGCGATTCGATTCCAAGCTCCGCTGAGCGGACGACGCCTATTTCGACGGAGGGAACCCGCCCCTATGCCCTTGGTCCTCGACCCTTCCTCCGTCCCCGAACCGGTCCTGCGAGAACTTCACCGCTCCCTGCGCGAGGACCTTGAAGCGACGAGCGAACTTGTACGGCATCCCGCGGGCCCCGTCTGCCACCCGGCGAGTCTCGTGACCGCTGCGGAACTCCTCCGCTCCACGCTCACCCTCCTTGACCTCCCGGGTCCCCGAAGCCCGGAGGTTCTCGTGGCCGAGGTCAACCTGGCCTACTCGACGATGGTCTCGGTCATCGACCTCGTCAAATCCCACACGGATGTCCCGCGGGTCCCCCGAAATCGTTCTCCGAGCTAATCCCGGTGATTGTCGAGGGGCGCCGGAGGGTCACCTCGGGCCATCCGGTCCGAAGGGAGCCGACGGGAAAGGGTTGGTCTCGGTCCAGTGCGGCACGTCAAGCGGCCGGGGCCTGCGGAGCGGTCGGTGCGACGGCCTTCCTGCGCCCGAACATCGGGGTCGAGAACTCCGCGATGCGCGCCCAGCCCGGGAATCGGCGCTCGATGTAGTAGTCCAGGCTCCATCGGCTGGGGCCATGCGCCGCGTTGATGAGGATCAGTCCCGACATGGCGAAGGCGTACAGAATCCCGGTGCCGATGTCCGTGGTCTCGGGGGTGATGGTGTACAATCCGCCGAATCCCTCCGGGATCGACCAGATGAGGAGGGCAAGGACGACGCCGCCCGCATAGGCAATCTTCCTCATGAAGCCCAAGATCAGTGCGAAACCCAAGAGGAGCTCGAAAGCGCCCACGGTGTAGACGACGG
>Ga0187865_1003359_pt1 | contig 13321 bp, 6 predicted proteins | sample June2016WEW_11_1_2_FD_132989 | JGI IMG/M metagenome (GOLD analysis project Ga0187865, IMG submission 132989) | Peatland microbial communities from SPRUCE experiment site at the Marcell Experimental Forest, Minnesota, USA - June2016WEW_11_100 | ecosystem: Environmental > Terrestrial > Soil >...
AGAGAATCAAGCCATTCAGGAGCGGCAAGAATCGGCACGGCCTGTGTGCCGCTACCGGAGGCACCACGGATGGCATTTTCCAGCAGGTCGCGAGCCTGCAAACGCCAGTTGTAAATACCAATGTCGCGCTGGTCGCCATTCTTGGGATATGTAACGCGGGTTTGGATGTATTCGCGGGTCACTTCTAAGAGTTCATCGTAGGTGGGGCCGATGCCTAAATCCGCCGCGCTGCCGGGGTTAGTGGCTTCGTAAAGCTCCTCGGCCAGTAAGAATGAAGTGCGGAGAAGCGGCCACTCTCGTCGAAACTCATCGAGGGTCATCACAGCTTGAGGGTTGCCGCCCACAACCGGGCGGACGGTTACTTCAGCAACCGGATTGGCGAGGGTTGGTGGTAGTTTGCTGACATGGATGACCTGACTGAGAGGTCTCGTGATGCCTACCGCCCATGAACGGACGTTTGGAACGCGGATTTGGAATTTGGCCTTTTTCGCGTCCGTCTCAATCCAGACCGGCTTGTTCTGCCAGGACCCGGTCCGGGAGCGCTTGCGTTTCTGCACGGGGAAGCCAATAAATGGAATGCCGAAGGCGTCTACCGTTTCTTCGTAGCCTTCGGGACGCTCGTCAAGCGGCTGGTTTAGCACATCGTAATTCGTGCGCCGCAGGCCGCGCCCGATGATTTGCTCGGTGAGAAGCGGCGACCCAAAAGCGCGAATGCCGAGAATGTGGCTGACGCTTTTCACGTCCCAACCCTCGGTGAGCATTTGCACACTGACGACGCAGCGCACTCTTTCGCCGGCCATACCTGTCTTGCCCACGGTGCTCACGATCTCGCGTAATGTCGCTTCGACGCCTTTGTTGGCATCGAACACGCCGGTATCAACCTGGATGGTGTGCCATTCCTTCCGGTCTTCGTTATCGGGGTTGCGCAGAAATTCGTATTCCTTGGTGAGATGCTCGAACAGCCAGGCCGCACGCATGGCATTGTCAGCCACGCAAAGCAGCACTGGACAGGGCATCGTTCTGGCAAACTCGAACGTCTGTGCCCATTCCTGATATTCCCTGCTCCAGGAAGCGTAGATGCTGGCAATTGCGCCTTTGCACGCGCGTAAGTATTCCTCATTGGTCTTCGCACCTTTAACCAAGTCCCAAAGGTCAAGGTAAATGCGTCCTTGTTCGTCCGGGTCAGGCAGACGGACAACTTTAACCAAGCCGGACTCGAAAGCATCGTAGACAGAAAAATCGGACACCAGCCACTCGTAGAGCGTGCCCTCCGGTTTTGCGGAGCCGGAGCCGTACCACGGCGTTGCGGAAAGATCGGTGACGAGACTGACGCGCGTCGCCTTCGAGATGCGGTCAAGAATCTTGCTCCATCTCAGGTATTCAGGCTCTTCGCCTTTCCTCGACTTCTTTTCGCCGTAGGCGTGGTGCGCTTCGTCATTGATCAGGACGACATCGCGCCAGTTCTTGAGCATCCGTTGTATAACGGCGTTCGGGTCTTGCTGGGCACGGCGTCGCATGGCGCGCAAGACCGCAGCCGGGATGAAGCGGCCTTCCTCAAGGACTTCGTCGCCAATCCAGTCATCGCGAGTGCCTTCAAGCGGGATGGATTGCCAGTTCTTGACCATGATGTTCGGCTGGAATTCCTCAAGGAATTCTGGCGGGACCGTGTCGAAGTCTTTGTAGAGATTGTTCTCGCCAGCCGGATCCAAGCCGTCGCCGCGAGGAACGCCGCTCACCCGATCGCGAACGGTAAGGTTTGGCACAAGTACGAGAAAGTTCGCGGAAAGCGTAGAGCCGCTCACCTTGCGCTTGTGCAAGGTTGACCAGGTGACGAGCATGGCCATGATGAGCGTCTTGCCCGTGCCCGTCGCGAGCTTCAAAGCGTAGCGGAGAAGGCTGCCTGTCTCCGGCATCTTTCGACGGTTCTGCACTTCGTATAGATAAATGACGGTTTCAATGGCTTCTTGCTGGCAGAAGAAGAAGCGCCTGCCCATCGCCTTACGCTCCTCGTCCCGCTCGAACCACCATTCGAGCAAGCGCCGTGTGACGAGGGCTGTTCCGGGATAGCCTTTGCCGCGCCAGTCGCGAATCTCGTCGCGTAATTCGTTAACGAAATCGTTCTTTTCCGAGTAAGAGGAGAGGTCCTCAAACAGGGTCGCTTCGCGCCCGACGATGCCGCCGATACCGCCGCGCGCGCCGGTAGCGGACGCCATGAAACGCATGGACGGACGGCGGCCATTCACAAGCTGCGACCGTCCGCCGGATAAGAGCTGATAATGGTTCTCCGGCTCCTCGAAAGCTTCGCAAACGACTACGCGGTCAACAAAGTAGGCCATAGCGCGATGCTCCGGTTACAGTTCGCGGACAACTGTGGACTCATTACCGAAGACATCCACAACTTTGACTGCGATCCGCTTGTAGCCACGGACCGGAAAGGACTGCGATTCTCCTTGGAGTTTGAATTCGCCGGGTTCGACCTCAAGGCCAAGCGCCTTAAGGTTTGGTGCCTTCTTGAAGTCGAAGAACATTTGACAGTCAATGAAGCAGTCGCCGTCATAATCCTCGTCCAGATACCAAGCGGACACGTAACCGGAGTCGGCCTGCTTGTAGTCCGTTGTTCGATTCTTGCGGTCAAAGACAGCGACGCCTTTGAGACGAACCACCGCCTTTGGCTCTTTACCGTTCTTCTTCACTGCGACTTCGATGTCGGGCATGGCGAGAGGCGAGAATAGGGTTTCCGGGTTGGTAACTTTTAAACCCTCAGCCAGTGTGTCCGGGCGAATCATAATGAGCTCGACTTTGACCTTTCCGCGTTTTTCGAGCTGCGCTTTGACTTCGTTGACATTGGATTCAAACGCCCATCCTAGAATGTGGGTTTCGAGAATACCGGACGCAACGGCGTCCTTTACTGCGTCATCGATCTGCTTAGCGGTAACCCGACCTGAGAGTGGCCCAACTGAAATCGCAATTTTTTCCTTGTCGGACTCCGACACTGCGTGGATCAACCCGCTCGCCCCCTGAACCGCTGCATCCTTGCGGTAAAGGCGGCAAATTACTTCGATGTAGTTTTCCAGCTTGGGTGCTTCCATTCCTTGACCTTGAGCCATCGCGACGTATCCTTTCCAGTCCTCAATTGAGTAGCGCCCAAGCGACATCACTTCAAATGCACCGCATACCCTGATCGCCCCTTTGTCAATGTCGGGTTGGTCTCTAAGCTCGATTTCTCCCGGCTCAAGATTGTTGGCCAAACTGCCTAATGTTATTCGCTTCACCTTCTTGTAAATGAAGCCGGATGCCACGGCACCGTTTCTTGTCCTGTACTGGTCGAAAACAGATGAGAGGAGGTGCTTTCGTGTCACGTTTATGGCAACTCTCGACGTGTCGCAGGTGATCCAACGCCTGCCCCACGATTCCGCTACAGAGGCAGTGCTACCGCTTCCACAGGTAGGGTCGAACACGATATCGCCGGGGTCGGTTGTCATCAACATGCAGCGTCGGATGACTTCTGAATTGGTTTGTACCGCATATCTCTTGTTGTCGGCTCCTACGGTGTCTGTCCACGGCGCCGTTATACGACTCCAAGCGTTTTCGTCCGCATACATAATAAAAGTGAGCCTGTTGCCTTCTGGCTGAAGCCGCTTCACATCGCGAAGGCGATCCAGTCCTTCAGGTGGTGTGCCGTAGCCGTTTTTCGGTGGCGGATACGACTTTCCCTCGAACTTGTATGGGAACATTCCAGATTCCATCGGGCCAGACGGCTCCAAAGACTTGACGCGATAGACGCGTGCATCTTTTGGCAACAGACTGTGATTGTTTAGCTGCTCCGGCGTCATTCGTTGACGCGTTCCGTCTGGCATCTCATACCAACAGTAGTGAAATTCACCCTCTACATCCTGCGGCAGAAAGATAGGGTAGAACTTCGTAGAAGGGGTGCCACTGTCCGTGAACTTTTGTTTCCCATACCAAATAAGGAAGTCCGCCATCTGTTCGATGAAGGTCGTGCCGAACGGCATCGTCTTTTTGCGAAATGGTATCAGAGCGATGAAATTGTCAGCCCCGAAAACCTCGTCCATCAAACAGCGGACGCGATGCACGTTGTCGTCTGATATTTGTAGAAAAATCGAGCCAGAGTCGTTTAGCAGCTCGCGACACAAATAGAGGCGTTCCTGAAGATACGACAGGTAAGAGTGTACTCCGAGCACCCAGGTGTCGCGAAACGCTTTGATGGTCAATACGTCGTCCGATTGGTCTTTTTCATCGTTGTTAATGGAGTCGACCCGCTGTTGAAAATTGGAATCGTATTTGATGCCATACGGGGGGTCCAAAAAAATCATTTGCACCTTGCCTCGAAGTGCCTCGTAGTAAAGCAGAGACTCCATGACGTGGAGAGAATCACCGCAGATGAGTTTGTTTTTCCACCCTTCCTCGTGCGTGTAGAATTCGACGCGTTTAGATTTGTCCGACTCGCGGAATGTTTTTTCCAGGCCTGCAAATACCGAGCCAAAGGAGAATTGTGGGGCGGTCTCTTCCGCAGCCTTGCGGGCGCGCGCAACGATTTGGGCTATACGGGAATCGGAAACTATTTCGTTGCGCTGCAAAGGGAGAATGGGCACTTGCCGGTGATTTCGCTTACCGGCCCAAAACAATGTCGGGTCCGCCGCTGGGTCCATGTCGAGTACGACGGGTCGTTCGTCTCCTTCCGGCAGCTTTCCGACCATTATCGCCTTTGACCAGCCATTGTCCATGGGCACGGTGACGACCTGCTCATCCGCAGGAAGCAAGGCAGTGTGACCTGTCTCTGGCGTCCGAGGTTCCATCACGTTTTCGTAAGAGTAACGTGTCACGCGCTTATCCTTATTGCCATTGGTCTTGTTTTTTCGCGCCATTTCAGTTCCTTCCCTGTTCAAGCCTTCGTCACGGCGACTTGCTTGCCAGCGGTGCACATGCCTAAGTAGTCGCAGGAGGCGCATTTCTTGGGATGCGGGTCTGCGTTGAGTGTCCCGGCGCGCAATGCTTTGGCCGCCGTCGCTACTTCGGCCTTCACGTCTTTGATAAAGTCCTCGTCCACTGCGCGCGCGTTCCGCTTGCGCTCGTCGAGTTCGTAGATTTCGACAAGGTCGGCGTTCTTGCCGGTTAGTTCCTGATAGCCAAGGGCGTAAATGTGAAGCTGCGCCTCGGTGATTTGTTCGGGCTGGGCGCGGTCGTTGGATTTAAGGTCAACGATAGTCGTCTGGCCGGTGTCCTTCCGGCGGACGAGGTCAATGCGACCGACGACGCTCACACCATCATCGAGGCCGATGTCGATCTTCTTCTCGGAGAATTCGATGTTCTTGAGATCAGCCTGATTGTCCTTGATGTAATCCGAGATGACGCGCACGGCTGCCTGTTCAAGCTTCTCGCGAAGTTTTTCGTAGGCGTATGGCGTGTGGAGGTGCCGCTGGGTAAGCGTGTCCGCCTCGCCGGGCGTTGCGTAGTCGGCATCGAGAGCGCGGGCGTGGACTTCGGCAAGAGCGTTGTGCAGCGAGCGACCATAGCCAAGGGCCTCATGGATTGGCGCGTTGAAGCCGTACAGAATGCGGAGCTTGAATTGGTACGGGCATTCGAAGAAATACTTCACATTGGAGAAAGAAAAGACGACATTAGCGACTCCTTTTCGAGGAGTCGGCGGCAGACGCTTGCGGGCAGAGTAGTCGGTTGCCTTGCGCTTCACATACTTCGACACGTAAACATCGGTCAAGAATTCCGATGGACTCTGGAAGAGTTGGTTGCCGGGGACGGGGGCATAAGTTAGGTGGAGGAATTTCTGGCTGCGGGTCACTGCGACGTAAAACAGGCGGCGCTCGTCCTCGATGGTGCCGCGGTAACGAGCCTGTTTGGGGACGGCGGCCGCAGGCAGGATGTGCCACACGCTTCGGCCGCCTTGCGCCTTGGAGGGGAAGCGGTTCTTGATGAGCGCAGGAACGAAAACCACCGGCCATTGCATTCCTTTGGCCTGATGGACGGTCATGATGCGGATGGCATCCGGGTTGGCGTACTGGTTGTCCTGCCAGCCTTCAGGGTAGGCATTCTGAGCGTGGAATTTGAGGAAATTACCGAAGGACTCATATTTTTCCTTCGGCTTCGAGTGGTAGTGGATAGTTTCGTAATCTGAAATTAGCTGCGAGAATTTGCCAAGGTTGTAGAAAACGATTTCGCCGCGTGCGTGAATGCGTTCCTCGCGGACACCGGCCTGCTCCAGAAAGGTCGTAAAGGTGCGCTGGATGGAGTAGAAGGCGAAGCGTTCAGTGGGATTCTCCAGGGCCGCGCGTGATTTTGTTACGTTTGCGATGGCGAGTTTCAAGTCGGCCGGAGCAAGGCCGAGGTTTGCGTTCGTCCAAGCATTGAACACCGTGGTCGCGTCTGAGGCCGCGCGGCCTGCCATGTAGTAGAACAGTTCTCTGGCGGCATGCGCCTCCCGTGTATCGAAAAGGTTGTTCATCCCAACGATCACGTAGCGGATGTTGGCGGTATCGAGCGCGGCGGTGATGGGGGCGGCGTTGCGGGAGACGCTGCGGAGAAGGATGGCCATGTCGGACCAGGCAAGTCCGCGTTCGTGTTTGGTGTCGTCCTCAGTCGGGTCTTTGAACGCGACGCCGTGGAGCGCTTGGGCCGTCTTGACAATATACTTGGCTTCAGCGTCGGGGTTGTCAAACTGGATGGCGCAGATGTCGCCGGGTTCGTAAGGCTGGGCGGCGGTCGGCTTCATGTTTTTTGGAAGTCGGGCGGTGTTTTGCTCGATGAACTTGCGAGCTGTTTCGACGATGCCTTCGGACGAACGGAAGTTTTCCTCCAATCGGATTTGGCCGACCTTGGGGTAGCGCTTCTGGAACGTCAAGATATTTTCCACGTCGCTGCCGCGCCATTGGTAGATGGTCTGGTCATCATCACCCACGACGCAAAGACGGGACCCGAGTTCGTGGAGAGACCACACGACTGCTTCCTGAATGGGATTCAAGTCCTGGTATTCATCGACGATCACGCAGCGGACACGCTTGGCCAGATGCTCACGAAGACCCTTGTTTGTGGTGAGTTCGACGACAGCGCGGCTGAGTATCTCCGAGTAGTCAAAGTAGCATCGGTCATTCAGAAGCGCCTGATACGTGTCGAGGGCGGCCGGGAGCGGAGAGGCTGCGAGGGCTTTTGCGTCTGTCTCGTCCTCCCGCATGATATTCAAGGCGGACAGGTAATGGTTTGTATCGTGGTAACGCCTGAGCAGGGCGCCTTTGAGGTCGGTGCACGTGGTGAGTCCGCTGGCCTTAGAGTGGCGGTCGATGAAAAGGGTCTGTTGAACTTCGTTGAGAACGTTGAACTTGAGCGCGTCGTGGACCTCGGTCATGAGAAGGTCGAGGCAAAAGCCGTGAATCGTGCCTACGTACATTTCGGCCAGGCCATACACGTCACCCATCGCCTCGCGGCAGCGGGTGACGATGCGGTCTTTCAGTTCCGCAGCGGCTTTATCAGTAAAGGTGAACGCGATGATGTTGGCGGGTTTAAGCCCAGCTTTTAGGAGATTCGCGACTCTTTGTGCGACCACCTCCGTTTTTCCAGAACCTGCACAGGCGATGAGTTGGAGGTTCGTATCGCCGTGACCGATGGCATCGAGCTGAGACTTGGTAAATTTCATCTTCCTCCCAATCTCCGCTAGTGTGGTGTCTTGCTAGATTGGCTCTGGGCCTGGAGTCGCTGGGCCTGGAGTCGCTTGACTCGCTCCAGAATATCCTTCTTGTCCATTAGACCCTTTTCCTCCATCAGTTCAATTAGCGCATTCAAGGTTAGCATGTTCGAATACGCCAACTCTTCGAAGCTGACTGTTTGCCGGTTCGTTGTCAAGCCCATCGTTTCCTCCGTGCTGTCGCAATGCATCGCTCAGAAGGTCATCATCCAGCAATGGCGGCGTAAACCCGCCTCTACAAGGTCATCACCCAGCGGGGATGATTATCGCACAAAATGACGGCAGGCGGCGCATCAAGCGGGGGCCGAAAAATGAAGGGCCGGGGGATGTCCTGGTTCTTGCTCAGGCGCTCGGCGCCGGGGGCCGGGGCCGTAGAAGGTACACAAGGCGTTCAGGCGGTCGCGGACGCGCTTGAACAGGTGATGGAATTCCGGCTGGCGGACGGCCTGGCCTTCCGACTTCAGGTAAGTGGGGGTGAGAAAGACAGTCGATAGTCGACAGTCGAAAGTTGAAAGTTGCGCGAGGCGGGCTTGGACGTAGTCGGCGAGAGAGATGGCCCTGGGGGTCCGGAAAAGCTGGTCCGTAGAGCTGTAAACAAGGGATCTTTCCCACATGATTTTTGACGGTGAAGGCGCCGAGTTGACCCCCTCACCCCCGACCCCTCTCCCCCAAGGGGGCGAGGGGAGAGGTGATATGGTGCTCTCGCCCGAGGGTGGGGGCAACGGGTCCGGCATGCCGGATTCCGGATTCACCGAGCGGGCTTCCTCCAACTCGCAGCGGGCGCGGTTCAGGCCGATCCCCTCGCGGGCCACCTCGCGAAAGGCCAGAATGAAGTACGGGAGAAAATCCACCGCCTTGCCCAGGAGGGTCAGGGTGAAGTCAAAGGCCTCGCCCGGCTCGTAGCAGGTCTTTGTAGCGCCGCCCTTGAGGGCGGTAGGCGCCTTTGTAGCGCCGCCCTTGAGGGCGGCATGTGCCGGGCTAAAGCCCGGCGCTACATCTTGTAGCGGCGGTCTCCGACCGCCGCGCGTCGATCGGAGATCGACGCTACAGCCTACATCCGGCGGCGCAGCAAGCGGGGGCCGAAAAATGAAGGGCCGGGGGATGTCCTGGTTCTTGCTCAGGCGCTCGGCGCCCGGGGGCGGGGCCGGTTCGAAGATGGTCCGGTAAGGGCAGGTTGCGGCGAGCGGGCACAGCCGCACCTCGCGGCACTGGGGGATGCACACCAGCCGCCGGAAGGCCATGCCGGGCTGAAAACTAGGAGAAGTCGATAGTCGAAAGTTGAAAGTCCAAAGTTGAACAGCGGGGAGCTTCAGCACCTGCTGGGGAACAATCCGCAAGCGCACGGGAAGAAAAGCGAAGCGGGCCGTGGCTTGGCTCACATCCATGATCGAGCTTCCAGGAAGGTAACAATCCAGCAATGGCGGCGTAAAGCCGCCTCTACAAGGTCATAATCCAGCGGCGGCGATTATCGCACAAAATGCTGGCAGGCAGCACGGAGTTGTCCTTTAACTCCGCGGCTCCTGGCTTTCCCCATGAAGGGCCGCAGACTTAATTTACAAGCCTGCCTTGCAATACCGTAAATTCTTGTTTTCTTGGAACACATTCCGCAACTTTTGTAGGGGCACCCCTTGGGGCGCCCTCGGGCAGGGCAAGCCCAGCCCCTACGAGATTGGTTGCGGCTCCGCCGCGCTGTGCTTCGGCAAAAGCCGGCGCTGACTGCCAAGGGGGGCGGGCGCCGTGCGCACGGGCGGGAAGTACCGAATCAGGACCTTGCACCTGGCCGAAGTGGGCCTGACTCTGGATTACGCGCCCGTCAAGCCGGAACGGGCCATTTTGCGCCGCGGCAGTCCAGAGGTTGTCATTACACTCCAGGCGGTTGTGCCGCCGGGGCAGTCGGGCTACAATGAATTAAATGGGCGATTTGGTACAAATCGGTTCGCCGCAGGCGGCCGTCCGCCGACCCGAGTGGCTGAAGGTTCGCCTACCTGCGGGCGAAAACTACTTTGACCTGAAGCGGCTGATGCGGGGCCTGGGGCTGCACACGGTGTGCGAAAGCGCGCGCTGCCCGAATATCGGCGAGTGCTGGCAGCATCGCACGGCGACTTTCATGATTCTGGGCGAGCGCTGCACGCGGCGGTGCGGTTTCTGCGCCGTGCCCAAGGGCAAGCCGGCGGGCGAGGTCGACCGGGCGGAACCCGTGCGCGTGGCGGAGGCCGCCGCCGGCCTGGGATTGAAATACGTGGTGGTGACGTCGGTGGACCGCGACGACCTGGAAGAAGGCGGCGCCACGATTTTTGCCCAAACCCTCGAAGCGCTGCGCGCGCGTATTCCCGCCTGCCAGGTGGAAGTGCTGATCCCGGACTTCCGCGGGTCGGACGCGGCGCTGGAAATCGTGCTGCGCGCGCGGCCCGACATTCTGAATCACAACACGGAAACCGTGCCCCGCCTGTACCCGGTGGCGAGGCGCGGCTCGCGCTACGAGCGGTCGCTGCGCCTGCTGCGGCGCTCGCGCGAAATTGCTCCCACGATTCCCACCAAGTCCGGGCTGATGGTGGGACTGGGCGAAACCTTCGATGAAACCTGCGCGGTGCTGAGGGACTTGGCCGCCGCGGGCGTCGGTATCGTGACCATCGGGCAATACCTGCGCCCCTCGGGTGAGCAGTTGCCCGTGGCGCGCTTCTACTCACCGGAAGAATTTGCCGCCCTCAAACAGCATGGCGAGCGCGCGGGCATTCGCCATGTCGAATCCGGGCCGCTCGTCCGCAGCTCCTACCACGCGCATGAGCAGACGGAAAAACTGAGTCATCGGGTGATCCGGTGATCCGGTGATCGGGTGATCCGGTCATCGGGTGATCGGGCGAACAAAAGACCGTTCCCGAAATCACCGCATCGCCGAAAGCGAAGTTCTAAATACGTTAAGATATGGTGAAGGTAAGGCCAGGGGCTCTGTCCGATCAACTGCTGCAAAGCCTGCACGTTCCCCTCCGGCCGACGCGCCGCCATCGGCGGGATGGATTTGCGTTCTCCGTCGAGCAGCAGACCTCGCGCGCTGCCTGGCCCCGTGGGCGCCCCGACCGCTGATTCGCGTTGGCCCTTTACTTCTGCCCAGCCAATGGCTTGGCGATGTCGTCGAGCAGATCAGGTTTCTCCTCCACGCGCACCAAGTGGGGGTAGCGTTCACCGCCGTGATAGTTGACCGGGCAGGTCTTGTAGTAATCGTCGTTCAAGACCAGGAAGCGGATGGGCTGATCATCTTTCGTGCTGGCCTTCAGCGCGTCGCGGAGCAACTCCGGCGTGTAGGCGCGATCGTTGATGGCCACCACCCGCATCCCCGCCGTGATCCCTGCCAAATAAGCCGGTCCGCCGACCAGCGATTCCTGAACGGTCCCGTCCGTCCCCATGCGCAGGCCCAAGGAATAGATGGCGTTCAGGCCCTCTCCGAATCGTCCACCCCCTCGGGATGGCGGCGGCTTGTCGGTGTAATCCACCTTCCACCCACCCGCCTCAATCCCCCCCAGGGGGGCTTGCGAGGAAATCGAGGTCAGACGGTCATGGAAGAATCTCGCCCAGTCGTAGGGCGCTACCGCCTGCAAGGCCCGGACAAGATCGTCAAAGGTGTAAGGTTTCACTTCCGGACCTTGGTTGGGGCCGCCGTAAAACGCCCGGCAGAAATCCTCGAAGGATTTCTGCCCATGGGTCTGGTCGTGAATGAGGGTTGCGACTTCCAACCAGATCAGATCACCTTCGGGATAATAGTCAGTGCCGCGCCGATAATCTATCCAGCCGCCGCGGCCGAAGGACTGGCCGGCGACCGCGTCCGCAGTGTCCTGGAGAGGCCGCCAGGTGCGGCCCGGGCGCCCCGGACCCATTTCCGCGGCCGTCGTTGCCAAGTCCTCACGATATTGCTCGGGAGTCCACAAACCGCTGCGAGCCGCGAGCAAGGGACCCAAGTAAGATGTAAGCCCCTCGTAAACCCAGAGCAGATCGGTTTTCATCGGCGCTTCGTAGTAGGGTACGCTGAGATCGGCGGGACGGCGGAATTTTCCGTTCCAGGAATGAACGAATTCGTGCCCGAGCAGACCGGCTACCTCGCGCCTTCCTTCCGGCGTCAGCAAGTTTCGCTCCCCGGTGCGGCTGTCGTTGCACTCATTGTGTTCGAGGCCGAAATGGGCCACGTGCTCGCTTAAAGTGAGCAGGAAGTGGTAGTCGCGATAATGGCGCGCCCCAAAAACCTTTCCGGTTTCCGCCACCATGTTGGTGAAGCCCTTCTGCATCTCAGGGGACATCTCAAGCGCCGCGGCGCTGTCGGCCACCAAGTCAATTTCGTGATGGACCGCTTCATTGGGGGGCGTGACATCCACCGCGCGGTAGTACTCGCCGGCGATGACGGGCGAATCCACCAAGCGGTCGAGTGAGACGGGCTTGAAAGTCACCTCGTCGCCCGCCACGTTCTCCACGGGCAAAGGGGTCCCGAATTTCCAGCCGGAGGGCATGCGCAGTGTGGGCTTGAAGGTGATGTTCTCAGCCGGAATCCCCGCAGGATAGAGCACGTTTTCGTTCCAACTGACAATCACCAGCTTGTCGGTGGCGGAAGCGCCCATGCCAAAACTCCCACTGCTGGGCTCGAGATAGTCGAACGCAACCTCCAGGCGTTCCACCCCCGATGGCACGTCCAAATGGAAGGTAAATACGTCGAGCAGGTCGCGCCTCCAAGGAAGGGTCTGGCCGTTGGCCGAGAACGTGAGCCCGGCCACGTTACCCACTGGACCCGAGGGCGTATGCGCGCCGGGAATCCATTTTGGGTAATAAAGCGTGAGAGGTCCGGGTTTCACCGGCATGACCATGCGGGTGCGAAGGATCTTTTCCGGCGCCTGGGTGGCATCGACGCTCAAACTGATCGTCACGGAAGACTGGGCGAGCAACGAAGCCACACCCAAAACTACGAGCTCAAGCAACAGGATCGGTAAACGTGCACGGATCGATTTCATCAAATTGTCCTTTCATTCGGCGGATCACGACCACAAGCTGGGCGGCAAAGCCAAAAAGAGAAAGCCGCAAGTAGTCATGCGGAATTTTCCCGTGCTCCCAGGGTGGAATGCTACGCCCGGCACACGCCTGCGTCAACGCCCGCCGGGAAAAATAAGTAGCGGGCTGGTCTGCGGTAGTGGCGGTCTATGACCGCCGTCGGCACTCTACGAACGCCGGTTCGTTGAAAAACAAAGGCCGGCGGGTCATAAACCGCCGCTACAGTCGGATCACCGAGGAAACATACAAATTCTTGACCCCGCCAGTCATTGTTGTTAGGGTAGCCTGTTCGGCGCCTCAAATGGGTCGCGAGGGTTCATGCAAGATTTTCCAAGGCGAGCCAGAGCCTGTCTGCCTGCGGAGACTCCCTCGATTGTTCGGCGATGCATCCTTACTTCTCCTCTTCCGGCTGGTGCTTTACAGGCTGCGGAAAAACGCTTCCCTGCTGCCATTCTGAGCGAAGCTTTGATTCTATAAAGTCGTCGGCTCCCAAGAACCGGTAAACTTGCTTGGAATCCTGACCAAGGATTGCCGGGAAAGGAGCCGACCATGTTGATTATAGGTTGCGATTATCACCCGCGGGTA